>Ga0208770_1001420_pt1 | contig 11955 bp, 9 predicted proteins | sample AntAceMetag02UK9_FD_184771 | JGI IMG/M metagenome (GOLD analysis project Ga0208770, IMG submission 184771) | Saline lake microbial communities from Ace Lake, Antarctica - Antarctic Ace Lake Metagenome 02UK9 (SPAdes) (version 2) | ecosystem: Environmental > Aquatic > Non-marine Saline and Alkaline...
CCGGCCAACATCTTCGCGCACAAAGAGAATCTCATTACTTGATCCAACGAGTGCAGCCGCGTGTAGCGCTCCGGTCAAATCAAACATTTTCTGCCGCGAGCGCATTTCCTCAACAAAGCCCAAAGCATTTCGCGGATCAAATCGCCAATCCGATGAGTGCAGTGGAGCGGAAGGGCCGATGAACTCATTCAAAACATCCGCGCTGCACACGCCACAGGAAGACGAGGTGATGTAAGCCCGCGGCCTGGGTGCCACCACATCACGTGAGACCGAAACGCGAACCGCGTCAACTTCCTCTTCATTAATGTCCTCGGAATCAATTTCGAAATCGGTTCCTACGGCGCGCTCTCCGTTAGACCCGCTAAAGGCTCGCATTGAAATTATTTGATTCGACTGTTTAATTCCAGCTTCACTCACCAACCAGCCAGCCGCCAGATCAAGATCGTGTCCCGGTGTGCGCATGGTGGTAGCGAGTACTTGCTCGCCCAGGACGATAGTGAGCGGAGCCTCGACTACGACTCGGTCGACCCGGTCCAATGAGCCGAGACCGGAAGGGAGCGCAGCCTCTTCCTCCACCGTAATTCGCAGGGTGGAGTACGGGCGTGTCGTGTGGTTCATGTTGACATCAGACCCACAATCTAACCATAGGCCCCTTGTAGCGATCGTGGTAATTCACAATCTTTCCGCTCCAACATGGTTTCACCGTGACCTTCGGCGAGTCTTGTACAATTATGCCGAACTGGATCGCGTACTCACCGCGTCATCAGTGTCTGTCGTAATGAGAAATTGACCAGTTACGCCTTCGCCCAATAATCCCGTGCACTCGCCTTTTCCTCGTAAGTGTCCTTTGACTCAAATCCAGGTGCCATTGATGCCGCGGTTCCTGCCATGTATTGGTGATGACCGATTCCCAGAAGGCGAATCCAACTTTGCTGGCCAAATGTCAATGCGATTGCGCAACCGAGTTCAACCAACTCAGGCTCCGTGAATTGCACATGCAGTTCCGCCCAAAAGGCGTCTGGGTCTTCGATCGTGCTGGGCCCCCAAGCGATCGCTTGGGCGTATCTCAATGCTGCTCGCTGGCGGTCGTCGTATTTGTCTGAGGCCTCAAAATTCAGTAATTCGTCGTACTGCGCCTCCTGCAAACCCGCATTGGTTGCCTGCTCTGAGCGCTGATTGCCACAAAATTCGCATACGACTGTTCGAGAAATGTATACCCGACACAATTCTTTGATCGTGTGGTCGAGAACGCCACTATGAAAAATTGCAGCCCATGAATCGGCAAATGCCCAAAAAGCATTCGGGACGTGTGCTCGCACTGCCGAAGATTCAGGTCGCGGCGTCCCATGCGCGGCGCATCGATGCATTTCCTCTTGCATCTTGGCATCCATGTCATCCAGTGGTACGAAACTAATTCTCTGCGTCACGGTTTTCGCCTTTCATATTTATCCCACGGAAGGTATTAAGACTACGCACTAGCTGGGTTGAATGCCACGGTTTCTGTGAAAATTTTGCAATCGATTGCCTATACTCGATCTATGGGAGACTGGTATCGTGGATGAATCATTTGAGTTGCTGGTTAATGGTGCAAAGCGGGTTGTTGAGTGTGAACCAGGGACCCCGCTCTTATGGGTATTGCGCGATCACCTCGAGTTATTCGGGACAAAATTCGGTTGCGGTGCCGGACTTTGTGGCGCTTGTACGGTGATTGTCGAGAACACTGCAGTGAATTCCTGTGACACACCGGTGTGGTCGATTGAAAACAAGGAAATAACGACGGTTGAAGGACTCTCGATCAACGGAGGGATGAGTAGGCTGCAAGAGGAATTCCTAGCTTGCGAAGCGGCTCAATGCGGCTATTGCACGAGCGGAATGTTGATGCGAGCTACTTCTTTTCTCAACAACCGAGACTACGAAACGCCAAGCCCAACCCGCGCTGAAGTGTGCTCAGTCTTAGACGCGAATTTATGCAGGTGTGGTATCCACAATAGAGCCATTGAGGCCATCGTGAGAGTTGGTGAAAAATAGAAATGCCGTCTAACGGAATTAATTCCCCATCCCTCGACCTCAATCCAACGATTGGCGACTGGCTTTCATTTACTCAACCAGATTACATCGGAATTAAGAGTGGGAAAGTCGAATTTGGACAAGGGATCGGCACCGCCTTACGTCAAATTGTGGCCTCAGAACTAGATGTCGAAGTTGAATCAATTCACTATGAAACAGTAAATACCGATCACAGTCCCAATGAAGCTTTCACGGCTGGCTCAATGTCAATTGAGCACTCCGGCAACGCGCTTCGAGCAGCGGCGCGGGCCGTACGCATTCTGATTGCATCCCCTGAATCTGATCCCACACATTTTACTGAAATCGATATGGCGATTAACATCCGTTCGGTTTTGGATGATGAAAATCAAGGCTTCGGTTTGACAAGAAATCATGCTACGAACCGTTCACCAAGAATTGACCTACCTGATAAAATCCGTGGGAAATCGGCGTTTCTTCAAGACTGGCGACTTCCCAATCAACTTTTTGCACGCATGATTCATCCACCGCAGCGCGGTTGCGAATTAAGTGCACACTCACCCGAAGCCGCACTTGCGATTTCCGGTGTACTTCATGTTTTTTGTGATAAGTCGTTTCTCGCTGTGATTGCAAGAAATGAATATTCAGCAATCAAAGGGGCTGAAATCGTCCTCGAAAGTGCCAGTTGGAGCATCCCAAATTCCGGGATCGACAGTGACACTATTTTTGAGCGCCTACGAAAGACCACGGGTGTGACCGAGGTGTACGCCGAGGCAGGAGACGATCCAGCTGACGATTCTCGAGCAGGGACAGAGCAGGTTCTTGAGGCAACCTATTCGCGCGGTTTTATCGCACACGCCTCGATTGGAACGTCCTGCGCAATTGCATTGAGCGAAGGCGATCAACTAACCGTGTGGAGTCACACCCAAGGCATTTATCCATTGCAAGCAGATCTGGCTCGACTGTTGGAACACCGACGAGAAAACGTTGAAGTCATTCACGTTCCGGCCGCAGGATGCTACGGTCATAATCCGGCAGATGACGTTGCCGCCGAAGCAGCAATCTTGGCGCGCGCATTCCCTGGCACGCCGATTGCGTTGACCTGGAGCAGGGAGTCTGAGTTGGCCTGGGATCCATTTGGTCCTGCTGCAATTGCAGATATTTCAGCGCGAGTAGCCCCTACGGGCGAGATCACCTCGTGGGATTATCAAGCCTTTAGCACGGGTCACTCAACAAGACCAACGACCTTGCCGGTTCCGGCCTTTTGGGCAACCGAACTTCTTAATCCAGGAGTGGTTCTATCTCCGGCGGGCGATCCACCATTCATCACGGGTGGCGGTATCGGCCGCAATGCGATCCCCGCCTACCGGATTGGACGAGTCAATGCTCGGGCACTGCGCTGCGATCAAATGCCAGTTCGGACGTCGGCGCTGCGCTCACTGGGCGCTCACCTAAATGTATTTGCAATCGAATCCCACATGGACGACCTAGCACACTTGGTGTATATGGACCCGATTGATTTCCGAATTGCAAATCTCGACGACCAACGTGGGATTGATATTCTTAACCGGGTGCGAGAAATGTCCAACTGGGATTCCTACATCCCAAGCGAGAGCACCGGATTGGGAGTCGGCTACGCCCGTTATAAGAACAAAGGCGCATGGTCTGCCTGCGTTGCAGAGATCGAAGTAGGGAACAGCGTGGTGGTTCGCAATCTCTGGATCGCTGTTGACGTGGGGCAAGTGATCAATCTTGATGGAGTACGCAACCAAATCGAGGGTGGTGCGATTCAATCACTGAGTTGGGCACTGATGGAGCGGGTACGAATCAGACAAGGAAAAGTGATTACCGACAACTGGGAGGACTACCCCATTATTCGGTTTACTGAAGTTCCGCCCATCCATCTGGAAATTTTGGATAGACCCGAAGAACAATCCCTCGGGTCTGGCGAAACAGTCATGGGCCCAACCACCGCTGCAGTAGGCAACGCGGTTGCTGGAGTTTTAGGAATACGTATCCGGGAGCTCCCCTTAGATTCCGAAAACATTTTAAAAGCTATTAGTTAGCCTCCCTCAGCAAATGCACACATGCTATTATTTTAGCAATCGATTGCATGAATGTGGTCGATAGAGCCAAGGAGAACTGACATGCCGCTAATGCCAGCCCGTGAATTTGCCCAGACTTCTATTCCTGCACCCGGCATTATTGGGGTTGACTGGGAAGAGCGCGTTGACTTTGAGCGCCTGCGTTCATACCGCATCGGCAGGGCAAAAGAGGCGCTCGCGAATAGTGACCTCGGCGCTGTACTAGTTTTCGAGTCATCAAATATCCGATATTTAACGGCGACGCATATTGGGACTTGGGGCTACAACAAAACCGAGCGCTGGGCGCTATTGACCCGTACTGGCGAACCATGGATTTGGGATTTTGGCTCCGCTGCAAAGAATCACCGCATCTACTCCCCTTGGCTCGATCCAGAACACTCGCGCGGGGGAAACAATGGCCTGCAAGGAGCCATGGCGCCATCATCTGGCCTTCCCGCCGGAACTGCAATGCAAATCGCTGCGATCTTAAAAGAAGAAGGCGTATTCAATATGCCTCTTGGCTTAGATGTTGTTGAACTTCCCATGCTGCGTGAACTCGAGGCCGCTGGAATCAACGTCGTTGACGGTCAGCAGGTCATGCTTGATGCCCGTGAAATTAAGAATAGAGACGAAATCCTGTTGTTGAGTCAAGCCGCCGCGATGGTTGATGGCGTCTACCACGACATTTACGAATTTCTTAAGCCTGGCGTTCGGGAAAATGACGTAGTTGCCATGGCGACTAAGCGCTTAATTGAAATGGGATCCGAGCAAGTCGAGGCGATCAATTCAATATCCGGTGAGCGTTGCAGCCCGCACCCCCACGTGTTCTCTGACCGCTATATCCGCCCGGGAGATCAGGCTTACTTCGACATTATTCACTCGTTCAATGGTTACCGGACCTGCTACTACCGAACCTTTGCCGTTGGTCGGGCAACGCAAGCGCATCGCGATGCGTATTCAAAGGCGCGCGAGTTAATTGACAATGCAATCGCACTGGTGAAGCCCGGTGTTAGCACCGACGAAATCGCCAAGTTATGGCCAGCAGCCGATAAATTTGGGTTTTCTTCAGAAATGGAAGCATTCGGTTTGCAATTCGGTCATGGTCTCGGACTTGGATTACATGAACGCCCAATAGTCAGTCGCTTGAATTCACTCGATAACCCCGTGGAAATCAAGCCTGGTATGGTTTTTGCTCTTGAGACTTACTGGCCAGCTGCTGACGGCCACTCTGCGGCTCGAATCGAAGAAGAACTCGTGGTGACTGAAAATGGCGCGGAACTCTTGACCCTCTTCCCAGCGGAAGAACTGATTGTCACCAACCCGTATTAAGCCGAAAGGGACTTAGTCGGAAGGGAAAAGTTCCGGGTGGATTGCTAGTTCCTTGCGGGTTCTACGAATATGCCCTACCAGGTAGCGTTCACCGTCTTTGGTATCAAACCGTTGCATTGCTTCAATGATTAACCGGTGCTCCGAATTGACAATCCACTGACGTTGGGGTCCCGTGACGTTCATAAACGCGCGGCGGTACTGAGCGGTTGAATTCCACAAACGAGAAACTGAATCTCGAAGGTCCTCGGTGGGGCATTTCGAATAAGTCAACAAGTGGAAGCGTCTATCTAACTCGAGGAATCCAGAGACGTCGACTCCTCGTTCAATCTCACCTTGAATTTCTTCGAGTTCGTCAAACATTGCAATGTCTGCATGCGGCATACTCTCGGAAAGCGCCAAGGGCTCAAGTCGTTCACGCATCCGGTAGAGGACATCGACCTCTTCTCTGTCGAGTTTCGGGATCCGCGCTCCTTTATTTGTTTCTAACTGGACCAGTCCACTGGCCGCGAGCATTCGCAACGCTTCGCGCACAGGCAGCCGACTTGAACCCAACCTTTCAGCAACTTCTTCCTGGCGAATTCGGGTTCCCGGCGCTATGGCCCCGCTGAGAATCTCAACTTCGAGAATCTGCGCGATTCGCTCGCTCGCCGATAGCTCAGGCGGTACCGACTTCATGTAGTAATCAATTCCTTAATCGAAACGCTCTGGATTGTGGTCAAATGCCTTCCCATTGGGATACGACACTAACTCACACTGCATTCCCCAAGGGCTTAAAAAGTAGACCCACCGTTGACCTTCACTTGCATTCTTGCTGTACGTCGGCTCTCCCAGTACCTGTAACCCGTGCGCTTGGAGGAACTCATATGCCGCGTCAAAGTCGTCAACGTAGAGTGCGACATGGTGACCACCAATGTCGCTGTTCTTTGGTTGGATAACATTTTGGTCGGGAGCCGAATACTCGAATATCTCGAAAATCGCTTGGCCGCCCAGCCGGTAAAAATGCAACTCTTTCATTACAGCGCGTGGATGCACGTTGAGGTGCTCACCCATCCAGTCCGTTTCGGGATGTTCAAAAGGCCCAAGTTTGTACAGGTATTCGCAACCCAGAATTTCGGTCAAAAACTCATGTGCTTGGACTAAGTCGGGCACAGTGATTCCAATGTGATCAACCTGTCGCAAACCCGGTATTCCGACCATGACAACCCTCTATCTCTTAAGTTTTTGGATCCATTATTTGACCTATAGTACATACATTAAGAGTATTTCTAGGAGAATATTGGGAAATCTCTTGATTTTGGATCCATTCTATGCAAATCTTGAGCCATGCCTGAAATCGTCGCTCTACACCCTGAAGCTAGCTGGTCCCAAATAACGCCACTCGACGCTGATTGGGATGCGGCAGATCCTCGACTCCTTAGTGCCATGTTTAGCCAAATGGTTGTGATCCGAACCTTCGAGGAAGGTGTTTTGCAATTAGCGGGTGAAGGGCTTATCCACGGTCCAGCACACTCCAGCATTGGCCAAGAAGGCGGCGCTGTTGGCTCGGCCCTAGCCCTCATTCCAGGTGACACAGTAAACGGGTCTCATCGCGGTCACCATCAATTCCTCGCCAAAGTCTTGGCTCACCTCGCACCTGTTGGCATTGACCCATCTCGAGAACTTGAGCAACCAATCCGCGAAGTGCTGCTGACCACGCTGGCTGAGATCTGCGGCCTTGATCGTGGGTTTAGCCACGGTCGCGGTGGTTCAATGCATTTGCAATGGGAAGAGGCAGGAGCAATCGGCACTAATGCCATCGTCGGGGGCGGTGTCCCCCTAGCGGCAGGCTCAGGTTGGGCGCACCGTCATGCCGGTACAAAAAATGTTGCCGTCACCTACTTTGGTGATGGCGCCGCGAACATTGGTTCAACTCTTGAATCATTCAATCTCGCGGCCGCATGGAAAATTCCTGTGTGCTTCTTTATCGAAAATAACCTTTACGCTGTTTCGACCACGGTATTTGAGGCTACTGGTGAACCGCGGCTTTCTGCTCGTGGCCCCGGATTCGGCATTACTAGCTTCAAAGTTGATGGCATGAATCCACTCGCGGTATTTCTCACTATGCAAGCGGCCAATGAACACATGCGATCAGGTAAGGGTCCAACGGTTGTTGAAGCCGACGTTTACCGTTATTTCCACCAAAACGGCCCATTCCCCGGCAGCGCATTCAAGTACCGCACGAAAGAAGAAGAAGCGTCGTGGCGCGCCCGTGATCCAATTGATCAAGTTGCATCCCACCTTGTACGTCGTGAGATACACAAACAGAATGAACTTGATTCATTCGTTGAAAAAGCTAAGGCCCTCCTGGTTGACATCACTGCCGTGCTCTTTGAACCTGTAGCGAATGGGAAACCAAATGAACGTCGCATTAAACCTTCAGAGTGGCCAGACCCTGCTTTTGTCAATGTCGGTATTCGCAGCGACCTTTCCGAACTCCAAGGATCTAACTACGAAGACCTTGAAGACTTTGAAGGTGAAATTTCCGAAATCAAATTTATTGATGCAGTCTCCGGCGTCATGTTTAATCGAATGGAGATGGATTCACGAGTTGTGATCCTGGGTGAAGACATTCACCGACTAAACGGTGGCACAAATGGTGCAACCCGAGGCTTGAGAGACACCTTTCCTGATCGCGTACTGGGTACCCCCATTAGTGAGAACGCGTTTACCGGGCTTGCTGGCGGAATGGCACTCGATGGAAGATTCCGGCCTGTCATTGAGTTCATGTACGCCGACTTTATGTGGGTTGCCGCCGACCAACTGTTCAACCAAATTGGCAAAGCACGTCACATGTTTGGTGGGAAAAGCCCCGTACCTCTCGTGCTGCGTAGCAAAGTGGCCATGGGCACGGGATACGGATCACAGCACTCAATGGATCCGGCCGGCATCTTTGTAACCAACCCGGGTTGGCGAATTGTAGCTCCATCTAATCCCTTTGACTACGTCGGTTTAATGAACACGGCCCTGAGCTGTGATGACCCCGTCGTTGTTCTTGAACACGTTGATCTCTATACCTCCAGCGGACCAGGGGTCCCCGATAACTACGACTACTTCCTTCCTGTTGGCAAAGCTGCAATCAAAAAGACCGGATCCGACGTCACCGTCATCTCATATCTTGCGATGACCAACTACGTCATGGCAGCAGTTGAAGGTCAAAGTGCAATCGATGTAGAAGTTATCGACCTTCGCTGGCTAGATCGGGCTAGCATCGATTGGGACACGATTGGTGACAGTATTAAAAAAACCAACAAGGTGATCATTGCCGAGCAAGGTGCATTGGGTACTTCTTATGGCGGCTGGTTGGCCGACGAAATCCAGCGTCGTTTCTTTGACTGGCTTGACCACCCGGTACTCAGGGTGACCGGGGCTGAGAGCTCCCCCAGTATCAGCAAAGTTCTGGAACGAGCTGCAATTGCTCGCACCGAAGAGATGGCAGCGGCACTGAATGCATTGGCGGAGGATTACCGTGGCTGAACTACTTCTCATGCCCGAGGTCGCTGCGGGTGCAACCTCCGCCGTGCTTTCCGCTTGGCCAATGTCTGAAGGATCCACCTATAAGGTCGGGGACATCCTTGCAATCATTGAAACAGACAAGGCCGTCGTCGACGTTGAAGCTGAAACCGACGGAATATTGCACACACATCTGGTGGCTGCCGGCACCGATGTATATATTGGCGTACCGATAGCGTTGATCGCGACAGTTGGAGAAAATATCACGGATAAGACCGCGACTCTCAACGACCTGGGTTATCAATCTGACCCTGCTGCACCCCGCGTCCAGCAAGATGAAGCACCGATCAGTGACGGATCACCTACACCGACTAGTGCGCACAGTGGTGATCGCATTTTCGCAAGTCCACTCGCTCGCAGAGTCGCACGCGAACTCGGTGTCGATCTAGCCAATGTTGTTGGTACTGGACCCTCCGGGCGGATTCGCCGCAAGGACCTTCCGTCAAAAGCTTCCAATCCTGCGCCTGCTACGCCCGCTCCGAAGCCTTCGCCGCTACTAACGAGCCCACAAGCCAACACTTCTACGCACATTCCTCATACAAAGTTGCGTAAAGCAATTGCCAATCGATTAACGGAAAGTAAGACCACTGTCCCGCACTTCTATCTTCGTGCAAGCATGAAGGTGGATCGTTTGATGTCGATGCGCGCTGAACTCAATCAGGACGTTGAAGCTCGTATTTCAGTAAATGACCTTCTGATCAAGGCAATTGCCGCGGCACACATGCGAGTTCCTGAGCTCAATGTGATCTGGACACCTGACTCCGTTGTGCAATTTGCGACCGTAGATATTTCAATGGCCGTCGCAACCGAACAAGGGTTGGTCACCCCGACACTTCGCTCGGTGGAAAACATGAGCATCACACAAGTTGCCTTTGCAACTAAAGACTTCGCACAGCGCGCCAGAACTGGCTCCCTTCGACAGAACGAACTTGAAGGCGGCTCAGTATCAATTTCCAACCTCGGCATGTTTGGCGTTGAAGACTTCGCAGCAATCATCAACCCACCACAAGCCAGTATCTTGGCCGTCGGCGGAATCACGGATGAACCCGTAGCTGTGAACGGTGAAATTGTTGTCGGTCAAGTGATGCGCGCAACACTTTCAGTAGATCACCGTCCTGTTGACGGTGCCAATGCTGCTCGCTGGCTGCAGGAGTTCGTTAGCGTTATCGAGTCACCCAGCAAAATTTTGGCCTAGCGTATCAATAGTGGGACACCTACTTCTAAAATCAGTACAATCGATTGCATGAACAATGTAATTGAGGCAGATATTGTCATTGCCGGCGCCGGTCACAACGCATTAATCGCCGCCGCATACCTCGCTCAAGCGGGAAAAAGTGTTGCCATTGCTGACGCCCGATCAATCCCAGGTGGCGGTGTCTCCACCGAAGAATTTCTCCCCGGCTACTTCATGGATAGCTGCTCAACAGGTCACACGATTATTCAAGGCAATCCGGTTATTAAAGATGACTCGCTCGGCTTGATCAAGAAGCACGGTCTGAAATACGTGGACCCGGACCCTGTCGCACGCGTTGCAATGCCCGACGGTGAGCAAATCGGAATGTACCTCGACAAGAACAAAACATACGCCGAGTTCGCACGCTTTAGCGATCGTGACGCCGACCGCTACTTCAGCATGCTCGAAGATTGGGAGCTCGCGAAAGTCGCGTTCTCTCAAGCAAATAACACACCAATTGGGTGGGGACCACCCCTTGACCAACTACTGGACAAACTCCCTAACGGTGGAACATGGCGCAGACGCCGCGCCCTGAGCGCTGTCGATGTGATTATGCATGAATTCACCGAGGAACACATTCAAACTTTCCTTCTATGGGAAGCATGTCAAACTTTTGGGTCTATTGACCTGCCAGGTTCAGGTGTTCTCCCCTATTCAATTATGGGCGGACGTCAAGAGCGCAGTTGGACCATCCCCGTTGGAGGATCTGGAAAACTCACTGATGCTTTGGTCTCTGCGATTACCGAGCAAGGTGGAACATTCCATTGCAATACTCAGGTGACTTCGCTTCTGCTGGACGGGAAGCGCTGCATCGGCTTTGAGTCAAGTGAGGGCACGCAGTTCATTGGTAATGAAGGTGTCCTTTCTACCATTCATATTAAGCACCTTGTGGACATGGCGCCCAGGGAAGCTTGGGGTGAAGACTTCGTTTACGGCGTTGATACCTACGACATTGGGATTCCGCTCTTCGCCGCATTCCTAGTCATGAGTGAAGTTCCAACTTTTCTGGGCAAGACCCCTGCGGATACTGCAGTAAGTAGCGGACTTGCACTGTGGCCACAAGAAACAGTTCAACTTGTGCGCGACATGCGAGACCGTAAACCCGTCGAGGACTCGGCTTGGACACTCGTCGCGACCCCAAGTTTGGTTGATCCAAGTAGGGCTCCCGAAGGCAAGCACACTGTCAAAATTCTCGTCCCTTGCTCCCACGTTGCACCTTATGGAGGTAACTCGTGGGATGACGTCAAGGAAAAGCACGCAGATCGTATGGTCGACTACATCAGCACTGCGATTCCTAATATAAATCCTGAGAAAATCGAAGCTCGAATCGTCAAAAGTCCACTCGATATTGAGCGAGCCAATCAACACATGATTAATGGTTGCGCTCACGGTGGGGACAAAGGAGTTCCATTTAGTGGACCCCTGCGTCCCGTTCCCGGCTGGGCAACACACAAAATGCCCATTGACGGTCTCTATCAAACTGGCGGGACAACACACCCCGGTGGTTCAATCACGGGAGCCCCTGGTCGCAACGCCGCTATGGTGATGATGAAGGACCTCGGTCTGCACTTCGCTGACTAATTGACTTTTAATCAGATTGAGTACGTGGTATGTGCTCCCAGCGAACATCCAGAGCAACGCCAGCATCTGCGATCAAATTCATGACCGGGCAACGGGCTTCTGTCTCTTCGATCACGGCTACTAATTCAGTTTCAGATTGCGCGGTCATAACCT
>Ga0208770_1001428_pt1 | contig 11925 bp, 13 predicted proteins | sample AntAceMetag02UK9_FD_184771 | JGI IMG/M metagenome (GOLD analysis project Ga0208770, IMG submission 184771) | Saline lake microbial communities from Ace Lake, Antarctica - Antarctic Ace Lake Metagenome 02UK9 (SPAdes) (version 2) | ecosystem: Environmental > Aquatic > Non-marine Saline and...
AAGAATAGACTAATAGGAATAATAATAAACTCATACATGAACTTAATTTATATAAATATTATTAATTTTAAAGCAATAAGTATTTAGTAAAGATATTTTAAAAATTTTCACTTCAAAGAATAATTTTAAAAATAATTTGCAAGCCAGGTATAAAAAGGAATACCAATTATAATGTTGATAGGAAAAGTAACCCCTAAAGAAATGCCAAAATATAATGATGGGTTTGCTTTAGGTATAGAATATTTGAGAGCGGCTGGGACAGCGATATAAGAGGCACTTGCAGCAAGCACCATAAGCAAAATTGTGTCTCCTAATTGAATATCAAAGTATTTAGCAATTACTAATGCAATTAGTGCGTGGATTAATGGACTAAAAACCCCATAAGTAATTGCAACTAATGATTTTTTAATAACTTGTTTAACATTTTTTGCAACTTTCAGACCCATATCCAAAAGAAAGAATGCCAACATTCCTTTAAATAAATCAATTGAGAAAGGTGCCATCATTCTTTCTCCACTGTCACCACTTAAAAAACCTATTACCATTGCACCAATTAATAAAAGTTGTGCTCCATCTTTAAGAGAATTTTTAACCAGAGTGCTTGTAGAAGTTTTGTTCTTTTGTTTCCTGTCATACATGCTTGCTCTATTACCAAAATAAATTGCAATAATAATTGCAGGAGATTCCATTAAAACCATCGCAGCAGCCATATGACCGCCATATGATATATTTTGAATGTCTAAAAATTGACCAGCAGTAATGAAAGTTACAGCACTAACAGAACCGTAAGTTGCTGCAATCGCAGCAGCATCATAGCGACCTAATTTTTGTTTTAACAAATTATAACCAATTACTGGGACTAATATTGCTAAAAATACAGCAATTAATAAAGTAATAACAATTTCTTCATTAAGGCCAGATCTGCTTAATGCAAAGCCACCTTTAAGACCAATAGCCATCAATAGATATAAAGATAAAAACTTTGTTAATGGTTCAGGTATAGAAAGATTTGATTTGATTAATCCAGCAAAAACACCAAAAAGAAAAAAAAGAATTGCAGGGTCTAGTATATTTTGCATTAATTTTTTTTTATAACATTTTAAAAATAATTAATCAAAATATTAATGTGAAGATAGCACTGTGTCAGCAATACTAAAAATCATATAATCATAACTTATATCAAGATTTAAAATACATGATTGATAGAAATATCCCTTTCGAAGTCCAGGTATAAGATTAGCTTCCATAAAATGAGGAATGGCACGATGGTCCATTTTAAACTTAGATTACCCAATTCTAATCATGAAACCAGGCTCGGGGACAATAAAACCAACCCTAATAGACCTAGGACAGTGAATTAATTTTGAGGTATCATCAGGATATGAAGAAACTTTTTGCATTCGTAATGGTTGGATCAAATGATCTTAATAAATCTGGTAAATTCTACGATGCAGTTGCTATTTATCTTGGAATTATAAAAGTAAAAACTACAGATAAATATATTTGTTATGCCCAAAATAATAGCCCTGAACAAATAGAGTTTTATGTAACAAAGCCCCATAATAAAGAAGCAGCTACTTATGGTAATGGCACAATGATTTCATTTATAGTTGATTCAACTAAAGCAGTTGATGGCTTTCATGCTAGCGCATTAGAAAATGGTGGTGTTAATGAAGGATTACCTGGAATAAGGTCGGATGGAAATTATTATGCTTATGTACGTGATCCAGAAGGTAACAAAATTTGTGCTAGATATAATCCTAAATAAATGAAAAAACTATTTTTATTGATTATGGCTTTGGGTTTATTATTAAGTGGGAATGCTTTTTCTAAAACGATAAGTAGTTATGAAGATCTTGATTTTATATCAAAACCCAAAAATGTTTTAACAAAAAGTAAAACAAAATCATTATGGTATGCATATAAAAAAGCGTCAAAATGTTTTGAACATCCCACATATGGAAACGGTGTTGGTTATAAACTTAAAAAAAAAGACAAAGATTATTTTTTAAACAACCCTTGGACATCTCCATTTTATAAATATGAAAATGATAATAGGCATAAAGCAATATTAAAAGATCTTTTACTAAAGCCAATTATAACAGTAAATCTTAATGAAGATTATGGTGAAAGACAGTCAGAAGTTGATAGTGCCATAAAATTTTTTCAAAAAGCAGCTTATGTTGTAAGAGTTGGAAATTCAGTTGAAGAAGTTGAAAAAGTAAAAACTGTATTATTAGACTGGGCAAATAATGATGCTTTAAAAGAAGGTATCAATGTTTCTTGGGGTAGTAAACCTGTTGATTACCAAGTTATGGTTTTAATAAATTCAATATTAACTACCACAGCGACAGTTGCAGAAAAATTTGATGCTAAAGAAAGGCAGGTTATAGGACTTTGGTTAAATAATTTAATTAAAAATGTTGCAAAAAGTAAATGGAAAGATCGACAAGATAATAAAGCTTATCAAACATCATACATGACTTTAATTTGGGGTTTAATGGTGAATGATTTAAAAGCAGTTCAGAATTCAATTGACGTGGTTAAATTAGCCGTTCATGATATGAGACCTGATGGCAGCTTACCAATTGACACACAAAGAGGTGGAATGGGAATTGATTATAATAATAAATCCTACGGATATCTTTTAATGATTGCATCATTGTTAAAAGATAAAACTGGAATAGATTTATTTTTATACAATGTTGATGGGAGAAGCCTGCATAATGGGGCTGATTTTGTAATTAAAAGTATTAAAGAACCGTCTAAAATAAATTCAATTTATGCTATTTCATGTCCAAACGGTGGTGATAAGTTTGGATCTATTGAAAAACCATCTACATACTTCATTACAATTGCAACTAATACAATGGTTTATGCCAATAAATTTCCTGAGTATATAAATTCTGACTTTATACTTAAAAAATATATGGATACATTTAATAATAAATATCGAGATGATTTACTTAGATCCGAACCATCAGAACTTTTTACACTTCATCCCATGTTAATAGCTAAATAAATGAAACTCAATAAAAGTTAACTTAAAAAAATTGATGAACTTGGATATGTCATTATACCAGGTTGCTTTTCAAATGAAGAAATAAAAAATCTTCAGGGGTAGTTCGTACTGAAATGGGCCTTCATCTTCGTAGTAAGATTTTTGATGATCTCACTCGACACCCTAATTTTTTTGAGCCAACATTTCAGATGCGCGGTCATAATCTTTATATTCAGCAAACAAAATTTAACGTCAAAGCTGCTTTTACAGGAGAAGTTTGGCAGTGTCATTATGATTTTGCAACTCATTATGGAGAAGATGGATCCCCCAAATTGATCTACTTAATCTTCACATTTATTCCTAATTTAATAAGTTCTTAAATGTTGATTTAGTAAGTGTTTGCGCTATAACCATCACAAGTCGGGGCGTAGCGCAGCCTGGTAGCGCATCTGGTTTGGGACCAGAGGGCCGCAGGTTCAAATCCTGCCGCCCCGACCATTTTATGAAAAAAGCAAAAATTTATATTCCTACAAAAAACTCTATGCAGTCTGGCCTCGGTAAATCTGATAAGTGGCTTATTAAATTTGAAACTGACGACACTGGCTTTAACCCTTTGATGGGATGGGAGACTAGCTCAGATACATTATCTGAATTAAATTTAGAATTTTCTACCAAAGAGCTTGCAATTGAATATGCCAAAAAAAACAAAATAGATTTTGAAATTATTGAACCTCAAAAAAGAAAAACTGTTAAAAAGTCGTACGCAGATAATTTTTTAAAATAATTTTTTATGTTTAAATTTTTTACTCAAAAAAAATGGCAGTTATGGTCATTGATTGGCTCATTTATAATACTTGCATCATTGTGGATTCAAGTTCAGATAGATGTAAAAATTAATAAATGGTTTGGTCAGTTTTATGACATGATACAAAAGGCATTGGCAGCGCCTAACTCAATTACTATTGAGGAGTATTGGGCCAGCTTATTATCTTTTATTACACTTGCAGGAATATATGTAGCACTAGCAACTATTGTTGCTTTTTTTACTTCTCATTATTTATTTCGTTGGCGAACAGCTATGATTGAGTGGTATCATAGTGTATATGATAAAGCTCGAACTATAGAAGGGGCTTCGCAAAGGGTTCAGGAAGATACAATTAAATTTACGAGAATTATGGAAGGATTAGGCACAAGCTTAATTGAAGCTATAATGATGCTTATAGAATTTACACCTATATTATTTGGATTAAGTATTGGAATACCAATTTTATTCTTCGGTGATTGGAATTATGGATTGGTCACTGGAGCTTTTATTTGGACAATCGGCGGAACTCTATTTTTGATTGTTCTAGGCTCAATTTTAAGACTTGTTGGTGTAGAGTATGATTTGCAAAAAAATGAAGCCTCATACAGAAAATTATTAGTTATAGCTGAAGATGATGTAACAATACGGCCAAAAAATTTAGATGAGCTTTTTAATGATGTTAGAAAAATACACTTTAAATCTTATATGAGGTATTTTTATTTTAATCTTGGACGTATAACGTATCTGCAGGCTAATGTTCTATCGGCTTATGTTTTTTTAGCTCCAGCAATAGTAGCAGGTATTGTAACCTTAGGGGTAATGCAACAAATTATAAGAGCTTTTGGTAGGGTAGAGGGATCAATGCAATATATATTTAAATCATGGCCTACCATCATAGAGCTTGCAAGTGTTTATAAACGTCTAAAAGAATTTGAGTCCAAAATTGATTTAAATAAATCAGTAACTGAAAAAGATTAATGACGATTGATAAAAAGTACATTGATCATTTTATTAATGTGTCATCGAGAGCTGCTTTAGCATCATCTTACTTGGTTGGAAAAAAAGATAAAATTGCAGCAGACCAAGCTGCTGTTGACTCAATGAGATTGGAATTAAATAAAATTGACATGAATGGAAAAATAGTAATCGGTGAAGGATCGTTAGATGAAGCTCCACTGTTATATACAGGAGAGTTGTTAGGAAACAAAAACGGACCCAATTTTGATATTGCCGTTGATCCTTTAGAAGGGACAAATTTTGCTGCAAATAATTTACCTGGAGCTATTGCTGTAATTGCTATCGCAGAAGAGGGGAACCTTTTCAATGCACCAGAGACATATATGGACAAAATTGCTACAGGTAAGATTGAAAAGGGATTAGTTGATCTTGATTTCCCACTAAAAAAAAATATTAGTAATCTAGCTGAATTTTTAAACAAAGATATCTCGTCAATTACAGCATGTGTTTTGGATAGACCAAGACATAAAAAAATTATTGATAAACTCAGACAACTTAATATAAAAATCAAACTAATTACTGATGGTGACATTTTGGGGGCACTTTATGTTTCGAACCCAAAATACAATGTTGATATTTTCTTAGGTATAGGAGGTGGGCCAGAAGGAGTTTTAGCAGCTTCTGCACTTGATGCTTTTGACTGTCATTTTCAATGTAGATTCATATTTGATAACGATAAAGATATTAAAGAAGCAAAAAAAATGGGGATAACTGATTTAAATAGAAAATATGAATTAAATGAAATAATTAAAGGAGACTCTATATTCTGTTCTACCGGAATTACTTCTAGTGAGATGTTAAATGGTATAATGATTAAAGATAATGAATATACCTCAGAAACTTTTGTTACACATAAAAGTTCGAAATTTAAAGAAATTATAAAAAAAACAAATCTTACTGAAGGATGATTTCTGTTTCTGGTAAGAAGTGGGAACAGAAAAAGATTGATCAAAATTTAGTTGAAAAGTTAAAACAAGATTTTGATTTTAGTGATATTTTATCTAGACTAATTATTTCAAGAAAATTTAATGAAGATGAGATCGCTACAATAAATAATCATCTAGATTTGAATAATGTTTTTTTAAACAATACAGATTTTAATCAATCGGTAGATCTTCTCGTTAATTTCATTAAAAACAAAGAAAAGATATGCATATTAGGTGATTACGATGTAGATGGATCTGCTGCTACTTCATTATTTGTTATGTTTTTAGAGTATATAAAACACCCTTTTTTTTACTATATACCTGATCGGGAAAAAGATGGTTATGGTGCTACTAAAAAGTTATTTCAAAAACTAATTTTAGATAAACCAAAGTTAATCATAATGGTTGACTGTGGGTCAACTTCAAATGAAGCAATAGATTTTCTAAATGAAAATGAAATAAAATCTTTAATCATTGATCATCACGAAATTAATAAACCATTTCCAAATGCAAATTCAATTATAAATCCTAAAAAAGATAATGGTTATAGAGAGTACGATTATTTATGTGCTACAACACTTTCATATTTTTTTTTAGATTTATTGATTAAAAAGATTAAAATTAAAATCAATATAGCAGACCACTTAATTTATGTCTTACTAGCAACCGTATGTGATGTGATGCCACTAAGAAAGCTTAATAGGTTAATTGCATTAAATGCTCTTAAAAATTTTGACATAACAAAAAGCTTACCTCTTAATACTTTGTTTGAATTAAATGACAAAAAAAATAAAATTACTATTAATGATCTGGGTTATTTAATTGGTCCAATATTAAATGCTGGTGGTAGGTTGGGTAAATCTCAATATGCCACAGAACTATTATCTTCTAATAATGATGTGTTTGTAAAAGAAAGATCTAATTACTTAATTAAATTAAATAATAAAAGAAAAGAAATTGAAAACTTAATATTAGATGAAATTGATTTTCAAAAAATTGAAAAAGAAAATAAAGATGTGATTATTTATTATAATCCAAATATTAATGAAGGTTTAATAGGAATTATTGCTGCAAGATTAAAAGATTATTTTAATAAACCATCTATTGTTATAACTGCATCTAATAAATTATTAAAAGGATCTGCTAGATCAATTTATAATTACAATATTGGCCGTGTAATTAAAAATTCATTAGATAAAGGAATAATTATAGGTGGTGGTGGTCATAATATGGCTGCAGGGTTTACGTTAAATAAAGAAAACCTTAAAGATTTTGAAAACTATATATTTGAAGATTTTTTAAAATCTCACACTGTAAATAATAATACATTTTCATACGAGTCTGAAGTTTCATCACTCGCATTTAACCAAGATTTTTATGATAATATAAAAAAATTAGAACCCTTCGGTACAGGAAACTCAGTACCAACATTCTTGTTAAGGGATTTAAAAATAATTAAGCCTATAGTGTTAAACAACAAGCACATATCTATAATATTAAAATCAAAAACAGGATTTTCAATTAAATCAATATCATTTAATTCTATTAATACTAAGGTTGGTGAACACTTAATGAGTTATAAAAATAGTATTAATGTAATAGGTCAAATCAATGAAAATATCTGGAATAATAAAAAAGCTCTTCAATTAACTATTAGAGACCTTATCCTATAGTTTAATTACACTTGATAAATAATGACTTTTAAAATAAAAGATCTCAACATGGTCCCTTCGTCTATCGGTTAGGACAGCTGGTTTTCATCCTGCAAAGGGGGGTTCGATTCCCCCAGGGACCGCCAAAATAGATCTATTTATGGTTTACTATGTTTATTTAATAAAAACTTTAAAAGGCTTCTTAAATAAATCATACGTAGGATATACAAATAATTTCGATAAAAGATTGGATAGCCACAATAAAAATAAAGGTGCCAGATCAACAAAAGGTTATAAGTGGGAACTTGTTTATAAGAAAAGGTTTTATTTAAAAAATAAAGCACTTTCATTTGAATATAAACTTAAAAAAGATAGAAAAGAAAGATCTAAATTATTAAATGAATTCAAAAAAAAAACTTAGTATAGCTACAATTTTACCCTACAAGGAAAATTACTCTTTAGAAAAGGCTTCTGCAGCATCTCTTTGGGTTTCAGAATTTTTTAAAAATTCAAAATTTAAAAATGATAATTTCATTTATGGAAATACTAAATCTAAAAATTTTTTAACAAAAAATTATATAAACATAAAATTAAAAAGTCTAAAATCAAAATTCCAAAGTACTACAAGTGAGTATAGTGACAATCTAATCAAAGAAATTAATAAAAAAAGTTTTAATTTAATTGAAGTTCATAATAGGCCTTTAATTTTATTCAATTTAATAAAAAAAATTCAAAACAGATTCATTTTATATTTTCATAATGATCCATTATCTATGAAGGGATCTAAAACAATTGATGAAAGATTGTTTATATTAAAAAATGTTGAGAAAATAATTTTTGTAAGTGAATGGGTAAAAAATAGGTTTTTTTTAGACATAGATCCTAAGTTTAGTGATAAAGTGGATGTAATTTATCCGAGTGTAAATAAACAAAAAGCTACAAAGAAATATAAATTCATTATATTTGTTGGAAGACTTAATCATTCCAAGGGATATGATATTTTTAGTGAAGCTATACAAAATATTTTGACTGAATTTCCAAAATGGAAAGCATTTTCTGTTGGCGATGAAGAGCGTAGAACTATCTACATCAATCATAATCAACACAAAGAATTAGGTTTTTTAAATCATAAAAAAACTTTAAATATATTAAATCAATCTGAAATCTCTGTTGTACCATCAAGATGGGAGGAGCCTTTTGGAAGAACTGCTTTAGAGTCCGCTTCTAGAGGGTGCGCTACAATTATTTCTAACAAGGGTGGTCTAACAGAAACCACGGATCAAGCGATTGTACTTAAAAACCTTGATCACAAAAGCCTCTATAAAGAAATTAAAAATTTAATCCTTAATAATAAAAAAAGAAAAATTATTCAGAAAATTAGCAGACAAAAAGTTAAGCACATTATATCAACCAATACAAAATTAATTGACCAAATACGTTTTAGTGTCTACCCTTTTTATAAAATTAATATTATAAAGAATAAAATAAAGATTATAAATTTATATAATCAAGGACAAAAACTTAATCATAGATTGTTTAATATCTCGTTGGGTAAAAAATTTACAAATGGCTTTACTAGAAATGGTCATGATGTTTTAGAAATTAGTGATCGGGATTTTATAAAAAATAGCAAAAGTTTTAATTTACTAAAAGATAGCAGGGTTAATTTTCAAAATTACTTAATTGAAACATGTAAAAACTATAACCCAGATCTTTTATTTTTTGGTCATACTAGAAATATTGAACTGAGTACAATTAACGAATTAAAAACCTTAAATAAAAATTTGATTATTTCGCAGTGGAACGAGGATCCAGTGATGCCCAGTCTTAGTTATTCAAAACAAAATATTTCTAATATAAGATTATATGCAGGCTCTGTAGATCATAATTTTATAACAACAGACCCATCTGTTTTAAAAAAAAAGATTAATCTTGACAATTTTCACTTTTTCTTTGTTCCAGTTGATAAAAATATTGAACGTTTTGATGTTTTTAAAATGAATCCAAAAAAAGATCTTTTTTATGCAATGAGTCATGGCGTAAATAGAGCTATTCTTAAAAAAGGGACCGAGGATAATAGGGTTAAATTTTTAGATAAACTTGTAAAAAAAATATCAAAAATAAAATATGACTTCTACGGCTTTGCTAATAAACAACCAATTTGGGGTAATAACTTTAATAATGCTCTTATAAATTCAAAAATGGCTTTAAATTTAAGTCGTGGTAAACCAACAAAATATTATTCTAGTAATAGAATAGCTTCAGTTATTGGAAACGGATTGCTAACTTTTATTGATAACAAAGTTCAAATGAGTGATTTTTTTAATAAAAATGAAATTATTTTTTATAATGATATAAATGATTTATCAGATAAAATTAAGTTTTATTCAGCAAATGATAAATTAAGAAAAAAAATAGCAGAGAATGGTAAAAAAAAATATTTTAAACTTTTTAACGAAATTAATGTTGCTAAATATCTTGTTGATACTTCTTTAGGAAATAAAGCATCTTTATTTTAGATTATGACAAAATTTTTTAAGAATTTATTTCGCCTAATTCTTATCAAAACTCCATGGTTTATTATATTAAATTATATCAAAAATTTTTTTCCTAATTACAAAAAGCAAAAAAAATCAAAAATAATTGAAAAACGAATTTACAAAAATTTTTCTACCTTTAATCAAAATCACAAATGGTTTTGTAATAATTTGAATTTTTTAGATAATAGTTTTAAAAATACAGTTAGTGTAAAAGATATTTTAGAAATAGGATCATACGAAGGGCGTAGTGCTATATTTTTTTTAAATAATTTTATCAATAGCAATATAGATTGTGTGGATACTTGGTCTGGTAGTGATGAGCATGATAATTTCGACTTCAATAATATAGAAAAAAACTTTGATTTTAACACTTCAGCATTTCAATCAAATAATCGTTTAAAAAAATTTAAAATAACATCAAATGATTTCTTTTTGAACAACTCCAAAATATATGATTTAATCTTTGTTGATGGTGATCATCTGTCTACTCAAGTGGAAATCGATATTGATAATTCTTGGAAAGTTTTAAATAAAGGTGGGTATTTGATTTTAGACGATTATATGTGGTGGTTTTATAAAGATTTAAAAAAAAATCCCTCTACTCCAATTAATAGTTTTATTGTCAATCATATTTCTCAAATAGACTCTTTAAAAATTTGGCAACAAGTTATTATTAAGAAAAATATTTAGTTATATTTTTATTTTATTCAAAGCGTTATTCTTAAATAGATTTGCTTCCTTTATATATCTCCTTACCATTTCAGAAGATTTATGTCCTGTCATTGCCATAATACTTCTCTCTTCTACTCCTGACTCAGCAGCAGATGTTGCAAAACCTGATCTTAAACTATGACCAGAGTAATTTTTGCTATCTATTCCAGCTAAGTTTAAATACTCTTTAATAAGCAAAGCTACAGTTTGGTCGGTTAATCTGTTTTCTGATAACTTTGATCCCTTAACAAACCTTCTAAATACGGGACCTGAGTTTATTTTTGATAGATCTAGAAAGTTTTTTAATGATATTACGGGACAATATTGAGAAGTATCAAAATAGGGCAGAGCTTTCGTAAAACCTTCACCAAATTGGTCTGTTTTAGACCTTCTAAGACTGATCTTTAAGCCCTCTGGAACGAAATCTAGATCATCATAGTCTAGCGAGACTATCTCATTTCTCCTAAATCCACCTGAAAAGCCGATTAGGATTATAGACCTATCTCTTAATTTCTTAATTTTTTCCTTATTTTGTTGATCAATTACATCAATTATTTTTTTTAAACTATTGATTAATAGAGGTTTTTTACCTTTTTGAATACTACCTTTTCTTCTTTTTATGCCCATAATATTTTCAATAATTGAAGGATGCTTGGTGTCTAGATAATACCCTTTAAGTTTATGAATGACACCTATCGATACTAACCTACGCTTTAAAGTGCTCATTTTAGCTTCTTTTGTTGATAAATTTGTCAAATATAAAGAAACTATTTTGGGCTCTGATGGAAGAGATTTAAATCCATTTTGGGCACAGAAAATTACAAAGTCATTAAAATCTGACTTATAAGCTCTTACAGTGTTGTTAGCTTTTGAGTTTTTAAGGTTTAATAAAGTTTCTTCTTGTAAAGCTTTTATATTTGATATTATATTATTCATACTTATTACTATTGATAACCTTTAATTATCGTTAGTAATATATTAAGTGATTTTAATAGTCAATATAATAAATTAAAAATATGACAAAAATATTTACGCTTATTATTATATTAATAGTTAATACCTCAGCATTATCAGCCAAGGAAACTAAAAAAATAAATTCAGATATATGTGAAGATGCAATAAAAAATGCAAGAATTTTAGGATATACTGGATCAGGTGATTACAATATTAGATTTATTTTAGAAATAAATAACAAACTTTGCAGGTACACAGTAAACAAGCACTGGACAGAATGTTATAATATTAATGAAAAACATAATTAATTCAGTATTTT
>Ga0208770_1001431_pt1 | contig 11911 bp, 10 predicted proteins | sample AntAceMetag02UK9_FD_184771 | JGI IMG/M metagenome (GOLD analysis project Ga0208770, IMG submission 184771) | Saline lake microbial communities from Ace Lake, Antarctica - Antarctic Ace Lake Metagenome 02UK9 (SPAdes) (version 2) | ecosystem: Environmental > Aquatic > Non-marine Saline and...
TCCAAAAAACAAAAAAACAAAAAAAAATGAATTTTCAAAAAATCCAAAAATCCAAAAATTTTCCAAAAAAAGCAATTTCCAAAACTTTTCCGAAAAAATGAAAAATCCGAAATGTTTAGGAAAAAATTAATATTATAGGATTTTAAGCAAAATCGTATAAAATTGATTTATTATAATTAAAATGGTTTAAAGTCAAATTATTATATATTGTATATATATATAGAATGCCAAGAATCGCTCACTTCTCAATTACAAAAGACAACAAACAAGTTGGTTACGCAAAAGGTTATAACGAACTATCATCTCAATTATTGTTACATAACATTAAAGCGGTATCAGTTCCATCACTAAAAAAACAACCAAATTCATTTATTAGAGGACAATTTACAATTTCAAAAATTGACCCGCCAAATGAACCAAGCATGTTCTCAAAACCTTTAGGTAAAACTACGGAACAAGTTTCGTTAATTGGTGATAAAACGATTATTGAAATCACTAAGAGTAAGTCAGTAGATTTTAAGGAGTTTCTTAATGATTCAAGAGAAAAGGGTATTTATTATTTCATTCAAAAAAGATTAGCAAATGTTGATAAAAACGCAAACGCATTTGCTATAGTTCTTCGCATAAAAGCGGAAAATACTGAAAAATTTTTCCAAACTCCATTTTCATCGTATAATGGATTACATTTAAATTTACAACTTTTAATAAATGAAATTAAAGAAAAATATAATGATGAAGTGGAATTTTTAGGTTTAAGTATTGAGTATTTTAATCGACCAAATTTACCCGTATCATATGTTTTTGGTTGTAAAGAAAACGATAAATTGCTACAAGAATTAATGACAAGACTTTACGAAAAATTACCAAAAAATCAATTTATGAAATTTCTTAACAAATGGTTAATTCTATCCCCTTCTACATACACGCTATGTGTTGCCCGTGCGTGTCTTATGGCGGAAGGAAATACCGACTATAAAAATATGACTAATCGTGTTGATACTTGGGCAAAAAAAAATATAAACGACTCTATGAATTTAACGGAAAAACTTACTTTTATATCGGGTGCTATTAAAAAAATAATTCATGTATATGATGAAAATTTAATATTAAATTTTTCAGTAAATCCGCCTAAAAATTATCGTGTAGATGGTGAGATTAGTATTTTAATTTATGCGTCGCATTCATTTGCGTTAGTAGTAAGAAAAGAATCGTTTAATCAGGTTGCTTTTGAACAAAATTTTACAAGACAGGAAAAAATGGAGTATGGTAAGATAAAAGAGTTGGAAGAATTAAAATATGATGTATGTATGATTGATTTAACTAAAAAGAATAATGAAAAGAAATATAACCAATTAGTAAATGATGTATTGAATGAAAAAAGTAAAGAAATACAAAAAAAAATTATAATTAAGGAAAAATTAAAACCTATTGCTATATATTGGGGTTCATATGATTATGAAACGTATAATGCTGATGCTACAGAAAAACGAACCCGTGATGTAAAACCCTACGCAGTAGGTTGGACTCATAATATTGGTGGTAATTATAAGGAAAATTATCAATATATTTATCATGATAAGGACATTTCTATGGAATTTATAAATAAATTATCAAAAATTAAAATAAAAGATACTACTCACAATCATAAACTATTATTATACGCTCACAATGGTGGTAAATTTGACGCTTACGAACTTATATATAAAATTATTCAAGTTAATATACCGCTTATGAATACCCTTATAAAAGACGGTAGAATATTTCAGTTCTCTATTAAATTATCAAATAATTTAACTGTGGAGTTCCGTGATTCATATATTCTATGTGCGGGTTCATTAGAAAATTTATTAAAAGAATTTAAATGTGAAACAAAAAAATTAGTAGGTGACATTGACCATAAAACAGTAAATTGTGATAATTTTATGAGTATTAAAGAAAAAGCATTACCATACCTTAAAAATGATGTATTAGGTTTATACGAATTAGTAGATGCTATGAAAAAAGTGTACCAAGATGATTATGGTATTAAATTGGAAGAAGCATTGACTTGTGCTTCCACTGCCCGTAAATTCTTTATAAATTCTCACGATTTTAAGAATATACCGTTATATGAAATACCATTTAATCAATATTTAGAATTAAAGGATTACTATTATGGTGGAAGATGTGAATGTTTCCATATTGGTGAAGTAAAAAAGGAATTATACTATTATGATTTTACAAGTTTATATCCGTATGTGATGGCAAAAAATCCATATCCATACGGAACTTACACTAAAAAAGATATTTCAGGATTACCGTTTAATAAAAAATGGTTTGGTATGGTTAAATGTTATGTAAGAACTACGGACTTTACAATGAAACCATATTTACCTTATAAGGACGAGGTTGGAAAATTATGCTTTTCACATTTTGAAAATAGTAAATTATTATGGATTACTACAGAAGAATGGAGGTATATCATTGATAATAAATTAGGATATGAGATTACGCCTATTGAGATTTTAGATTACGGACATCAAAAAGCAACTTATTTTAAAAGCATGGTAGATAAATTATTTCAAGCAAAAAAAGACGCAGAGTTAGCAAAAAATGACGCTCGTCGTGCTATGAGTAAAATTATTGTTAACTCATTATACGGTTTTTGGGGTATAAAAATTAGTGATAACGAACAGCTATCAATTCAACAATTTAAAAATCCGCAAAAAAAGAGTGCTTATATCAACAAACATTTATGTCGTAATAGATTGTTAGGATTTGAAGATGTTGGTGAAAAGACTTTAATAAGAACAAAGGAAAAATTAGATGCTAAATGTGCTAATATAATTATCGCACAATTTACTACTGCTTACGCAAGGACAGAACTTTATACTCTTATGATGGATTTAAAAAAAAGCAATGGTGAAGTATATTATTGTGATACGGATTCCGTCATAACAGATTTAGATTTATCAAAAGAAGAAAATAAAGAATTAGCAGAAAAATATTGTTTATGCGTTAAGGGTGAAAAACTTGGTGACTTGACCAACGAATCAGGAACAGTAGAAGGTGGTTATAAATTAGGTGTCTTTTTGGGTTGTAAATCGTATATGTTAGTCGACAAGAATTATAAAGATGAGGATTATCATAAACCATTATCATATGAGGAAGTTGGTAAATTAAAAAAAATGGTTATTCGTAAATTTAAAGGTATAAATACTAAAAATATTTATAAAAACAAGACGACTAATGATTTGGAAAAAACAATTATATTCACGAATGAAGAGAATTATGATTATAAAGATACTATAAATCTATACAAAGATGAAGGATTTTCCACAATTTGGATTCAGGATTATGTAAAAATGAGTCAAGGATATAAAGTTCATACAGATAATTGGAATTTCTTATCAGGAGTTTCAAGTTTATCAAAAGAAAAATATTTACAATATAGTTCAGGTAGCAAAATAAGTAAATGCGGAGATTATTCAAAGGGAACGGTTGAAGAATCTGGAAAAGTAATACCTTTAATAATTTAATCGTTTAAGTAAAACAATTAATATTGTAGTAGTATTAAAAGTTTTTAAAAATACATTTATTTATAATCTAACTATAAATAAATGGATACTCATTATAATTCAAAAAAAGTATTTTGTGATAGTGATAACCCTAATGCTATAGGAACAGAGCACATGAGAAGACAATTTCAATTATCTACGCCAATAATAATACCGCCACAGTCAAAAATTAAGATGATGATTGGAGTGGAAGCAGTAAGTATTCCATTATCGTTTTATGTATTTAACGAAACCAATGATAAAATACGATATAGTGATGATTCTACAACAGTACAAACATATAATTTACCAAATGGAAACTTTAGCATATCAACGTTAAAAAGTGAAATAAATAATGATGATTCTTTACCTTTCAATATTGAATTTAATGTTAGATTTTCAAAAATAAGAATCATACCATCAACAGGTGGTAATCCTAATTTTACAATACATAATACAGAACAAAATTGTTACAATTTGTTAGGAATTGAAGAGGGAACATATAACTTTAATATAGAATATCCGCTAATGTCTTATACAGTAAATTTAATTTATACAAGCGGTGTTAATATTTGTTTAAATAATATAGAAAATTTGAATGATGAAATAAATCCTAAAGGTGGGGCATCAAAAAAATTGTTAAGAATTCCAATATCAACATCAATAAATTCATATTTAACATTTTTCAATAATCAACCGTTTTACTCGACAATATCGTCTAAAGTGCTAAGTGTTTTAGATGTTTCTATAACAGACGATAATGGAAGGTTATTATCAACAAATGGTAAGCATTTTTTTCATATAACATTTCGCATAGACTTTACACTGGAAAAGAGTGAAATTTTAGAAGAAACTCGCATATCACAGTTTAGGAAAAATATAGATTATGACGAAATTAGTAAGGAACAATTTACAAATATAAATAAAAAATAATCTTTATTAAGTATATAAATGGGATTTTTTCAAAAAGTAGGTAATAGCGTTCGTAAGATAGGTCAAAAAGCTGTTAGCACATCATTGAAATTAGGTAATAAAGTATTAAATTTTGTGGAGAAAAAAGCAATTCCTATAGCGGGAAAAATAGTATCTGGAGTAGAAACTGGTATTAAAGTAGTTTCACCATTAATAGCATCAGTAGTTCCGGAAGCAATACCGTTATTGATGGGTGCTAATAAAGGATTAGGAATATTACGTTCAGGAATTGCCGAAGCGGGAAAAGGTATAATGTTTGGTAAAAAACTTGTAGAAAAAGGTGAAATGAATAACCCTTTTAGGAAATAATAGTTTAAAATACTTTTATATATATATATATATATAAATGACTCACAAAGTAGTAGCAATAAATCAACAATGTTTTGCCGTATCAACAGCATCAAATACAGGCACATTTAATTTTACAGAGGTGTACAAGACTAATCCTAATCAGCGTTTTTTAGTTAAATGTATAGGTTTAGCAATGAGTGTTAAAGAGGCAAATGAAAAAACAAATCCCGAACCACACGTATTTTTATTGAAAGGATTATCAGGTTTTAGAGGAAATTATAATTATATATTAAATGGTGTTCAAGTAAAACGTGCGGGCGTTCCTTTAGGCGTTGTTGGTGATGGGTTTAGTTTAAATTCTTCTAATAATTATTGGACTCAATCAAATTCATCAATGTTTCAACAAACGGAATTTATGCTTAATGAAATACCTTTAGACGCTTTTAAAATAGAATTAATTAATATAAATTCATCTAATTCAGTAAATTGTGATTTTTTCGTTCAATTTCAAATTGAAACAATTGAGTAAACTTTTAATAAAAGTTTAGAAAAAAAAAAAAACCGACTACAAGCGGAATTGTAGCGGAATTGTAGAGTAATTGATTTTACGTAAAATAATATAGAAATTTTATAAATATGGATTAAATAAAATAATATGATAATTATTTTCTTTACTATAATATATATAATAAGATGGAAACCGCAATTACTCAAGCAATGGACTTAACTGAATACCGCAACATGGGTGGTGGGAAAAGTCGACGTGTGACTATCAATCCTGAAAATACTCAAGGTTTTACCCTTACTGGAAGTGAAACAAAAGAGGTTTATTTTGCCTATCCTTCCGCAAGAAACGCTATGATTAATGGTGGTAATTCTTACCTTGCTTTTACTGTAAAATGCCCCGCCGTAGCAGGTGATAACTTCCAATTTTCCAACGGTTCGCCGTCAAGTTTAATTGAGTCGCTCCAACTGGATATAGGTTCTACAACTATTGAACTAATTAACGATTATAACGTTTTTGCTTCCATTATTGAGGATTTTCAACCATTATCACGTTCTACTAATTTAGGAAGTATTTTACACGGTTCTGGTGCTACTGCTAAAGTTGGTAGAACTATCTCAGGTGCTAATACTGACGGAATTCGTGTCGTTGTGCCCCTATATAGTGGTGTTATTGGAACTATGGCTGGGACTCATTGCCCCGCTGGAATAGACGGAATGAGATTGAAATTGACATTCGCACAACCCGATTATGCTATGGTTAAAGTTGGTGGAAGCGTTCTAACAGTTAATCATTATGAATTGAGTGACATTTCTATAGAAGCGGATTATATTGATGTTTTACCAAATGTTATGGCGCAGATTATCGCAGAATCAAATAATGTATTAAAACTACACGGAACAGGTGTGGGTTCTTTCCAAACTACTATGACCGCTTCCACTCAAAACACACTATTGATACCTGCACGGTATTCATCCTTGAAGAACTTCTACACATGTATGCGTCTTTCAACTGCTTTTGCTCACGATAAGAATACTATTGGTTCAAGAACACAAGGTAATTTAAAGCAATATCAATACCGTATAGAAGGGAAATCGTATCCGTCTACCGCTGTTTCTTGCTTGGGAGGCGGAGGTGAGGCTATGGCGGAAGTTGTCAAAACTTTTCACGCCTTACATAGCACATCATTGGATTGTGTTTTTGATGCTGACGATTATAAAAATCAAGCATTAACCCTTACATCCGCATTCGTAATTGGTTTAGATTTTGAACACGAAACTGGTTCTAACTCAATTATTTCAGGTTTGGACACATTGAACAGCAATACATTCGTAGAATTTCAAGGTGATGGTGGTTCGTTGTTAGCATCAACTGTTAATACCTTTGCTCTACACGATTTAATTGTAGAATTCAACATGATGGATAGAACTGTTACCGTAAATAAATAAAGTAGGGACTTATCAATTCCGCTTGAAGTCGGTTTGGGTTAAAGGGGCATCCTAACTCGTACGAGTTAAAATTTTTATGTATTTAATTATAAAAACATAAAATAAAAGGATTTTGCTAAACTTTTAATAAAAGTTTATATATATATATATAATGCCTACAAGACTGGAGTTAGTAAAAGCATCACAAGCATCATATACAGATAAATCTCCCGAAAATTATACAAAAGTAGAAGAATTGTCTGATAATGATATTCAAACATTTAAGCATAATACAGAGAATCATCATATAATAACTCACAGAGGGACTGATTTAAACGCTGATACTGCCAAGAGGGATTTAAAAACTGATTTAAAAATATTATTAGGTCAAGCATCTCATACTAAATTATTTAATGATAGGGCAAAAAGAACAGAGGAAATAGTAAAAACATTGAAAGATAAAGACGCTGATACTAAAATTCATTTAAGCGGACACTCACTTGGTGCTACGACACTACAACACGCAATGATTAAATCAAAAATTGTTAGGGATAATGTAGAAAGTTTAGATACATTCAACGCTGGAACTTCACCGCTTCAAACAAAAGGATTAGCAAAATCAAACCCCGCATATAAAATAATTGAAAATAAGGCAACACATCACAGGATAAAAGGAGATGCTATTTCACAAAACGCTAAATCAACGTTAATAGGCACTATAAAATCATATAATTCTAACGCTAAACCAAGTATTGGAAGGAAAGTATTAAATTATTTAAAACCTAAATTACAACACAGCATAACTGGTAAGATTTTACATTTCACAGGTGATAAAATTCTTGGAACATTAGAATCTCATTCATTAGCAAATTTTACGAAACTCAACTAAGCTTTTATAAAAAGCTTAACAAAAGAACGGACTACAAGCCGAATTGTTAAGATGAATCGCTATTATTATCTCCTACATAATCTGGTATGCTAATTCTTAAACCTTCGTTATCTGGTAAAGTAGGTATTTTAAATAACGCATCATCATATTTTTTGTTTATAATATTACATTTTTCAGTGATACTATGATAAATATTATAATATTTGTCTAACGCTTCCCTTCCTTTCATGTTACGGTGTTCTCTACGTAATGACAATAATGTATAAATATCTGTAGCAAGTGAATAGTAATCTTTTGACGCAACTAATGAAATTTCCATATTTTGTTCCAAACCTAAAAATAATTGAACCGAACCGATTATACCAACTAATAGACTTAATAAACATGTGGACATACTAATATAATGCTGTGGAAAGTAACGTTCTAAACCAACAGACGCTACACTATTCACTCCAGAAATTATCAATATAGGAATTTTATAGTATTTTAATGTTGCTTTATAACTCAAATAATTTTTAGTATGTCTTTTTCTTAAAATAATAGCATTTTCACGGATACCTTCTAAAACAATTTCATAATCTTCGTGCCACATTTATATATTATACATACATTTATAAAATACTTTTCTATAATTTTAAACTATTAAAAACTAAAGTTTTTAATCGTCATTGAACGTTTAAAAAAGCGGAACGCTTTTATACCCGTTTTATTATCTTTAGGTAATATATACTATGACAGATAACGGAGAAGAACCTACTCTAATAACGGACGATGAATTGACAGATATTGAAGATACTAATACAGTAGAAAAAAATAGGGGACGCCCTCCCCCTATGACCCCCTTACCGACATCAAGCGGAATTGATAAGAAAACATATAAAATGACTGACGCACGTAAAAAAGCGTTAGAAAACGGACGTCAATTACGTAGTAGTAAAATAGCAGAAAATAAAATTATTAAAGATGTAGAAAAAGAAAAAACTAAAATTTATAATCAACGTAATAAAGCACTAAAATTATTAGGAATTAGTGAGGAATCATTAGCAGTTAAAAAATTGGATAATGAACTCGTGAAAAGCAGGGGATTACATCCCCCTACGACCCCCTATGCGACATCAAGCGCAATTGATAAAGTTAAAAAACCAACTAAAAAACAAGTTGTTTATGAAGATGAATCAAGTAGTGAAGATGAACCGCCTACTGTAGAGAAGAAAAAAAAACAAGAACCTATGAAAAAAATTGAAGAAGTTATAAAACCATTTAGATTGAAACGGGTATAGAGTAGGGACTTTGTCCCCTACGACCCCTAACTTCCCCGACTACAAGCGGAATTGTAAAGTGTATGGATTATTTTCTATTAATATGTTATATGTTAATAGAAACAATTGAAACCAATGATTTAAAAATAATACCTACCAAGCAAACTATAGATTCGTCATTAGGTGTACCGCTTCCATTTCCCGATAAAAATAGTTGTATCGTTGTGTCTGGTGGTATGGGAACAGGTAAAACTACGTTTATGAATTCCATTATGACAAATAAAAGTAATGAAGGTAGAGTCTATTATAAAAAATTTGAAAGTGTCTTCTATATGACTCCATTGGAAGTAATGAATAGTGAAGTCAATCATCCTTTTAAAAATCACGAACCAACCCGTTTATATCACGAGTTAACCGTTGCTAATTTAGACAATATTATAGAACAGGCATTAGAAAACAAAAAAGAAGGTTTTAATTCGTGTCTTATCATTGATGATTTTTCCGAAGAACTTAAAGATATAAAATTAGAAAAACATCTAAAAAAATTAATATTTAAACATAGACATTACCGCATAAACATCATAATTTCACTAATTTCGTTAAAAAATTGCCCCCGCTCTATACGAAGTTTAATTGATGTATATATTCTTTTCAAACCAAAAAGTTTCATTGAGATTGAAACAATGAGCGACGAAATTTTTGGTTTATCTAAGAAAGAAATGATAAATTTATTTGATTATGTTTTTGATGAACCGCATACATTTTTATTTTACAATCAACGACTTAATGAATTTTATCGTAATTTTGATAAACTTAAACTATTAAAAAAATAATCTAATATGTATATATACAATGGTTAAAAAATACACTGTTACAAAAGCAGGAAATCAAATAGTTAATATTCATATTCATGAAAAGAGTAAGCAAAAGGTAAGACGCCAAAAACGTAAAAAAGTATCATCATCTGGGTCTATACGAACACTAAATAGACTTATCCCCGTTTCAAGTGAATTTCCACAACAACGTAAATTATCACAAAACCAAACAATAGTATTACCCGATGGTGACAAAGCATTAGGTCAATCAAACCCTTTATCCTCATTAACTTATCAAAAACAATTAGTGAAATTAGCAATCAAAGAATTTGAGGACGAGGTTAAAGGGAAATCTATAGTAGAAAGAGAAAAACCTATTATGCCGTCAACTCCTATTCCATTACCGCCATTACCAACATCAAGCAATAATGATATGCCTTTTACCCCCGTCAAAGAAACTAAACCAAGTATAAGGTTACTTAAACCGTTAGCACAGATTGATATTGAAAGTGTTTTAGCAGGGAGAAGAGATGACGCTATTGAAGAATATAACATAAATATTACTGGACTTAACAGAAGAGAAGTAAATAAATTAATAAGAGAACGACATAAATCAAAAGTTGTCAATATTTAAACTTCAAATTTAAAATGTTTATTATTTATATAGATGGATTCTTATACAAATAATGATTTAAACGAATTATCAATGGTTGGAAAAGACTCATTATTAGGTGAAACGGAAGATGAAATAAACGCTTTAAATATAAGAGTTACAAATTTACAAAATAATTTATTAAGTGAAATATCCACACGAGCAGAAGGTGATGAAACTATACAAAATAATTTATCAAGTGAAATATTACTACGAGAACAAGGTGATGAAACTCTACAATCCAATTTATCAAGTGAAATATTACTACGAGAACAAGGTGATGAAACTCTACAATCCAATTTATCAAGTGAAATATTACTACGAGAACAAGGTGATGAAACTCTACAATCCAATATTAATACAGAAACATCTCAACGCACAAACGCAGACGAAATTTTACAGACAAACATAAATACAGAAATATCCACGAGATTAGCAAATGATAATACACTTCAAACAAATATCAACACAGAGCGGGCAGAACGAATTTTTACAGATTTAGCAATAGATTTTAGACTGGATAACATAGATTTAGAACTACAAGCAATAGATGATGTTATTACCGGTGGTGAATTTCTTACGGAAATTTCTAACGACATAACTACTTTAAAAGCAAACACAAGCAACGCTTTTATAAGATACACTGAAAATGATGACAACTTAATTATCGGGACTATTGATAATGGTGTTGAAACAAACGCTATACGATATAACACAGACGTGGGTGCTTTTAATTTACTTGAACCTAACGCTTCCATTGTTCTTAATGATACAACGAATACAACAAGCAGGTGGCAAATTACAACGACGGCAGGTAAGACCATTTTCAACTACATAGCATCATCTGGAGTAGTCGATACAATATTTACTATTAATTCAAATGGAAATATAGAAGTGGATAATGTCATAACGACACAAGGTAACCTCAACAATATTTTACAAAGTAATTTATCTACTCTTAACTCATTACAATCATCGGTTTCGGCTTTACAGCAATTACAGCAAGACCTCCAGGACGAACTCAACAGCACGACACAAGATAGTGATGGTAATCCCGTTTTAGGTATTGTTGGGACTATTTTTGGGGTCGGGAATACATTAAGCATAGGGGTTATAGCGCTACAAGTTGCTACTAATACTACCGCTATTGCGGCATTAGCAACAGCCGTTGGTGTTTTACAGGGTTCTAATTTGGCATCTACCGTTTCAAATCTTTCAGATACTGTAGCGAATGTTAGCGAACTTGCTACGGAAACAAGCAGTTTAATTTCAAGAGTAGGTGAGGCGGGTGATTGTGTGTTAGGTGAAGGGACTGGTTCAACAGCAAGTGCTTATAATTTTAGACTTATTGATAGTGATATTACTAATGTGGGTAATATGTTCTTCAAAAATACAATTGTGGGCAAAATACAGAACTTGACTAAAATAAATGATGTTCTATTATTAGACGTCAGCGGTGTGGAAATTCCACAATCATTGACTATTGCGTGCGATACTACTTTTGGGAATGAACTTTTTTATAAGACGGAAACACTCGATACAAGATTTGTCAATCAAACAGATTA
>Ga0208770_1001432_pt1 | contig 11900 bp, 8 predicted proteins | sample AntAceMetag02UK9_FD_184771 | JGI IMG/M metagenome (GOLD analysis project Ga0208770, IMG submission 184771) | Saline lake microbial communities from Ace Lake, Antarctica - Antarctic Ace Lake Metagenome 02UK9 (SPAdes) (version 2) | ecosystem: Environmental > Aquatic > Non-marine Saline and Alkaline...
CGGTCAAAGAAACCAGGCTTCTTTGACGACGGTTCTTCGGTTGATCGTGCCATGCTTCACCTGCTCCACTCCTGATGACGGGCAGTAAGAAAACCCTTGTCAAGTCCTGGGGGGCCTTACCCGCAGAACCCCACAGGGCTTTCCACCATTATGGCACGGCCTTGCTGGTCTGCTGTTCAGCGGGTCCAGGCGTGGCTCGCTAGCTCTCCTGGCTCCCTGACGTATCGGGTTGACGTTTTGCCAGGAAGTCTTGCAATTCGGAAGCGATCGAGTCAGCACTCGGGACTTCGCCATCAGCATCCATCAACGGCGATGGGACCGCGTTGTCCTCCATATAAGAATCGTGGCGCTTTTCCAAAGACGCAATCAGCTTCTCCAGCTCGTGATTGTCCTCGACCTGCTTGCCAATGCCGTTAAGAAACTCTCGACCTGCTTCTCGCAGCGTATCGGTGGGGAAAATCAGCCCCGTTGCTTTTGTCACACTCTGCAGTGCGGTCACAGCGGCATCAGGAAATTCTGTGTCCGCCAGATAGTGAGGCACCAAGACCACAAACCCTGCGGTGGGGTGATCCTGTTCCTGAAGTCGGTACTCAATGAGGTGCATCAAGGTTCCCGGAACACCTGTGGTGGGGCGCCACACGGAGAGCGCATCGGTTATTTCGTCTCGGTTCCCACTCACCGTGACTCCCAAGCTTCGAGTGTGGGGAACTGGCATCGGAATGGCGTGGACCCAGCTACTGCTCGAGACCTCTAATTCATGGATGAGCCCCAACACGGTGCGGGACATTTCTTCCCAGCGAAAATCGGGCTCATACCCGGAGAGGAAAAGGAAGGGCGAACCAAGCTCGTCCTCCACCAAATCCAAGCTCAAACGCGGTGGCTCAAAAGAGGTGAGGTGAGTTTCCTCAAACTGGAACAGCGGGCGCCGCGCCCGATAATCCATCAACATGTCGTTGTTGAACGTCCCGACACGTTCTGATTCGAGGGAATCGAGAAGATATTTATTGACCTGGGTCACAACCCCGCCCGCGTCAGCAAAACCGGTAAGCCCTGCGACCAGTGGGAGGCCTTTGGGCACCTGGGACATTTCCATTGCTTCGCGAAATAATCGGTCTTCAAACATGTTTCCACACTAACCCCCAGCTGTGAATTTCCCGGCATTCTTCGCTCCCAGCGTTACGGCGGGATGGCTACCATGAGGACATGACAATTCCTACCCCCGACGTGTTGACCTCTCTCGCCGATATCTCCGCTGACGACCTCGTTGTCGCAGGGGTTCGCAAATCTTCTGACGGGCCACAACTTGTAGCCCAGGATCTCCCAACCCCGGTCGCTGAGAGCCTCACCGCTAGCCTCTCCGCCATTGGTGCTGAAGGCGAGAAGGATTCCACCTGGCGTGTGCCATCGCCAGAAGGCCTGGGAGCCAAAGGTGTTCTTCTGGTGGGAATGGGTGAGGATGAACCCGATGCGGACGTTCTCAGATCAGCAGCAGGATTTGCCGCCCAAAGTGTGACCTCACCGCAGCGCCTGGTCTTTGCGCTCCCTGCCTCCGATGCCAGCGAAGTTGAAGCCGTTCTCGAGGGGGCGCTTCTCGGGTCCTACCGAACGAAAAAAATCACCGCAAAGGTCACCGCCACCACCCCCCTGATTGCCATCATCGGAACGCTATCGCCGGAGGACCTTTCGCGGGTCGTCACCACCTGCGAAGCGGTGTTTTTAGTCCGAGACTTGGTCACTACTCCCCCAAACCTGCTCAACCCTGTTTCTTTTGTCGCAGAAATTGAGAAACTCGTGGCCAACACCGACCTCAGCGTCGAGGTATTGGATGAAAAACAGCTCGAAAAGCAGGGCTATGGCGGTATCACGGCCGTGGGGAAAGGATCCATAAACCCGCCTCGCCTCATGATTCTGCGCTACCAGCCCACCAACCCTTCTCGCCATGTCGCCCTGGTGGGCAAAGGAATCACTTTTGATTCCGGTGGGTTGTCTCTCAAGCCCCCCACCGCCATGGTGGGGATGAAATACGACATGACAGGGGCTGCCGTCATGGCAGCCACCACCATTGCAGCGGCACAACTAAAATCCCCCGCGACCATCACGACCTACCTGTGTTTGGCCGAAAATATGCCCAGCGGCAGCGCTTCCCGACCCAACGACGTCATCACCATCAAGGGCGGAAAGACGGTGGAGATTCTCAACACCGATGCCGAAGGCCGTTTGGTGATGGCCGATGGGCTACAGGCCGCTAGTGCTCTCAAACCCGACCTCATCGTTGATATCGCGACCCTCACGGGGGCCGCCCGAATTGCTTTGGGTGAGCGGTATGCCGGTCTGATGGGAACCGATAGCGCTGTCGAGCAGGTTCAGCATGCAGCGAAACGTGTAGGGGAGCTGGTCTGGCATATGCCCCTACCTCCGGAGCTTCGGACTATTTTGAACTCAGATGTTGCCGATATCGCCAACGTGAAGCCTGGGGAAGTATTGGGCGGAATGTTGAGTGCCGGCCAGTTCCTCAAAGATTTTGTGGGCACCCAAGACTCGGGTGAACTAATCCCCTGGGCCCACCTTGATATCGCAGGTCCAGCAGCAAACTCGTCCGGTGCGTATGGATTCACGCCGAAAGGTCCAACCGGCGCTCTTGCGCGAACCCTCATTGCCTTGCTCATGAGCTAAGAATTCTTGGCGTTCCCCATCAGACGGGGTAGTAGGCTGGGGAGTCGCATGACGCCGTAGGGGCATTTGACGCCTGCGGCTTTTCCAGATTCACCTGTGAGGGAGTTCCAAACCAGTGGCTGAGCACACTTTTGACCTTGTTATCCTTGGCGCCGGAAGCGGTGGCTATGCGGCCGCTCTGAGGGCCAGTCAGCTGGGCCTGAGTGTGGGGCTCATTGAGAAGGACAAAGTGGGCGGCACGTGTCTTCACGTGGGTTGTATCCCCACGAAAGCTCTCCTGCACGCCGCAGAGGTAGCAGACTCCGCCCGACACTCAGACATGTTTGGTGTTCGCGCCACACTGGAGGGTGTTGACCTCCCCGCAGTAAACGCGTACCGCGATGGCATCGTGGCCTCAAAGCACAAAGGTTTGCAAGGCCTCATTAAAGCTCGCGGAATCACCATGATTGAGGGAACCGGAAAGCTCGTTTCCCCCACAACGGTGGCAGTGGGAGACGACACCGTTGTCGGCAAAAATATTGTTTTGGCTACCGGGTCCTACCCCAAGTCCCTCCCCGGTTTGGAAATTTCTGGTCGAATCATCACCTCGGAGCAAGCGTTGAAGATGGACTGGATCCCCCAAAAGGTGATCGTTCTGGGTGGCGGCGTTATCGGTGTCGAGTTTGCCAGTGTCTGGCGCTCGTTTGGTTCTGAAGTCACCATCGTCGAAGGCCTGCCACACCTGGTTCCAGCAGAGGATGAATCAATTTCGAAACAGTTTGAGCGCGCCTACCGTAAGCGTGGAATTAATTTCCACCTTGGCAAGCGCTTCCAGTCCGCAACCCAGGATGAGTCGGGTGTGACAGTGACGTTGGAGGATGGCACCGTGGAAACCGGTGACATTTTGCTGGTTGCTGTGGGCCGGGGGCCAAAAACTGATGGCATGGGGTACGAAGATGTCGGCGTCGCCATGGATCGTGGGTATATTCCAACCGATGAGCGTCTGCGCACCAATGTGCCGGGCGTCTTCGCTGTGGGAGACATTGTTCCCGGCATTCAGCTCGCCCATCGAGGGTTCCAACACGGCATCTTTGTCGCGGAGGAAATCGCGGGCCTGAACCCGATGGTGGTGTCCGACCGTAACATCCCGAAGGTGACCTATTCCGAGCCCGAAGTTGCTTCCGTCGGATATTCAGAAAAGGATGCCGCAGAAGAGTTCGGTGCCGACCACATTTCTGTCTACGATTACAACCTTGCCGGCAACGGTAAGAGCCACATCCTTGAAACTGCAGGGTCCATCAAGGTGATTCGTCAGGTTGATGGTCCCATTCTCGGGGTTCACATGATTGGTACCCGGGTTGGCGAACTGATCGGTGAAGCTCAGGTTGCCGTGAACTGGGATGCGTACCCTGAAGATGTGGCCCCGTTGCTCCATGCACACCCCACCCAGAACGAAGCACTCGGGGAGGCGTTCCTCGCAATCGCGGGAAAGCCGCTCCACTCTCTCTAACAACATCACACGAGACACCTAACTCTCAAAAGGAGACCACTCGAGATGAGTCAAGAAGTAGACCTCCCAGCCCTCGGCGAAAGCGTCACTGAAGGGACTGTCACCCGTTGGCTTAAGCAGGTGGGAGACAGCGTCGCTGTTGACGAACCCCTCGTTGAAATTTCGACCGACAAGGTTGACACTGAGATTCCTTCCCCCATCGCCGGGATAATCGAAGAGATCCTTGTGGCGGAGGATGACACCGTTGAGGTTGGAGCGCCACTCGTTCGAATCGGCGACGGCAGCGGTGCTGCGACACCGACTTCCGATGCGCCTGCGGCCGAAGCGCCAGCCGAAGCACCGACTCCCCCCGCACCTGCCGCAGCACCAGCTCCCCCCGCACCAGTCGCAGCGCCAGCGCCAGCCCCTGAGCCCGTTGCTCCATCAGCCCCACCTGCAGCAGCTCCCGTCCCGCCACCCGCAGCCGCTCCTGCCGCAGCCACTTCAGCTCCTGCCGTCTCGGCTCCGCCCGCCGCTGCGCCACCGGCCGCAGCTCCCCCAGCAGCAGCCCCAGCAGCGACGCCCACTCCTGAGCCGTCTCCCCCAGCACCAGCGGCACCGAGCATTCCTCCCGTAATGCCGAGTGGGACACGCTCAATGCCCTATGTGACTCCGATTGTCCGCAAGCTGGCGAATGACCACGGCGTAAATCTCGATTCAGTAACCGGTACCGGTGTCGGTGGGCGCATCCGCAAAGATGACATCATCGCCGCTGCCTCCGGTGGCAGCGCTCCCACCGCTTCCCCCGCCGCTGTTGAGCCGTCGGCTCTGCGCGGCACCAACGTCCCCATGAGTCGCTTGAGGAAAGTCATCGCTGAACGCGCTGTGGCCTCAATGCAGCAAACCGCACAGCTGACAACAGTGGTGGAGGTGGACGTTACCGAGGTTGCAGAACTTCGCACCGCCGTCAAAGAGCAGTTCCTCGCCTCCACAGGCCACAAGCTCAGCTTCTTGCCTTTCTTCGTGAAGGCCGCAGCGGAAGCGCTACGAGTGCACCCGATCATCAACGCAGTCGTGGAGGGTGAGACCATCACCTACCCCGCTACTGAGAACATTTCGATTGCGGTCGATACGGAACGGGGACTACTAACACCCGTGCTGAAAAATGCAGGAGATAAGAACATTGCTGCCATCGCCGCCGATATCGCGGATCTTGCGGAACGCACGAGGACGAACCAGCTGAGCCCGGATGAATTGGCAGGGGGCACTTTTACTCTCACCAACACGGGATCCAGGGGTGCACTGTTTGATACCCCGGTGGTCTTTTTGCCTCAGGTAGCGATTTTGGGTACCGGGATTGTGCAGAAGAAACCCGTTGTGGTCACGCACGGTGGCGACGATTCCATTGCGATTCGTCACACGGTGTATTTCGCTCTTTCCTACGACCACCGCATCGTCGACGGCGCCGACGCCGCACGATTCCTTACTATGGTCAAAGAACGCCTCGAAGCAGGCGACTTTGACGCTGACCTTGGGATGTAGAAATGGCAGATAAAAAGAAAACCGAAAAAGAGCCTGGCCGCATTAAACAGCTGTGGCAGGTTTTTAATCTCACCAGAAAAACGGACAAGGCTCTTGTCCCTTTTCTTCTTCTGACGTTTCTTGCCCCGTTGGGTGTCGGAATCGCTGTGGCTCTCCTCTTCAACAACGGGAGCGTTCTCACCCTCGTGCTTTACATCACCACGGGTTTGTTGCTCTCTGTTTTGCTGTCCCTGATTGTGTTGGGCCAGCGCGCCGAGAGAACGGCCTATAAGGAGATTTCCGGTAAGCCCGGTGCTGTGGGTGCGGTTCTGCGCAGTGCACTGCGCAGAACGTGGCAAGCCAGCGAATTCCCTGTTGCGGTAAACCCGCGGACCCAAGAAGCCGTGTATCGGGCGGTCGGTAAGCCCGGTGTGGTCTTAATCGCCGAAGGCTCCCCGTCAAAGACCAAGAAAATGCTGGAGGATGAGCGCCGCGCTGTGTTGCGGGCTGTTCCCGAAATTTCGGTGCATTTCATCCAGGTCGGAACGGACCCGAACGAGACACCGTTGTACAAGCTCAACAAGAAAATGCGGTCGTTGAAACACACATTGCGTAAGGCAGAAGTTCTCGCCGTCTCCCACCGTCTCACCTCGTTGTCCAAAGGGAACTCGATGCCTATCCCTAAGGGAATGGACCCCTCGAAGGTTCGAGCGCCAAAACCTCGCTAACGCACCACCAAGATTGTTCCCACCAATCGGTCGTGGAGCCCGCGCATGTCCGAATCCACCAGTATTGCCGGCACGACTAGCGCAATCAGGAGTGGTCTCACCAATGGCGCGAGGATTCCCAGTGCGCCCCCTTTGATGGGGGCAATCCGGATTCGTGCAACCCAATGTCCTGGGGATCCTGCGATAAGCAGTCCGCCGATGGCGTTCAGCCCAACAAAAATCAGGAGGGTAGAAAACCCATCAAAAGCGAAGAAAAGTGCGGAGATGCCCCAGGACAGAGCCCAGTCAAGGCCCAGGGCTAAGACCCGCCGGAGGTACGTCGGTGTGGACCGCGGGCCTTCCATGGGGAGCCCAAACTGTTTGCCGGGCCACTCGTTGGCGTGATTCATCATGGGTCCAGTCTAAAAGGGCGTAACACGGTGGAAACATTGCGGGAATCAATCCTTAACTGCTCGCGCTTATAGTGTGAATGTTCCCGAACCCTCGGGCCTCTCCATCCCACGAACCAGGAGTGAACAGAATGTTTAAAGACTCTTCCGAAGTACTCGCCTACATCAAGAAAAACGATGTCAAGTTCCTCGATATCCGTTTTACCGACCTGCCGGGCGTTCAGCAGCATTTTAATATCCCCGCTGTCTCGGTTGACGAAGAATTCTTTACCGTCGGTCAGCTCTTTGATGGGTCATCCATCCGTGGTTTCCAGGCGATCCACGAATCTGACCTTCAGTTGATTCCCGATGTCACCAGCGCCTACATGGACGCATTCCGCGACGAAAAAACCATGATCATGCTCTTTGACATCTATAACCCCCGCAACGGTGAAATCTATAGTCGCGACCCCCGCCAGGTTGCTCACAAGGCCGAGAAGTATCTCGCCAGCACGGGCATCGCGGACACCGCCTTTTTCGCCGCCGAGGCCGAGTTCTATATCTTTGACGACGTCCGCTATGACGTGCGCCAGAACCGCAGCTTCTACGAGGTGGACTCGATCGAGGGCGCCTGGAACACCGGACGAAACGAAGAGGGCGGGAACCTTGCCAACAAGACCCCCTACAAGGGTGGCTACTTCCCTGTCAGCCCCATCGATCACATCGCCGATCTGCGCGATGACATCTGTTTGAAGCTTGCGGATGCGGGCTTGGTGGTGGAACGCTCTCACCACGAGGTGGGAACCGCTGGTCAGGCAGAAATCAACTACCGCTTTGACACCATGGTTAACGCTGCCGATGACGTCTTGAAATTCAAGTACATCGTCAAAAACACCGCGCTCCAGTGGGGCAAGACGGCGACATTTATGCCTAAGCCCCTCTTTGGTGACAACGGGTCGGGGATGCACACCCACCAGTCTCTGTGGAACGACGGTAAGCCCCTGTTCTATGACGAGGCAGGGTATGGCGGCCTTAGTGACCTGGCTCGCTGGTATATCGGAGGAATCCTGAAGCACGCACCAGCGCTTCTTGCTTTCACTAACCCCAGCTTGAACAGCTACCACCGCTTGGTGGCGGGTTTTGAAGCACCCATCAACCTGGTGTACTCCGCCGGTAACCGCTCCGCTGCCATTCGAATTCCCATCACGGGAACCAACCCCAAAGCGAAGCGCATCGAGTTCCGTGCGCCGGATGCATCCGGCAATCCCTACCTCGCCTTCGCCGCGCAGATGATGGCTGGTTTGGATGGAATTCAGAACAAGATCGAGCCCCACGCGCCCGTGGATAAGGACCTCTACGAGCTTCCTCCCGAGGAAGCCAAAGCGATCCCCCAACTTCCGACCTCGCTGGAAGCAGCACTGGCGGCGCTGGAAGCAGACCACGAGTTCTTGACCAAGGGTGGCGTTTTCACATCGGACTTGATCGAGACCTGGATCGCCTTGAAGAGGGATCACGAAATTGCGCCAATGGCGCAGCGTCCTCACCCCTTCGAGTTCGAGCTGTACTACAGCGTCTAAGAACGAAATCTCTGGCGGGCCCTATCGTGGGATGGGGCCCGCCAGTTCGTTAACCGGCCTCTTGGCCATAAAAGACGCGTTCAAACACCACCCGAGAGCGTCGGGTGACCCGAAGATAGTGATCCTCCAGTGCGCTGGCGCCAAGGGCTCCGTAGCCCATCAGTCGGGCGGCGCCTTCTAACCCCGCGCGGTCATCAGGTAAGACATTGCTCGACTTTGCCCCATAGAGAGCAAGAGCGGTCCGTATTCCCGACGCTAAGGTCCAGGCCTCTTCTAATTGGTCAGCGTCCGCTTGTTCCAGCAAGCCGTGGTCTGTGAGAGCACGCAACGCCGGCAATGTGGCGGGTGTTCGAATATCGGGGAAGCGGTGGCCGTGGGTGAGCTGCAAGAGTTGGATAGCCCATTCCACATCGCTGAGTGACCCTCGCCCCAGCTTGAGGTGGCGGGAGGAATCAGTCCCCTGTGGCAGGCGTTCAGACTCAACACGGGCTTTGATCCGCCTAATTTCGCGAGCTTGATCGGTGCTGAAATGCTCGGGATAACGGAATGCAACAGCCATGTCCATGAAATCCTGCGCCAAACCTGTATCCCCGGCGAAGGGGGCTGCCCGCAAGAGTGCCTGAGCTTCCCAGCCCAACGCCCACCGCTGGTAGTACTGCGCATAAGCCTCCAGGCTCCGAACTATGGGGCCGTTTTTCCCCTCGGGGCGCAGCCCCGCATCCATCTCGAGGGGGAACAACAGATCCTCCCCTAACCGCAACACGTCTTTGACAACCTGGTTTGCGAGCATTGTGGCGTTGTCACCAGCCCCTTCATCGCGAAACACGTAAAGCACATCGAGGTCCGAGGAAAAACCAATCTCTCGGCCCCCTAGGCGGCCCATTCCGATGACGGAGAAACTCAACCCCACAACATCTCGCAGGGCAAGGGCAACAAGGCCCCCAACGTGTTCGGCAGCGAGGTCAGAGAGCCCTTCCGCGGTTTCTGCGGTGTCGGAGACACCCACCATGCTGCCCATCGCCAAACGGAGAAGTTCCCGGCGGCGGAGTGCCTGAAGCGCTTTAGCAGCGGGCTCGGTGTCATGTCCATGCCGGGCCAGAGTTGCCGCGACCTCCTCCGCGAGCGATTGCCTGGAACGCGGTATCAAGTCGACATCATCATCGAGCCACTCGGCACCCTCGGGCACCCTGGCGAAAAGTTTTTGCACAAATCCGCTCGTCGAGAGAACCTGGGTCAGGCGCTTGGCAGCGCCTGAAGAATCTCTCAACATTCGCAAAAACCAATACGCTTCGCCCAGGTCATCGCTGAGCTGGCGGAAGGCAAGCAATCCGCCATCAGGATCCGTTCCCTCGGAAAGCCACTGCAAGATCACTGGCAGCAACGTTCGTTGGATGGCGGCTCGCCGGGAAACCCCGCTCGTCAGTGAAGCCAGGTGATTCAATGCACCCCGGGGATTAGCGAAGCCCGATGCTTGAAGCCGCAGTGCAGCCTGCTCACTGGAAAGTGACCCTCCTGGCTCATCAAGACTCGCAACAGCAGAAAGGAGTGGCCGGTAGAAAAGCTTTTGATGGAGCGACCGAACCTGACGTTGGGTGCTTCGCCAGATTTCGCCCAGCCCTTCCGCGTTTTCTGCTAGCCGGGTGCGCCGTGCAAGAATCCTCAGTTCGTCTGCGTCGTGGGGCATCACGTGGCTTCGAACCATCGCACCGAGTTGAATTCGATGCTCAAGTAGCCGCAAAATCCGATACGCCTGATCGAACTCTGCGGCCTCGCTGCGACCAACATATCCCGCCTCAGAAAGCGCATGAAGTGCACCAAGGGAATCCCGTTGCCGAATTGACTCGTCCGTTGACCCGTGGACCAGTTGCAATAACTGGATGGTGAACTCAATATCCCTCAGCCCGCCGGGCCCTAGCTTCAGCTGGTGTTGAAGCTGATCGGCGGGGATGTTGTTGGTGACGCGCTCGCGCATGCGTTGGACCTGCTCCACGAAGCCTGGCCTCGTAGAGGCTTGGAAGACCAACGGGTGAACCGCTTCAAGGTAACGAGCCCCGATATCTGGGTCCCCGGCCAGAGGTCTTGCCTTGAGCAACGCCTGGAATTCCCAGTCGCTGGCCCACCTGCCGTAGTAGGCGAGGTGTGATTCCAGAGTTCGTACCAGCGCGCCATCCTTGCCTTCGGGGCGCAAGTTCGCATCCACTTCCCAGAGTCCGGGTTCTCGCCCAAATTCCATCAGATGTCTGGCGGTATCCCTGGCGAGGAGCGTGGCGCCCCGCAGTACTTTTTCAGGGTCTGCGCCGGCAGGTGTCTCGGTGACGTAAATCACGTCCACGTCGCTGAGGTAATTAAGCTCTCTCGCCCCAGCCTTCCCCATACCGATGATGGTCAGGGGAACGACGCTGCTCTCCAGTCCGTGTTCGAGCCGGGCAATCTCTAAAGCAACTTCCAAGGCCGCACCAGCCATATCAGCAAGGCAGGCAGCCACCAGGGGAAGCACCTGGAGTGGTTGGGGTGACTGAGCATCAAACAACGCCACCTGGCAGAGACCGCGTCGATACGCCACCCTTAGTGCTTCGACCGCTAAACCGGTGTCCAGTCCTTGTGCGGCCGATCGGAAGGTATCAATCCAATCCGACGAATGGGGCAACGCGGGGATGTCTTTCGAAAACAGGTCCCATTCTTCAGGCCTGCGCAGGAGAAAGTCGGTGAGCCCGCTACTGATGCCTGTGAGAAGGACCACTCGCTTGAGTGCGCCCTTCGAGCGCTGAATTTTTGCCCAACCCTCCGGATGGGCTTCACGGAGGCTCGTCAGAGCGGCAAGAGAGGCGTCGGGATTTGCTGAAGGAGCAAAAACATCGGGGTCCCAGCCGCCCTCTGTGAGAACGGTCTGGGCGTGGCTCAGGTTGCTAAAGCCTGCCTTAACAAGTGCAGTGAGGGTAGAGGGTGTTCTAGTCATCCCCGCACGTCATCAGAGCAGTTCGAGGTTGCTGGCAAGCTCATAAGGGGTTACCTGAGCGCGATAGGCCTCCCATTCGCGCTTTTTGTTGAGCAGGACATAATTAAAGACACGCTCTCCCAGCGTCTCAGCGACCAATTCGCTGCTTTCCATAAGTGATAGCGCCTGATCGAGGCTTGCCGGTAGGCGTTCGTAGCCCAGGGCAACACGCTCGCCCTCGCTCAACTCCCATACCGTGTCTTCTGCTTCAGCAGGGAGCTCGTAATTTTCTTTAATGCCCTTCAACCCTGCAGCCAACAGCACGGAATAGGCAAGGTAGGGGTTTGCTGCAGAATCGATGCCGCGGTATTCCACTCTCGCGCTCTGACCTTTACCGGGCTTATACAGGGGGACCCGCACCAGCGCGGATCGGTTGTTGTGACCCCAGGTCACGTAGCTCGGGGCTTCATGCCCACCCCATAGGCGCTTATACGAGTTGACGAACTGGTTGGTTATGGCGGTAAATTCTGGCGCGTGCTTCAAAATTCCTGCAACAAAGGACCGCCCAATGGCAGAAAGTTGATACTTTCCACCGGCGTCAAAGAACGCATTGGTGTCACCCTCAAAGAG
>Ga0208770_1001439_pt1 | contig 11872 bp, 29 predicted proteins | sample AntAceMetag02UK9_FD_184771 | JGI IMG/M metagenome (GOLD analysis project Ga0208770, IMG submission 184771) | Saline lake microbial communities from Ace Lake, Antarctica - Antarctic Ace Lake Metagenome 02UK9 (SPAdes) (version 2) | ecosystem: Environmental > Aquatic > Non-marine Saline and...
TTTATACAGAAAATATATGACAGGAACAGCAGGTGTTGATGGTGGTCAAGGAACTCAAGGTTTATTTGGTCAAGGTGGTCAATCTGGTGCAGGTGGATTAATAGATTTTCAAAAAATGAATAATCAACAAGGTGGTTTATTACAAAATATACCTCAAACTGCTTTACTAGGTTCTGCTCTTTTTGGTCAAGGTATGCAAGGTAAAGATCCTTTCTCTGCACTACTTCCTGCTGTAACTCAAACAGCACAATTGCAAAAATATATGACACCTGAATTAAAAAAACCTACATTTGAAACTTTTAAAAAAGGTGATGTGGTTAAAACAATAAATACATCAACTAGAGAAGGTTTAGCTGAAGCTACTAAATTAACAGATGGTGGTTACACAAAATTTAGTCAAAGCGTTCAAGGAGCATCTATTTCAGATTTACAAAAAGGTACAAAAGCTACAGCAGAAAAAGAATTAAAAAGTGGATTATTTTTACTTGATGATTTAAATTTAATTGAAGCTGCTTATAGTCCAGAATTTTCTACTATAGAAGGTAGAGCTAAATTTAAACTTTTAGCAGCAAAAGATAAAATTGCTCCAGCATCTATGTCTAGTCCAGATAAACAATATCTTTCTTCCTTTGGTGTATGGGATGCAAATAGTCAACAATATTTTAATAGATATAGAAAAGAAATTACTGGTGTTGCAGCTGGTGAAAAAGAAATAGGTTATTTAAAAAATTCAATTCCAAGTGATACTGATTCTCCATCTATATATATAGCTAAATTAAAAAACCAAAAGAAAATACAAGAAAGATTAAATAATTCTGCAGCTGACTTTTTAAAAGTTGGTTCTGGTTCAGTTTATACAACATTACAAGATGGTAGCAGACAATATTCTGAAGAATTTTTAAATCATGTTAAAGAAAATAAAGTTCCACCTACTGGTGAAGAAATTAAAAATATTTTGGAAGCTTATAAAATAGATAGAGGTTATGAATATAAACAAGCAAAACAATTTTTAGATATAGAATATAAAGGTGTTAATTGGGAAGATATTTTAAATAATTACATTAAAATAAAATAAAAATGGCTAGTATTGAAAATTTTTATAAAAATATAAAAGTTGAAGAAGAAAAAAAATTATTAACTACATCACCTAAAGATGGAGGTAGTTTAGAAAGTTTTTATAAATCAATACCAAGTGAAGAAACAGAAAAACAAAATATAGTCCAACAACAAGATTTACAAGATTTAACAGGAACACAGGTTGCTCAAGATATATCTATATCTGGAACTCAAGGTGTAGCTAAAGGTTTAACTTATCTTGCAGATTTGCCATTTATGTTAGGAAACGCTTTAAATGCAACTGAAGGATTTATGGCAGATAAAATTGGTAAATTTATAGGTTTAGATGAAGAAGAAATAAAAGAAGCTAAACAAAAATTATTAATAGTAGAAAAAGGGACAACTCAATATCCTCCAGGAGGATTAAGAGAAAAGTATTTAACTTATAAACCAAAAACTACCGCAGGAGAATATGCAGAAACAATTGGTGAATTTGCTGCTCCTGGAGGACTAATAGCAAAAGGTGCAAGAGCTAGAAAAATATTTGCAGGAACAGGTGCTGCTTCAGGTGCTATAGGAGAAACAGCAGAACAACTAACTGATAGTGGTATGGTTGGAACTGGGGTTGGTGTAGCAACCAATCTTGCATTAGATTTATATGCCTTATCAAGAGGTAATGTTTCTAAAATTGCCAAAGATATTTTACCAAGTAAAAAAATTTTAGATGATGCTAAAAAAGTAGAAGCTGATGCTTTAAAATATAATCTAATTTTAAAACCATCTGAAACAACAGGAACTTCTGCAATACAAGCAACAGAAGGTAATGTTGGAGCTTATATAGCTGGAAATAAAATCCTTGATAAACATTGGGAATCAAGACCACAACAATTAAAAAATTATATTAGAAGCTGGTCTAAAGATATGGGTATAATATCTAAATCAGATTCCTTAACTAATACAGCTATTTTAAATCAATTAAAAAAAGCAGCAAGTAAATTAACAAATAGTAGAACAAGATTATGGAAAGAATCTGGTGGTTCAAAATTACTAGATTATACATTTGACGCACAAAAAGTTGACAACTTAGGTATTACTATTTCTAATTTAGAAAAAAATGTTGCTAATAAAGATTTAAGTAAAACAGTATTAAAGTATGCTGATAGAATTAAGAATAGCAGAGGTAATGGTGAAGAACTACATCAAATATATAGAGAGATAAGAGATATTAGATTAGGTTTTTCTCAAGCTCCAAAACAACCTGGAGCAGCAGCTTATAAAGAACAAGAGTTATATAGAATTATGGAAAAACAAGTAGATGAATTATTATCTATAAATTCTAATTATAAATCTGCTCAAACTAAATATAAAAAATTTACTAAAGTTTATATTAATCCTTTAGAAAAAAATAAAATAATAAAAGATTTAAGAAAAATAAAATTAACTGAAGATAGTGATTTAGTTCCTCAAATTTACAGATTACTTGCATCAGATAAATTATCTGCAAGAGATATTGAGAATATAGCAAGATCATTAAAAAAATCAGATAATGGAAAATTATATCAAAATTTAATTTCTAGTTTTTTTGAAGAAAGTTTTTTAAAAGCATCAACAGATAATATTAATAAAGGTGTTAATACAGGAATTGTTTTACATAAAGCTATATTAGGTAATTCAAGACAAAGAGCAAATTTTTCAGAAATGTTATATCAACTTTCTAAAACAAGAAACCCTAAAGTTAATAAAAGAGATATAGTAAAATCAGTAGATGGATTTGCAAATGTGTTATTGGCAACAGGAAGAAAAACACAAGTAGGATCTCCAACTGCACAACGATTAGAGTTTCAACAAAAAGGTGGACAAAATATTTTAAGTAGAATATTGGAATTTCCTCCAGGAATAAAAATTATTCAAAGATATTTTGATGAACAAACTTTTTCTAAAACATCAGAAAAATTATCAAATGCTATGACATCAGAAAAGGGTATAGATGCTTTAATAAATTTATCTGAAAATTGGAAAGATCCTAATGCTGCTATTGGATATTTAAGAGCTTTAATTATTAGTTCAGAAAGATTAAATTAATTATGCCTAGAAAATCTGCAACAGAAGTAAAGATAGATTTTTTAGTAAAAGAGATAAGAGAATTAAGAAGTGAAACAGCTTCATTAAGAGCAGACATCAATAAGGGTAAAGGTGCTATATGGATATTAATAGCTTTAGCAGGAATAGTAACAAGCGGATATAATTACTTTATAAAGTAACATCTTGAAATCAGATAAACAAATAATCTCTGACCGACAAAAGAAAACATCCATTAAAGGAACAGTAGGCGAATATCAAACGATTGCTGACTACACAAGACAAGGCTATTGGGTAGCAAAATCAGTAGATCCTAGCTGTCCATTTGATCTTGTAATCGTAGATAAGAATGGTAAAATAAACTTGATAGATGTAAAGTGTGCTACCTTTAGAAAAAACAAAAAAGGCAAAAGTTTAAAAAATAAACCTAAAGGTTCTTATAGAATTTCAAGAAGTCCCACTAAACTTCAAAGAAAATTAAAAGTTAAATTAAAGATGTTTCATTATGATTGATAAATTTTTATTAAAGTTTTTTAGTAAAATAGATGATGCTTTTGCATGGGTTGGTAATCTATTTGCTCCCAGATGTAAATGTAAAAAGAAGAAATAAATCATGGAGTTAAATATGAACTATTATTTTACTGGTTGTTTAATTATAGCATTAATTTTATTTACATTATTAGTAGGTCATTACCCATGAAATTTATATTAGTAATAAGCCTATGTTCATTTTTAGAAAACCAATGTCTGCCACCAGCACAAATTAAAGCTGAATTTAATTCATGGAAAGAGTGTACGATTGCTGCACTAGAAATATCTAAAGAAATAATAATTGCACAAGAAGATACCTTTGTTAATGACAACAGAGTAGCAACTCAATTTAGCTGTAAAGAACTAAAGGAAATTTAATGAGAGATAATAAATTATTAGAATCATTTAAAAAGAAACTTGAAAAGCAATATAAAGAAATGAATTTATTTAGACATCTTAAAAAAGAAGTTGAAACAGGTGCTAATGGTACTCAAGGTTATGTTATTAAAAAGGGTATCAACAAAGGTAAGGTTACTAAATGAAACAACAACACAATACAGCATTAATTGCTTTACTTGGTACAATCCTTTTAGGGTTATCAACTTATGTATTAATTACTATTGTTGCATTACAAATTCATATTGGTATGTTGTCAGAAGAAATAATGAATGTTGATAAACAAATAGGAAGAATTTATAATTTTATCGATTCTGTTAGAGGTAATTAATGAAAACAATAGTATTATTTATTTATCATTGGTCTAGCAAGTTAAGTTCTTGGTCTTGGCAAAAACTATATAGTGATAGAAAAACAGGATTAGGTTATAAAAGGTAAAAGATATTATGTGGTTAAATTTATTAGGAATGGCATTTAAAACAGGTGCTGATGTCTATAAACGAAAACAAGAAACAAAAAGCTTAGTTGCTTTAGCTGAAAGGAATCATGCAGAAAAAATGGCAAAAGGTGAAATTACTTATCAAGGTAAAGTCATGGATAATCAAAATCAAGGAATTAAAGATGAAATTGTTTTATTCATTGTTATACTACCTATTGTTGTTATATCTTATTCTGTATTCTCTGGTACTCCAAATGCTAAAGAAAAATTAGATTTATTCTTTGAATATTTTAACAATCTACCTGATTGGTATGTATGGCTAACTGTTGGAATTTTCGGATCAATATACGGATTAAAACCAGGATTAGATATTTTTAAAAAGAAATAGATGTCAGATAACACAGAGATACTTAATGAGTATAAAGAGCAGGTAAGAATCTTAAAGCAAGATATTGCCGAACTCCAAGATGCAGGTAAATCTAAAGACTCTGCTAATAAAAGATGTCTGCAAAAATTAGAAAATGCCACTACTGATTTAGAGGAAGCTAATAAAAAAATAAAAGAACTAAAGGAAGAAGCAAAAGAAATGCTATCTTATCCTTAATGTGGTGTGTTATCTGGAAAAAAGAAGATAGTTTCTATCAAATCTTTACCAATCTTATATTTGATTCTGAAAAAAATGCTGTAGAGTTTATAAATAAAGAAAAATCTATGCGTAAAAAACATGATTGCAGAGCAGTCAAATATGATTATAAATATTTTAAAGGAGTAAATGAAAATGAAATTAACAAATAACTTTAGCTTAGAAGAACTAACTATATCCCAAACAGCTTTAAGAAATGGCATAGATAATACGCCAAGTTCAGAGCATATAGAAAATTTAAAATTACTATGTGAGAATATTCTTCAACCTTTAAGAGAAGATTATAATTTACCTTTAGTAGTAAGCTCAGGATATAGGTCAAAAAAATTAGCAGGATTAGTTGGATCTAAAATTACATCACAACATTGTTCTGGTTGTGCAGCAGATTTTATTATTCCTGGAGTTGATAATAAGAAAGTATTTAAACATATAGTAGAGAACTTACCAATGGATCAAGTAATTTTAGAATATTATACTGAAGATAATGGTGGGTGGATTCATGTTTCTTATGTTCCTAATGGTAGAGGACAAGCATTAACTAAAGATAAAGAAGGTTATAAAGTATGGCAATAGATTATAGAGGTGAGAAATTTTCTGGTTACAACAAACCTAAGAATGCTAGAACTAAAACTAAAAAATTTGCAGTATTAGCTAAGTCTGGAGATAAGGTAAAACTTATTAGATTTGGTGATGCCAATATGACTATTGGAAAATCTGATCCTAAAAGAAGAAAATCATTTAGAGCTAGACACAAATGTGATACTGCTACCAGTAAATTAACCGCTAGATTTTGGAGCTGTAAAAAGTGGTGAAAAAATTCTTGATTAAAACAATAGTTAAGTTAAGAATGTTGTATGCCGATTTAAGAGGTCATCATGGTAAAAGATGGAACTATGAACCTTCTAAATGGTACATGGGTAAACATAACAGGAGAAGAAATGAAAAAAAAGAAAAAAGCACCTAAAGGTTATCACTATATGCCTAATGGAAAGTTAATGAAAAATAGTGCTATGAAAAAAAATAAAATGAAAAGGTATTAATGAAAGAAGGTTATCATAAAAGAAAAGATGGTAAGATTGTTAAAAAAGGTTTGTGGTATAATGTTAACAAAAGGAAAAAGAAAAAAATAAGTAGGTCTAAAGCTAAATCTACTATTAGCTCTAAAGCATATAAGACCAGTTAAAAAATTGTTGTTTAAGGTGTAGTTGCTAGTCAACTGGGTATGATGGTGGGGTAACAAAATTTGTATGTCTAAAACTTGGGTAAGAAAAGAAAAAATAGCTGACGTTGGAAAGTGTAGATACTGTCATAAAGATATGATTTCTACTGATTCATTTGTAGCTTTTGCTAATCACACTAAAGCTCATTATCTATGTATGAAGAAAGATGATCTTAAACCTAAAACTAATTTTGATTGGTAGGGGAGTTTCCTCCCCCACAAATATTACTTTATTTTTGTATTACATATTTAAATGGTGCATGTCGCCATTTAGTTTTGTTTTCTTCTAAGGACTCCTTAACAGCTAACCTACATTGCTCCTCAGCTTCCTTTTCAGTTTTACCAACACCCCAAGCATGAGCTAGTCCTCTGTTACCTATAGCATGACAAAGTATTTCTTTATCAAGAAGATTAACTTTTTCTATATCAACCTCTATTCCTTTATTTTCCATTTTCTCTCCTTTTATTTTTTATTTATTTATTTAAAGAGTATATCATATTGAGTTTTTCAAAATTTTTAGAAAAAAAACTTTTATTGAAGAATAGACGATTGTAGTTTTAGGGTAATTAATTTTAGGTGCGACAATTATTCATTAGTTGGGATTTTTACTGTTTTTAATATCCCCAAAATTTCTTAGCATTTTGTAGATAACTTTCATCTGCATCATTATTCCAAAACATATGTGTAAAGTCTGGTTGAATATAATCTTTAAGAACATTAGGATCATTACTTATCTTCATTAAGTTTTGTCTAACCTTAGCTCTTTGAATTATTCTAGGTATTCTTTTCTTAATATTCTCAGGCTTTAGTTCATCACAATTTCCAGCATGAAAGACTTTAAATTCTACCTCATTAACATAACAAAGATAAACTGGTACTTGAAATACAGACCAATAGAAATCAACTTGTAATAAGTTATATGGAGAAGGTCTATCAACTGGTAGCTTTCCAGGAAACCAAGATCTAGTACCATCCTTTTTAACAATTCCCCTTCTAGGCATCTTACATTTATCTTCAATAATAAGATTATCTCCTTTTAAATCTATGTAACCATGAACAGGAATATTAATACCATCAAACCATTTAAAAGCTTCTACCTCTGGTTTACACTTATCATAACCAGGAATAGTTTGGTGAGCCTTATGACAATTAGAAATCATTAAAGGTGTAATACTTTTAAAGTAGCTTAATTTTTCTTGTTCATCAGTTGTTAATGCAACTAATTTATCTAGCTTATCTTTTACAGGAACAAACATTATTTTTGCTCCTCTACATTAGACTCTACTCCAAAATAACTTAAAGGTTTTTTTAAATAGTTTCCAATTTTAACTAATTGAGATAATGGAATACGATTAGCTCCTTTTTCATATTTCTGAATTGTTTGGAATGTAGTGCCTATTGCTTTGGCAACTTTTGTTTGTGTTATTAAAAAATACTTTCCAGTAAATTGATTAACATTTGTTTGCCTAGCTTCTTTAATTTTTATTCCTATTCCCTTATAGAACTCAATATCCCTCTTAAACGCATTTGGTTTTTCTTGTGTCATTTTCTTCCTTTCCTTTAATTTAGAGTATAAAATCCTTACAAAGTTTATACAACTTTTAGTTTAAATATAAAAAACCCTTATGAACTAACTCTAAAAGGTCTTTTATCTTCTTCTTCTAAAATTTTAGAACTAAGCTCAGCAATAAGATTTTTCTTCTTTTCTACAAAGATTCTAAATTTATTCATCTTTCTAGCTTCTTCATCTTGTTGCCTTTTCAGTTCCAATATTTTTTTCGGATCTGTCATCATACTCCTCACCAACCATTTTAATAGTAGCCTTTATGAACTTATTGTCGGTGATATTTATTTTTGCAAGTTCACCAGGCATCTTTTGATTGTGAGCTTTTTCAGTTGCTTCTTCAACTGTTGCACCATCAAAAAATTCTTCAATATCTGCCATTAATTCCAAACTAGATTTCTTCAAAACTCTAACCATTTAAAACAACATTTCTACTGTAACCAGCATAATCTCTTTTTAATTCTTGTCGTTCTTCTAATTTATCAATTAAAACACTAACTGAATTTTTACTTTTATATCCCATCTCACTAGCCATTTCTAAAAAGGTAGGCATATATCCATATTTTGTACTATAATTCTTAATGAATTGCAATAGCTTCAACATTTTGGGAGTCATTGGTCTAAGACCTCTTTGCTTTATTTTCATCTACTACTAACCTCCTTAATAATTCTGTATAACCATTAATGTCATCAAAGCTATCTTTTTTATATTCTTTTGATTGCATAATTCTCCAAGATTTAAGAAAAATCATAAACAAACCAAAAAATTTCAAAGGTACTTTAACTTCTTTATTATTATAAATTGTTAAATATTTCTCCATCATTCCTGCCATAGCAAAACTTGTGTGGTCAAAATGACCATAATTACTTTGCTTTTCATGTAGTAACTTTTCTAAATTATTTATAAACTTTATATTATCTGACATAATTCCCTTCTGTATCTGTACACCAATGAGCAGCTACTTGTTTTCCTTTGTATCTAACACCTATTGGTAAGTAATCTATTGTTGTAATCATTTCTAATATTGTTTGGCAATCTGTAAAGGAACTATCAAAAGGAACTGTAATTTTTTCAATAGTCCCATTTACAAAAAACATAAACAGAAAAATAAATTTCACTAATTAAAATGGAATTTCTTTACTTTCTGCTTTAGGTTGGATTGGTGTTTCTTTTTTTGGTGCATCTTGTTTTGGTCTAGGCTCATTCTTATAACCAGACAAAATATTACCAGATTCATTAACCCAACCAATTAGACCTTTATGTCCACCAGCTTCAGGATAATTCATTTCTCCAGTAAATTTTTCATCTCCCCTAAACAGGACACCGATTTGTGCAAACACTTTAACAAACTTAGTATTACCATCTCTTGACGATCCTTTAACACCTAAGATTGTTCCTTTGTTACCATTATCTAAATTAATATTTCCTGAGAAATCTAGTTTAATGGCTTTTTCATTGGTGGCATCAAATGGGAATAATACCCAATCTTTTTGCTTACCACTACCATTGTTGCTGTTGTTTATTGACATTGTTTTGTCCTCCATTAGTTTTTATTGTTTGTTGTTGAGATTCAAAATCTTTTTTAATTGAATCATTTTCATTACTCCAATCAGAATATAACTTAGTCAACTTAGTTTCAGTTGTCTGTTGTTTTATTTTATCCTTAATTGAATTTTTTGTACTTGCACCTTGATTGATTACAGCATTTACTAGCTCATCTGCACTAGCAAACTCTGTACCATGTAATCCAAATGTTGCTAAACATCTTCCTAAAGCTGAAGTAGCAGCATTCTCTAAGGCACTTGTTTTATTAATAAAGTTTGCATCCCTTATTTCTTCTGCATGACCTACGCTATAAGGAGTATCTCCAATATATAAGGTAGTCTTAGCAATAACTTTTTTATCATCTTGATAAATTATTTGCTCATCAATTTTAGATTCTGGAAAAAACTTTAATAAATGGTTATGTCTTTTAGCTACTGTTAAATAACTCTTTCCTTTAAAGTCTAATTTTTCAACATTAGTATCTAGTGATGCAATACATAAAGCTCTTTTTTCTTTAAAAGATCCTTTACTTTTATCTTCGGCAGTTTTACTTAGTTGTGCTTCTTCCTGGTTTACTTTTTGCTTGGTCATTGTTTCCTTCCTTTAGTTTATTGTTTTCTTTTATTTGTTCTCTATCCTTTAAAACTTTTAACTCTAAATAACTTTGATTCTTAGCAATCATATTGTCTTTCATTTCTAATGAACCAATCTTTTTATTAAGTTCGTTTATTTCCCTATCTCTTTCATGTAATTGTTCTATATACTTTTTTTGATCTAGCTCATAACCTCTAAGTTTAGTTTGCATTTTTGCTAGTTGCATCATTATTTGATCTGTCATTATTTTTTCCCTTTCATTACTTCTTCTAGTGTTAAATTATGGACAACCATATCTTGAACTGCTTGACCTACAATTCCTCCTATGTCCATGTTTAAATTGCCGAATAATGACTTTCTTTGTTCAGCAGTTAAAACTACATAATCATTAAACCACAAATCTAAACTTTTATTTAATTGGCTTGGACTCATATGGTCAGCTGTAAAGCAACCCCCATCTTCTTTCTTTGTCCACTCTTTCCCTATTGTTTTAAGCATTTAATCCTTTTTAGTTGTTGAAACAAACATTGTCAATAAATAATACATATAATGCACCTAGTAAGTTTATAAATCATTAATGTCATACAGTTCATTTATATCTACTTTATAAACTGGAGGTCGATTGCTATAACCAAAATCTGTTAATCTTTCTGGCATATCACTTATGAAAGGAAAGAATCCCATAACTGAAAATTCAAAATCTTTATCATTATCTTTAATGACTAAAACATATTTTCCTTTTTTTTCTCCAGGTCTAATAATTAAAAAATTATATTCCTTTTTTTCTTGGCTTCTTATTTCTATATTGTTTTGAAAATCTGAGTCTGAATAAAATTGTTTATCATCTGAATATGAGCCATTATAGAATTGATTGGTAGCCTTTGCATAAGCAACCTCTCCTAAAGCTCCTAGAACCCCATCTGTTAGTTGTGATTTAATTCCTTTAGTGTAACCATAAGAAAAGCCTTTACCCATTCTAAGGTTGCCTATGTACCTTTTAGAGGCAATATTTAAGGCTAGTTCTACTTCGTTGGCTTCTAACTTAACTTTTATCATTCTTTGATCCTTTTATTAATTGTTTAATTATAGTTGTTGAAGGGTTAAAATCGTAATCATTTAAAAAGCAACCTGATAGGAATATAAATATTATTAAGTATTTCATTTATTCTTCCTTATCTTTTAATCTTTTATTAACTTCATTAAAACTTTTACCTTCAACATGCTCAAACCAACACTTAACGCAATAATTCTTAGTTTTTTCAACTACGTCTGCAGGATCTTTGCATTTAATACAAACTTTATAATCTCCATATATATTGGTTTTATTTTTCATATAATAATTTATTGCCTTTGCTTATATTTTGTGTGGCGGTTAAATATTGCAAATTATTCTCTACATGGAGTCCTGAAACATTTTTACCTTGTAGTGGTATAATGTGGTCAACATGATAACCTTTTTTACTCTTTTTATATATCTCTCTAATTTTTTCTAAATTAGCCCATTTAGGGATTCTAATTAAAATATGCTTTCTTCTGTGCATAGATTTTAAATTATAATATAATTTATTATCAAGATAATGATCTTTATTCTTTTTTAAATAATACTCTCTATTTGCTAGAAAATGCTTTCTAAATGATTTTCTATTTTTTAATTTTGCTTTTAAAGTTGAGTTTCTTATCTTTTGCTTATTTAATATCTCCCTATGTAATACAGGGTTGTTTAAAATATTTTGCCATTTTTTTTTATGTATTTCTTTAAGTTTTTCAGGATTATTTAATCTCCATCTTTTGGCAGTTTTTTTAT
>Ga0208770_1001440_pt1 | contig 11864 bp, 13 predicted proteins | sample AntAceMetag02UK9_FD_184771 | JGI IMG/M metagenome (GOLD analysis project Ga0208770, IMG submission 184771) | Saline lake microbial communities from Ace Lake, Antarctica - Antarctic Ace Lake Metagenome 02UK9 (SPAdes) (version 2) | ecosystem: Environmental > Aquatic > Non-marine Saline and...
CTACAGCACCGGCTTTAGCAGCAGTCTTAAAGAACTTACGTCTTGAAGAAGTTAAATTCTTCAATGATTTTTTTTCTTTAATCATTATTTCTCTCTCCTTGTTATTTATATTAGTTAATTAACTGTCAGGATTTTAATCACAAATGAGAATTAGAGTCTAAGGAATACTAGTCAACATTAGTTAAATAAACGTTGCTATATATGGCTAAATTTATGATATGACCATTATGACTACAACTACAAATTGAACTATTTTTTAAAAGTTAGGCTCGCCCATAAACTAAACCAGTCTGATTTATATTTTATTTTTTCTAAATAATTTGCTTTGTCCAACTTAACTGCACTTAGTAAATAGGTTCTATTGTCAAAAATTTTTATTCTACCAACTCCATTTGGGTTTGTTTTTACAATTTCTTTGTAGTTATTTTCTTCATCTCTGCTGAAAATAGTAATTTGCCAATTTTTTAAAGGGCTACCTTTTTCAAATAGTTGAAACTCAAATAATTTCTCCTGAAGGTTATAAGGTGAAGTTAAAGCAATAATCTCAAAATCTAATTTTGGTTTTTGGATAAAAAAGTCTTTATATCCATCCGTCATTAATGTTTTTGCAAACCTTCTATAGTTCTCTGTGGGAATTTTATTGATATCGATATCATCTGTACTGCTAAGAAGATCTTGCTCTTTTATAAAATCTTTAAACTTTTCTAAAGATTCATATTTTAAGAATTCATAATTTGTTTCATAATTTAGTATATGAAAACCTTTATCTAGAATTAATGTTTGAATTGCAGGAAAATTTCCGTCTCTTTGAGATAAATTGATTACTTTATTTTTATTTTCTAAATATAAATTTTTTTTATTTGGATCATAATAACCAAATGGAGAGCCATTGAAATTTTGGCCTACCTTGATGTGTATCTTGGACACTTCTTTATTATTAAATCTAAAATTAATTGGCTCAAGCCATAATTCATGGGCATGCACATTAAATTTTAAAAAAGTAGTCAATAATAAGATTACAAAAAAATAAAAAATCTGATTTAATAAGTTAATGTTTTTTAAAATATTTATATTTTTATTATTTTTCATTAAGTCATCTTATGCTCATGAACTACGTCCAGCAATTGCAAATCTTAATATTTATGAAAAAGATAGTATTATAAACGCTACTCTATCAATCCGATTAAATCTTGAGGCTATTATTGCTGAAGTTAATATGGATCACTCTAACACAAAAGAATCTGAAGAGTCAGGTCAATATGACAGCTTAAGAACTATGAGTGCCGTTGAATTACTTAAAAAATTTAATTCTAATATAACGAACTTTCAAAACAAAATTTACTTAACTTCTGCTAATTCTAATTATGGCTTGGCTCTACTGAGTGTGGACATACCCGAGGTTGGCAATACTGACATAATTAGGGATACAGTTATTAACTTTGATATTAAAAATATAAAAGATGAAGACTTAAAGTTTTCTTGGGATAAAAATTTAGGAGCTATCATTTTAAGGGTTAATTCTAAAAATAATGAGGGTTTATATTCAAAACTGATTAAAAGTGATGATAAATCAGGATGGTTTAGCATAATAAACAAAAAAGAAGAAAGGCTTATAGACAATATTAAATCTTATACTCAACTAGGTTTTAAGCACATAATACCTAAAGGTTTAGACCATATATTGTTTGTTCTCGCTTTATTTCTTCTCTCTTCGAGGTTAAGGCCTTTGGTATTACAAGTTTCAATTTTTACTTTAGCACACACAATAACATTATTTCTTGGCGCTCTAGATGTAATAAAAATACCCTCAATAATTGTTGAGCCTATCATTGCTCTATCAATCTGTTTTATTGCTATTGAGAATCTATTTACTGAAAATTTAAAAAAAACGAGACCCTATATAATTTTTATTTTTGGATTACTCCATGGTTTAGGTTTTGCTGGGGTTTTAAATGAAATTGGAATTTCAGATGGTTTATTTATTTCAAGTCTGATTTCTTTTAATATTGGAGTTGAGCTTGGTCAAATTAGCGTGATACTTTTATCTTATATTTTTATCTCATTATTATTTCAAAATAAACCTTGGTACCGTAATAGAATTACTAAGCCTCTTTCATTAGTAATTGCATTGATTGGCTTTTATTGGTTTTTCGAAAGAATATTTTTTTGAAAAATTTGAGATTATTCTTTTGTTCTTTAAATGTCCTTTTCACTTAATGATAAATTATTATTAAATTTAGAATTCATAATTTAGTTTAGCGCAAATAATTTTTCTAGAAGTCTAGTTAACTTAAAGTTCATGAATTTACCATACACAGTTTTAAGTATAAAAATAAATCATCTTTTTAAAAAAAATTGTATTATTGTGGAAATTTTACTGTATAATTTTCCAGTAATAAATCTTAGTATCTATGTTGATGTTAATGTTATTATTAAGAAACTTAGATTAGAAAAAAAATTATTTACACTACATTAAAAACAAAACTTTTAAAAAAATTAGAATTAAGGAAGCAATGATAAAATCAAAAAAAAGTGTACTCAAAAAAAATTTAAGAACGACTAAAAATTATCTTAAAATTATAAATAATATTAATCAAGAAAGCTTAAATTTCAAATTAGACTCAGAAGAAAAATTAAGTGCATTATTATTTAATGTAAATGAGTTCATGGTTAAAAGATTGGAAGCTAATAAGCTTGATGAGTGTCTAACATTTTTTATCCAAAATATGAAAAGGTATCGAGTTCTTACATGTATTATGGAGGCTTACTCAGACAATGCTAATTCAATCTATAAAGAAGAAATAATAAAAAAATTACGTGTTTATTCCTATAAAACAATATCTAGTATTATTGATGATGCTCTTGAAAAAGGGTACATCAAACACATAAACAGAAATATCAGTGATAATGGAGAGAGAAAAATCAAAAGATTTCGTCCAACATCTACCTTGGTGAGCAATTATTTAAATTGGACAATCATAAATGTAGCAAATTTTAATAAAGCAATGAAAGATATTAAATAAAATTTTTAAAAACTAACCTTAACCTCTCCAATTGGTGAAATCTCACCTAAAAATCTGTCTCCTATTTTTACCGGGATGATAGATGTAGTTGATCCTGTCGTAACCCAAAAATCATCCTTTAAAGAAATCCCATTTTTTTGTAATTCTTTGATTAACCAAAACAATGCATTAATTGGATTCCTCATTACATTTTTTGTATGTCCAAAATAAACTTTTTTATTATTAAGATTTGTTATTTTAGTTTTTGACTGAAACTCTAAAATATTTTTTATTTTATGTGTTTTGGATTTTACAAGAGAGATGTTTAAACCAAAATCAACTACTGCCTGTTCCACAAAATTTATCTTTTTTAATTTTTGTCTACAGCCAACTAACTCGATAGCTGGTGTAATACCGTTAATATATTTTTTTAATTGTTTTTTTTTACTAATCTTGATGTTAAATATTTTTTTATTTATTTTGTAAGCAACTTCCAGCTCAATACCCAAAGTATTAGGAGGTAATTTAAGTTTCTCTTTGCTCTTAAAGGTTTGCTCCTTAAAAACAAATGAATAAAAAGGTTCTTTAGCCTTTAAAATCTTCATTATATCCTTGTTTGTTGCCCCAATTTTAAAGCCTATTGGATGCCACTCAAGCTTTACTTCAGCAAAATTTTTAATTTGTTTTGCTATATTAATATTCTTTAAAATATTAATTGACAAAGGCTTAATTAAAGTATTTTTTTTCCTAGCAAATGCTAAAGAATTTGAAAAAGTATTTATCTCCTTAAAAATTTTTTTAGAATACATTTCTAAATAAATTAAAAATTTACTTTAAATATTTTTTTTCCATACCTGCTGCAACTGTATATTTGGGATCTACAAAATTTCCTAATCTAACCTTGCCAACTTGACTTAAAATCATATAGATATCCCAGGTATCAAAATCATAATCTTTAGCAAGCCACCTGACTAACTCTCTATAGGCTATTCTAGTAGCATCCTCTAAGGGTCTTGTGCTTCCTATGGCCATTAGCATATCTTCTGTTTCTAGCCTTGGCCAATCAATCGTATAATTTTTTATAAGATCTACTCTTATTGTTGTTGTGGTTGGATATTCAACGGCCACCCCACATACTTCACCATCACCTTGGCACGCATGAGCATCTCCTATAAATAATCGGGCACCAGGACTTCTGACGGGTAAATAAGTTATACTTCCAGGTCCCATATCTGGTAAATCCATATTTCCTCCATGATTATCTGGCGTTAACGAATTAATAGAGTCTATCTCTGGAGAGCAGCTCAAAGTTCCAATATGTGGCTTATATGGTAAAGTTATTCTATCTGACCAATAAACATTTTTTTCATCTAAATTTATTTTTCTTACTTTCTCAGGCAAAGGGTCATTTAATGTTGCAGTATAACTTGTTCCAGTTAAGGCTCCAAACTCCTCTATCATACAGCAAGTTCCTAAAGGATTACTTCCTCTAGGTACCATTTTGTCGATATATACAGCTATAGCATCTCCCTTTTCTGCTCCTTCTATCATTATGGGACCATTTTGAGGATTTAAAAATGGCATTACTAGTTTTTCAGAAGGCTTGTCTGTTTCTTTTTGAATTTTTCCTTCAAATGCATCTCTAGTTTCAACAACTACTGTATCACCTGGTTTAATGTGCATTACTGGATCTGAATACGGTCCCATTGTGTATTGATATTTTCCCTGCACTTCTTCAGTGAGATTGTGAGTTTTGCCCTTACTGTCTCTACCCACACCTTTAGTCATCATTATAGAATTCTTTAACCAGCTCATATTTTCTCCTTTTTATTAGTTATGTAAGCTTAACAAATCTCTTGCTTTTTCAACAGTATTTATTTCTGAAGATTTTAACTTTTTTGTCAAAATACCTTTTTCTACTAAAATACAGTCAGCATTTAACTGACTAATTAATGAAATGTTTTGTTCCACAACAATAAATGTTTTTTTGAAATTTTTTGATAAATCTAACAAAGTATTTCCAATAAATGAAACTATGGACGGCTGTATTCCTTCTGCAGGTTCATCTAAGATAATTATTTCTGGATCGAAGATTAATGCTCTTGCTATAGCAAGTTGTTGTTGCTGTCCTCCACTTAATGATGATCCATTAGCAAATCTTTTTTCCTTTAAAATTGGAAACAAAGCATAAATTTCTTCTAATTTATCTTGAGGATTGAATGAAAATTTTTTTCTTGTGTAAATTGGAAGCATAATATTTTGCTCAACTGTTAATGCACTAAAAATTTCACGTCCTTGAGGTACATATCCTATCCCAGATTTTGATCGATAGTCTGGGCTTGAATTTGTTATATCTGCATTTTTAAAAATAACCTTTCCCTCTCTTGCATCTATAAGGCCCATTATAGTCTTCATTAAAGTTGTTTTTCCCATACCATTACTTCCAGTTATTGAAAGAATTTGACCCTGATCAACTTCAAAAGATAAATTGTTAACAATTACAGTAGAGCCATATCCTGATGATACATTTTTGATTTTTAATATTGAATTTTTTGTCATTAGCTTAATCCTAGATAAATATCATTTACCCCCTTATCTGAAAGAACCTGATCCACACTTCCTTCTATGAACATTTTTCCCAAGTGTAGCAATGAAACCTTTGAGGCTGTCTGTTTTACAAAATCCATATCATGTCCCACAACTACAAACGTAATACCTTGTTTGTTTAGATTTTTTACAATTTCTCCAGTTAATCTTGTTTCATCAACAGATAAACCAGCTGTTGGTTCATCTAAAAAAACTAAATCAGGTTTGGAAATAGTAGATAGTGCTATATCAAGCCATTGTTTTTTACCGTGAGATAAATCTCCTGCTAGATTATTTTTTTCCTTTTCAAGAGAAAAATCATTTAATAAATCATTAATTTTAAGAGAGTCATTTCTGTTATTTGCTAGTGACAAATTTTGAAGAACTGTTAATTCCGAAAAAATGGATGGTGCTTGAAATTTAACTCCCATTCCCAAATTTATTCTTTCATGAAGTTTTAACTTTTCAATATTTTTACCTTTATATAAAATAGTTCCAGCATTTGGAGAGTGAAAACCAATAATTAGTTTAAAGAATGTGCTTTTTCCAGCTCCATTGGGGCCAATTATAAATCTTATTTCTCCCGGATCTACTGTCAAAGAAACATTGTCTACAGCAGTAAAGCCACCAAACTTTTTAGTTATTGATTTAGTTTCTAAGATTGAAGCCATTTAACTTTTTCTATTAATTTATTTTTCAACATTAGGATAATTCCATCTGGAAAAAACCTTGTGGCAATTACCAAGATTAAGCCCATTACTATTATTGCAAATTGTTTTCCATTTATTGCTAAAGTTTGAGACAGCCATACAAAAAATATACAACCTATAAAAACTGAAAAGAAATCTTTTTTTCCACTTGCAGCAACGTAAACAACTGGCAATGCAGCAGACACCAAGCCCATTGAATCAGGAGTTATATAACTTCCCCAATTTGTATAAAGAATGCCACTAATACCCGCCAATACAGAAGCGATTGTAAACCCAATCAATTGGATTTTTTGAACATTATGCCCAAGACTTGAAACTCTATCTCTGTCTTCTTTTGAGGCAAGAAATATCAATCCCATTTTAGAACTTTTGAATTTATACAAAGAGATTAAAACTAATATTGATAATATTAAAATGAAATAATACTGAGTCACTCCCTCAACTAAACCAAAAGGAATATTTTCAAAACCAATTATTGGCATGCCTTGCATTCCATTAAAGCCATTCAATCTTGCTTCACCAATACTATATTCTGGCCCTGCCGTTTGTTGCATAAAAGTCTCAAGAACTAATGTTATTGCTAGAGTCACTATTCCAATGAATACATCGTAAATTCCGCCATAGAACAAGAAGTACCCAACGATCAAACCAAAAACTCCTGTGAGCATTAAGGCTAAAATAATTGACCACAAACTAACACCAGCAACTCCTAAAAAATTTATACTTATTACTGAAAATCCATATCCTGCTAAACCAAAAAAAGCAGTTTGCCCAAAACTTAAGATTCCACCCATTCCCCAGATTACGGCAAGACCTAACGAAATAAAAGTCCAGCACATAAAATAGGAAAAATTATCAAGATAGTAACTATCAATAAATAGTGGCAATGTACCCAAGATTAAAAAGGTTATAATTTGTAATTTATTTTTTTTATAACTAGATTTCATTTATTTAGATTTTGTTTTAAGTATTAGGCCACTAAAACCATTTGGCAGATATCTTATAATTAATATTACAGCACACAAAATTGCTATTAATCCTATGGTCGATTTATAATAAAATGTAACTGATGTTTGAACCATTCCTAGAAATGCAGCAGCTGGTACCAATCCCACAAAAGGGCTTGCTCCTGCTGTAACAACTGTGATAAATGCACTTACAATAAAAGCTTGTCCTATGCTTGGTACGATTGTCATTGTTGGAGCATACAATGCACCTGTGAGACCAGCTAAACCAGCACCAATTGCAAAAGTAGCTGTATAAACATTTTTAACATCTACACCCATTGATGATGATATTGAAGGGTTTTCAATTGTAGCTCTTGCTAGTGTACCAAAACTTGTCTTCATAAATAAATAATACAAAAGAAACAAAATAAACAATGCAAAGAAAATTAAAAAAATTCTGTATTCTGAATAGGAAAATTCTCCTAACTGAAAGTTACCCATAGGAGTCTGTAGTCCTTCGTAAGAAGGTCCAAAAATAACTAAAAAGGATTGTGAAACAATTAAGCTTATTCCCCATGTAGCAACAACTGAGTCTAATGGTCTTCCATACAAATATCGAATTACAAGTTTTTCTAATATTAAACCAAATATTATAGTAACTATAACCCCAAAAGCCATCGCAATAGGTAATGGTAAATTAAAAACTTTTCCAGAAACGACTGTACCATATGCTCCAACAGTGATGAATTCTCCATGTGCAAGATTAATAATTTTCATCATTCCAAAAATAACAGCTAATCCAATAGCTGCTAAAAGCAAAAATGCTAAAGAGTCTCCAAACTGATAAAAAATATTAAAAAGAAAAACCATTGAATTTTATAATTATTTAAATTTAAAACTTAGCGATAATACTATTACCGCTAAGTTTAATTTTATATGTTAGTTTTTTGGTGGATTTGACGGGGTATACTGAGAGTAATCAGCTTTATTTGCTAAATCACATCCATTATCTCCCAACCAATATGGTTTAATATCCTTCCAAATTTTAGGTATTGTTACCTCATGACCTTTTCCAACTCTCACTAGGAAAATTGTATGACTTCCATGGTGACTTTTTGGATCCATAGTCACAACACCTGAAGGACCATCATGAGAAATACCACTTTCTAAAGCTGTAACTACTTTCATCGTATCAGTAGTTCCTGCCTTCTCCACTGCTTTAGCATACATATATATTGCATTATATGCGTTAGCTGATTCCATATTAATATATGGTTCATTTGGATATAGCGCTCTAAATCGTTTCACGTAGTCTTTACTTTTTTCGTGAAACTCACCTGATTTAATTACTTCATGAACTTCTTCAATGTAATTTACAGTAACGTACATATTTTCTAACGCTGGCGGAGCAAATCTTTTATGTTCATATGCTTGACCTACGTTAATTGAAGTCGCCATTGGTATATTCAACCCTGCAGAAGCTTGTTGCTCATAAAATGAAGCTTGTTTAGCTCCAACTAAAAGAGTCATCAAAACATCCGGTTTTGCTTTTTGGATTTTTTGGATTGTTTGACTATACTGAGAAACATCTAAAGGTATAAACTCTTCACCTACCATTGTTCCACCAGCTTCCTTAACTATTTGTCTTACCCATTCAGCTGAGATCTGACCAAAATTATAGTCTGCTGCAATTGTATAAACATTCTTTCCATACTTCTCCATCATCCAAGGAACCAATGTACTGAATTGTTGTTCAGGAACTGCTCCAGTCATAAAGGTAGTTTTACTACATACGCCACCTTCATATTGGTTGTTGTAAAAATAAAGCATTTTATTTTTTTCCATAATTCCTCTTATGGATTCTCTGGAAGCACTAGAAAATGCCCCAAATACAACATCAACTTTATCCTTCTTAATCAGTCTTTTAGCAAATTCTTGGAACCTTCTATTATCTGACTGAGTATCATATCTTACTATTTCAAGTTGTTTACCTAAAACACCACCATTAGCATTAATCTCTTTTACTGCTAATTCATAAGCGTGTATTTTTGGAACAACTGCTATAGCAAAGTTTCCTGTTTCATCTTCTAATATCCCAACCTTAATGGTCTCAGCTGCTTGCGCATTACTGAAAAACATTAAAAAGCCAGATACTAGAAATATAACTATTTTTTTCATACTTAACCCCTCATTGTTATTTTAAAATATTTAAAAAACTAAACTTAAAGAAAGTAAATAATTAATTAAATATTACGTTTAAAATAAATAAATCAGAAAAAAAATTTTAAAAAACTGTAATAAATTAAGTGAAAATTTATATGGAAAATTTCTAGTTAAATTAGACTGCTTAATTTTTGATTATAATATGTTTAATATTAGGTATGAAAAAAACTTTGCAAAAATATGAGGTTGGCAACTGTTCAGTATGAACCTTCTCAATTCAAAAAAGATTATAACATAGATTCTCTACTAGCTCTTTGTGAAAAAGCAGCAAAAAAAGGAGCAAAATTAATAGTAACACCAGAAATGGGTACCACAGGATATTGTTTTTTAAATAGAGAAGAAATCAGTTCATTGGTTGAAAAAATTCCAGGTCCAACTACAAAAAAATTTCAACATATAGCTAAAAAATTTGATTGTTTTATTGTTATTGGAATGCCTGAGATAGATGATGAAACACATCTATACTATAACTCAGCAGTGCTTATTGGTCCAAATGGTTTGATTGGTAAACATAGAAAAAGTCACGGGTATATAGCAGAGCCAAAATGGTCAGCTCCTGGCCAGGACCATTTAGTTTTTGATACTGAGATAGGTAAAATTGGAATTTTAATATGCATGGATATACATTTCATCGAAACTGCCAGACTTGTTGCCTTACAGGATGCTGACATAATAATACATATAAGTAACTGGTTAGGAGAAAGAACACCTGCACCATATTGGATTAGTAGAGCTTTTGAAAATAGTTGTTATTTAATAGAATCAAATAGATGGGGTCTAGAAAGAACTGTTCAATTTAGTGGTGGTAGTTGTATAATTAATCCTGATGGATCTATAGCCTCAGTTATAGATAAAGGTGATGGCATAGCATATGCCTTTATAGATCTTTCTTGGCCAAGAAAAAGACAGGTTTTAACTGAAAAAATTTTTAACGATAGAAGACCAGAGATGTATTTAAATTTACCAACTGATCCATATCTGTGGAATCCATTAGATTTTTTTGGATTGTATGGCCTAGATCCATTGCCTAAAGGAAAAAAATCTTTAATCACAGCTGTACAAATGAATTCTTCAAATGATATCAAAAAAAATTTAAAAAAAATATTCGAATATCTTGATAGTGCAAAAAGTGGCGGTAGTGAACTAATTGTTTTTCCAGAGTTAGTGTTAACCGGTCACTTAAATAAAAACAGATTTGCTATCAATAGTAATAGTTCAGAAATATTAGAACTGGCAGATTATGCAAATAAAAATAATTTATATATTTGTTGTGGGTTTGCTGAGAAAGATAAAAAAGAATTTTATAATTCCTCTGTATTCGTTGGTCCTGAAGGTATACTTGGTATCTATAGAAAAATTCATCTAAATAAAGATGATAAAAAATGGGCCAACGAAGGAAATGAATGGAAATATTTCGATACAAAGATAGGGAGAGTAGGATTAATGATAGGTTATGATGCAATCTTTCCAGAATCTGCTAGATGTTTAGGTTTGTATGGGTGTGATGTGGTATTGTGTTCTTCAGCACAAAAAGGCGTCTTTACTCATGGCCATAAAGGTAGTGCTATAAGACAAAACTATCCAATTCCAATGGGAGCTGATCCCAATCACTGGAATCATTTCAGAATAAGAGGTGGTGAAAATAATCTTTATTTCTTGTATTCAAATATTTCAGATAAAAAAAATAACTATTTAGGAAAAAGTGGTATTTTTGGCCCAGATCCATTTAAATTTCCTAGAGAGGAAAGTTTAATCCATAAAGATGAGGATTTAGCTTTTTTAAAGATTAATACATCCAATTTAGACACAAACTATCCAACCAACGTGGTAAGGGATAAATTTATGATGTCCATGAGACATCCACATCATTACCTACCATTAATAAAACATAGACAAAAAAAGCAATAAAAATATGTCTTTACATGAAAAGGTAACCATTCGTGCTAAAGATGCTCAAGCTTTCGACGTTGCTGCTGGTCAACGCATCCGAATTTGTACACCAAAAGGGTATCAAGCTGCTGATTTTTTTGCAGTGATTGCTCTTAGTAAATTAGAGATATAATAACCAAGAGCAAATACTAAAAATATAGTTATCGCTTTTTGTTTTGGTAAAATAACTTTATTCATAATTAAAAATTATAAAGAAATTAATTTACTTTATTTTTGCAATTTCCTGTTTTAAAAAACTCATCAATATTGTCTATAGCTAAATTAGCCATAGCAATTCTTGTGTGCTTGGTGGCACTTCCAAGGTGAGGTAAAATAAAAGCACTTTTAATCTTCAGATAGCCCGGATTTAAATTAGGTTCACCCTTATAAACATCAAGTCCTGCTGCATAAATTTTTCTTCTGTTTAATGCATCTATTAAAGCTTCATCTTCAACAATATCTCCACG
>Ga0208770_1001443_pt1 | contig 11844 bp, 12 predicted proteins | sample AntAceMetag02UK9_FD_184771 | JGI IMG/M metagenome (GOLD analysis project Ga0208770, IMG submission 184771) | Saline lake microbial communities from Ace Lake, Antarctica - Antarctic Ace Lake Metagenome 02UK9 (SPAdes) (version 2) | ecosystem: Environmental > Aquatic > Non-marine Saline and...
CTCAAAGTGGTAGTGGTATAGATTTAGATATTGTACAAGACGGTGATAATAATTTAATCATAGGTTCTGATTTAACAAACGCTGGTTCTATACAAGGTGATAATAATGAGATAACACTTACACAAAAGAATAACAATAACGTTTTAGGTATTGATGTAAATGGTAATTCAAATGATGTAGATATATGGCAAGACACAGATCAAAGAGCAATTGTAAACATAACAGGAGCTTCAAACACTTTAGATTTAGAACAATTAACTTTAAGTAATGCAGGCGACCATTATGCTAAAGTAACTGTAAACGGTAATAGTAATTCACTTATCATAGACCAAAAAGAAACTGGAGATAAAATACTATTTTTAGATGTAGATAGTAGTAATAATGTTCAAGTAGATCAAAAAGGTACAGGCGATCATTACCTAAATATAATACTAACTGACAGTCATACACTAGATATAACACAAGATGGTTCTGGTAGCCATGACGCCCACATTAATTTGAGTGGAAACAATACATCAATAACACTAACACAAGATAGTAGCACAGATCAAAACTATTATCTGGAACAAAACTGTGTATCTACTAGTTGCTCAGCAACAGTAACACAAAACTAAAGAGAGGACTTATGATTAAAGATAGACGCATAGACCCAGAGATAGATGAAGGTACACAAAGGTTCTTCAAACGTCTTATATGGACTCTAATCGTTCTCAATATACTCATAGGGGTTCCAACGATATACGATCAATACTTCTATGAACATACACCAAAGGTATACAGAGATACATCAACAATATATACAAACGAAATATAATGATAAAAAAAGTATTAACACACTGGACATTTGCTTTTGTAACTTTATTTGTTATTACTTACATAGGTTTAAAAGACCCACAAGTTAAGGAGATATTAAGACTAAAAGGTTTTGATTTACTTCTACAATCAGAAAAGAAAGAACTATCACAAGACATAGGTGTTATTACTATTGATGAAAAAGCAATAGAGAAGTATGGTCAATGGCCATGGAAAAGAGATGTACTTGCTGATGTCATTATAAAACTACGAGAAGCAGAAGTTGGTATCATAGTAATACCTATATTGTTTAGTGAAGAAGATAGACTAGGTGGCGACAATGAATTAGCAGAGGTATTACAATATGGTGTGGTCATATCACAAGTAGGAACAACTCAAACAAATAAGAATGCAGTACCAAGAGGTGTTGCTAAAATTGGTGATCCAATGTCTTGGTTATATGAATGGCCAGGTATGTTAGGACCAATTCCAATATTAGGTGAAAACGCAAGTGGTGTAGGTGTAGTAAATACGGTACCTGAAATAGATGGGGTTATAAGAAGAATACCCCTTATTATGAAGATAGGAGATAACACCTATCCAGCGATGGCTATTGAAGTTCTAAGGGTGGCTGTAGGCGCACCTAGTTATCAAATTAAGTCAGGTCAAGGTGGTATTATTGCTATGAGAGTTCCTGGGTTCCCTACAATCAATACTGATCCAAATGCTCGTATATGGTTAAGATGGAATAAAGAATACGAAACAATCAGTTTAGCAGACATAGATCAGGCAAGTAAGTTTAAAGGTAAAACAGTTATTATCGCACCAACAGCTGAAGGATTAAACTCTATTGTTGCTACACCATTAGGTGAGAGATATATGTATGAAATAACAGCAAACACTTTACAGACCTTAATAGATGGCAAACATATTAAGAGAGTTGATATAAGTGCTTTTATAGAAATTGTTATTGCTATCATAATAGGTATAGTTGCTATACTTGTTACCAGATTTACACCGTACTTTTTTGTGGGTATAATGTTAGTAGGATTTTATTTCTTTACATACTTAACTGTTAATGTTCTTTTTGAAACTAAATCTATATTAGCAGATGGTAGTTGGATTATTATTACTTTAACGATTGTAGGATTTCATTCTGTATTCAATAGATTTATTTTAGAGTTTCAACTTAAACAACAAATACGAAAACAGTTTGAGAAGTATTTGGATCCAAGACAAGTTGCTATACTTGTAAAGAATCCTGAGAAGTTAAAACTAGGTGGTGTTAGAAAAGAGATGTCGTATATATTCATAGACATTGTAGGGTTTACACCAATTTCTGAACACTATAAAAACAAAGATGATCCAGAGGGATTAGTAGAATTGATAAATGAATTTCTAAATGAGATTAGTATGATAATATTAAACAATGGTGGAATGATAGATAAATTTATGGGAGATTGTGTAATGGGAATATTTGGTGCGCCTTTAGATATGGATAATCATGCCGAGATGGCTGTTAAGTCTGCTAAAGAGATAGAAGAAAAAGTTAAAGAACTAAAAGTAATTTACAAAGAACGAGGATTACCAGACATTAATGTTGGAACAGGTGTTAACACAGGAATAGCAATTGTTGGTAATATGGGTTCTAAAACAAGACTTGACTATTCAGTTGTGGGTGATGCTGTTAATTTAGCGGCAAGATTAGAAGCCACTGCTGGAAGACACGATCATATAGAAAATAAAACTATATGGTCATCTTACACACAAGAACAATTACCAGATACTTTTAAGACAAAGAGTATTGGTACTATTAAAGTTAAAGGAAAGGAAGAACTAATTAAGATTTTTACGTTTCAATCAACATAGACGGAGGGTTATGACACTACTTCAACAAAAGAAGTTAAGACTAATAGCAAAAAGGATAATAAGAAATGATAGAACAAGAAAATTATACTTACTCAATATGCAGTGGATTAAGATTAAGAAACAAAAGCTACGTAGAAAAAAGAAAACTTTTGTAAAACTCTGGAAGTTAAAAAGACTAAATACAATCAGACGCTACCGATTGGCAGCGTAAGAAACTAGACTTCCTAATACAAATAAATACAATAGAGCTAATATATGAATCAATGCTTTGTATGCATATGACCCATATGGGAATTTAAGCTTATTTAAAAACGTCTTTAACGAGATAGAACAATGGCAGATAACACAGAGATAAAAGTTGACATAGAATCTTTAAGAAAAGATATAGAAAATGTAAATACTATTAACGGCAGAATAGATACTGCTATTGATAGACTTACAGATGTTTCTACTTCTATAAAATCTATGCTTGCAGTACACCAAGAAAAGATTACAAGACAAGAGAAAATTGATGAAGTTATATTTGATAAGTTAAAAGATAGAGCAGAAGAAATAACTGATGTTTATAGAGAGTTAAAGAAAGATATGGAAACAAGTGAAAAAAGATTACTCATTGAAATTAAGTCACTAAAGAATGACATAAACGCTAGAGTCGGTGTTTTAGAAAAGTATAGATACCTTATCCTAGGTGGAGCAATTGTATTAGGGTGGGTTTTATCAAAGAACTTCATGCCAATAATACACATGATGGCCGCAAATTAGGGTTGACTTTTTTGATTAGTTGTGATATATTAAGGGTGTGTTATGTCAAGTTATATAGATTTAAAATTTATCTCTAATTTAAAGAGTCGTTTAGGGGGATTTAAACAGAAGAATGATTATCTGTTTAATTTCAGATGTCCTCATTGTGGCGATTCGAAAAAATCAAAATTAAAAACAAGAGCATACTTGTATCGAGTAAAAAACGATATGTTCTTCAAGTGCCATAATTGTAGTATGGGTCAAAACTTGGCAAACTTTATTAAACATTTAGACCCAAAATTATATTCTGAATACCTTTTAGAAAGATATAAGAAAGGGGCTCCAGCGACACCGAAGCCTCAGTTTGATTTTAAACCAGTGTTTGAAGATCGAACTATACTTGACGATTTGAAAAGTATAAAACAATTAGATGATAAACACCCAGCCAAACAATACGTTTTAAATAGAAAAATACCTAGTGAATTTTTTGACAAGTTATTCTTCTGTGAAAAGTTTGGTGCGTTAGTTAATAAAGTGAAACCAGGAACCTATGGAGAAAAAGATCACCCTAGGTTAGTAATACCATTTTATGATACGACAGGAAAGTTATTTGCTTTTCAAGGTCGTGCTTTTGGAAAAGAACAACCCAAGTATCTAACGGCAAAACTAGATGAAAATAAGCAAAAAGTTTACGGTCTGGAAAGAATCAATTTTCAACGTCAGGTATACATCACGGAAGGTCCGATTGATAGTTTATTTGTTGATAATTGTCTTGCTGCTGCTGGCGCAGATTTAATTCTAAAAAACAAAATTAAGAACGAAGAAGTTACATATATATTTGACAACGAACCGAGAAATAAAGAGATTATAAAAAGAATGTATAGTGTGGTGGAACAAGATTACAACTTGGTCATATGGCCAACAGATCTGCGACATAAAGACATTAACGATATGATTATCGCAGGGTTGACAAAGAGTGAATTGTATGATATTCTAAATAAGAATACTTACTCAAAGCTTTCTGCATTAACAAAATTAAACGAATATAAAAAGGTATAGGGGGATACAAATGGTTGAAATATTAAATGTTGTAAAACGTGGTGGTCGTGGAAAAGAGCCATTAAACATTGAAAAGATACATGAAATGGTTGAGTATGCATGTGAAGATATAAGTGGTGTATCATCTTCCCAAGTAGAAATGACTAGTGGCCTTCAATTTACTGATGGCATTACAACAGATGATATTCAACATATCCTTATCAAATCAGCAGCAGATTTAATTTCTTTAGATAATCCTAACTATCAATATGTTGCGGCAAGATTATTACTTTACGGATTGAGAAAACAAGTCATTGGAAGACTTTGGGACCACCCACATATATTTGACCATGTTAAGACAGCTGTAGATAAAGGTGTTTACGATAAACAAATTTTAGAAAAGTATCAAAGAAAAGATTTTGATAGAATGGAAAATTGGATTACCCACGAAAGAGATTACACTTTCACATACGCTGGGTTAAGACAAGTAATAGACAAATATTTAGTACAAGATAGATCAAGTGGCGATGTATTTGAAACTCCGCAATTTATGTATATGTTAATCAGTGCCACAATGTTTGCTGATTATCCAAAAGAAAAGAGAATGACTTATGTTAAAAAATATTATGACGCAATTTCGCAATTTAAAATCAATATTCCTACACCAGTTATGGCGGGTGTCAGAACTCCTCTTAAACAGTATGCAAGTTGTGTTCTCGTTGACACTGATGATACTTTACCTAGTATTTTTTCTAGTGATATGGCTATTGGACGTTACGTTGCGCAAAGGGCTGGAATTGGTATTAACGCTGGTAGAATACGAGGCATCAATGCGAGGATACGAGGAGGTGAAGTACAACACACCGGAGTTATTCCTTTCCTTAAAAAATTTGAAGCAACAGTTAAGTGCTGTACTCAAAACGGAGTACGAGGTGGTTCAGCTACTGTTCACTTCCCTATTTGGCACCAAGAGATAGAAGACATTATTGTTTTAAAGAACAACAAAGGTAGTGAAGATAATAGAGTTAGAAAATTAGATTATTCAATTCAATTATCAAAACTATTTTACGAAAGATTTATACAAGAAGAAGAAATAACTTTATTCTCACCACATGAAGTACCAGAGCTATATGAAGCTTGGGGTACACCAGAGTTTGACGATCTGTATTTAAAAGCAGAAAGAAAAATTAGTATTAAGAAAAAGAAAGTAAGTGCGCAAGAATTGTTTTTTGCTATTCTAAAAGAAAGAGCAGAAACAGGTAGAATTTATATAATGAATATAGATCACTGTAACTCTCACTCGTCATTTAAAGATATTATTAGAATGTCAAATTTATGCCAAGAGATCACACTTCCTACTGATCCAATTCAACACATAGATGGCGAAGGTGAAATAGCACTTTGTATTTTATCAGCAGTCAATGTTGGAAAGATAGAGGAATTGAATGAACTAGAAGAATTATGCGATCTAGCTGTTAGAAGTTTAGATGAAATAATAGATCATCAAAAGTATCCGGTAATGGCAGCAGAAATATCTACAAAGGCTAGAAGAAGTTTAGGTATAGGTTACATTGGTCTTGCCCACTATCTAGCAAAACAAGGATATTCTTATGAACAAAAATTAGGTTGGCGTCAAGTTGATAAATTAACAGAGGCGTTTCAATTTTATCTATTAAAAGCAAGTAATGATCTAGCAAAAGAAAAAGGTCCTTGTGAATACTTTAATAGAACAAAATATTCTGATGGTATCTTACCAATAGACACTTACAAGAAGGAGGTAGATGAGGTTGTGACCAGAAATCTATCTTATGATTGGGAGTGGATTAGGAAAGAAATTAAAGAGCATGGATTAAGACATAGCACACTCTCTGCTCAAATGCCATCAGAATCTTCTAGTGTGGTTTCTAATGCTACTAACGGCATTGAACCACCTAGAGATTATTTAAGTGTTAAGAAAAGTAAGAAAGGTCCATTGAAACAAGTGGTACCTGACTACAAAAAATTAAAAGGTAAATATACTTTACTATGGGATATGAAATCAAACGAAGGTTATATCAATGTAGTAGCTGTAATGCAGAAGTATTTTGACCAAGCAATAAGCGGTAACTGGTCGTACAATCCAGATCACTTTGAAGAAAACCAAGTACCATTGTCAGTAATGGCACAAGACTTATTAACGACATATAGATTAGGTTGGAAGACTTCTTATTATCAAAATACATATGACGCTAAGAAAGATATTGACGAACCAGCCCACCCTATTGGGTTTGTAGATAATGTACCTGAGGGGGATAAAGCCGTAGCAAGAGACGAGTTTAAAGGAACAGATGCGGAGTATGATGATTACTGCGATTCTTGTACAATATAAATAAGGGATAAATAGAATAATGTCAAAGTCAGTTTTTAATAAGAGTAAAAGTGTAAACTTTTTAAAACAACCAATGTTCTTCGGTGAAGACTTGGGTGTACAGAGATATGATTCAATGAAATATCCTATCTTTGATAAGCTAACTCAACAACAACTTGGTTATTTTTGGAGACCAGAAGAAGTGTCTTTACAAAAAGATAGAAACGATTACCAAGAATTAAGACCAGAACAAAAAGATATATTTACTTCTAACTTAAAGTATCAAACTATGTTAGATAGTGTACAAGGTCGTGGTCCATGTTTGGCATTCTTACCATTTTGTTCATTACCAGAATTAGAAGGCTGTATAGTAACTTGGGACTTTATGGAAACAATCCATAGTAGGTCTTATACATACATTATTAAGAATTTGTATTCTGATCCGAGTGAAGTATTTGATACTATTCTTAAAGATGAGAAGATTGAGAAAAGAGCTAAATCAGTTACTGAATGTTATGATGATCTAATACTTACAGGTCATAAATGGCATTTAGATAAGAGTAAAGTTGATGAGTATGAACTAAAGAAAAAATTATGGAAAGCTTTGATTACAGTAAACATACTAGAAGGATTAAGATTTTATGTATCGTTTGCTTGTAGTTTTGCTTTTGGTGAACTTAAATTATTAGAAGGATCAGCAAAGATTATTTCTTTTATCGCTAGGGACGAAAGTCAACATCTAGCAGTTTCGCAAAGAATTATAAACAATTATAGAGATATAGAACGAGATAAGATAATGGACAAAGTTATCAAAGATACTGAAAAAGAAACGTACCAAATGTATGATGACGCAGTTGGACAAGAAAAACGTTGGGCAACATATCTATTTTCAAAAGGTTCTATGATCGGATTGTCAGAAAAATTATTACACCAGTTTGTAGAGTATACCGCTAACAGAAGAATGAAAGCGATTGGTTTAACTCCTGTGTACGATCAAAAGTCTAATCCATTACCATGGACAGATCATTGGTTAAACAGTAGAGGTACCCAAAATGCTCCACAAGAAACTGAAATAGAAAGTTATGTTATTGGTGGAATAAAACAAGACGTAAAGAAAGATCAATTTAAAAAATTTAAACTATAATGATTGAAAAAAGAGAAAAAACCTGCTCTAGTTGCGAGACTAAATACTTGGTACAATGGGACATTGAGGTACAAGACCTTGAGCCATTAACCTGTCCATTCTGTGGACACGAAGTCGAGGAAGTTGGAGAAGATGAAGGTGAACAAACAATCTGGACAAACGAAACCGAAGACGATAGTTGGAATTGATTATAGTTTGAATAGTCCTGCTATTTGTATAGCAGAAGATGATTTTGATTTTAATAAATGTTCTTTTCACTTCCTAACAAGTAAGAAGAAACATATTGGACAATTTGGTAAAAACATATTTGGTTATGAACATAAAGAATACAATACTCCTATTGAAAGATTTTCTAATATTTCTACTTGGGCGTTGGATATTATCCACAAATACAAACAAGACACAGCACAAATTTATATCGAAGGTTACTCGTTTGGCTCTAAAGGTCAAGCAGTATTTCAGATCGCAGAGAACTGTGGTATTCTCAAATATAGATTACAAGTATCTCCTACATTATTATATGACACAGTTGTTCCTAGTGTTGTTAAGAAGTATGCGTCAGGTAAAGGAAATGCTGATAAACAATATATGTACGAAAGTTTTACGAAACACACTGGAGTTGATTTGATAAAACTATTTGATATGGGGAAATTAAACAATCCAGTTACCGATATTGTAGATAGTTATTATATAGCGAAAGTAGGTAGTGAATTATGAAGAAAGCGATTATAACAGGAATTACAGGACAAGACGGAAGTTATCTAGCGAAACTATTACTATCAAAAGGGTACAAGGTGTACGGCGCTCAGAGGCGTAATACAGGCCTTAAACACTGGCGTTTAGATGAACTAGGGATAACAGATCAAATAGAATTTGTTGACTTTGATTTAGGAGAACCCTACAATATAGAAAAGACTATTGACAAAGTACAACCAGATGAGTTTTATAATTTAGCGGCTCAATCATTTGTTGGACTATCATTTGAACAACCACAAGTAACCACAATAGCAAATGCGTTAGGTGTTCTAAACATATTAGAAGTAATAAGAAACAAATATCCAAAGGTTAAATTTTATCAAGCCTCAACATCAGAGATGTTTGGTAAGGTACAAGAAACTCCACAAACAGAAACAACAAGATTTTATCCTAGAAGTCCATATGGTGTTGCTAAATGTTATTCTCACTATATGACTGTTAATTATAGAGAGAGTTATAATCTATTTGCGTGTAGTGGTATTTTGTTTAACCACGAAAGTCCAATGAGAGGCGAAGAATTTGTTACAAGAAAAATTACAAAAGGTTTAGTAGAATATACAAAGACAGGTAAATTATTAGAACTTGGTAATATAGAAACATATAGAGATTGGGGTCACGCTGAAGATTATGTTGAAGCAATGTGGTTAATGTTACAACAAGATACGCCAGATGACTTTGTTATTGCTACTGGTAGAACAGTAATGATTAGAGATTTTATTACATTATGTTTAGATGAATTAAATCTAGCTTATGAATTTAATGGACACGAAGTAATTGATACACATACTAGAGAACATATAATCAAAACAAATCCTAAATTTTTTAGACCAGCAGATGTAGATTTACTTGTTGGTGATAATACAAAGGCAAGAAAAGTATTAAATTGGAAACCTAAACATACATTAGAGAGTATGGTGAAAGATATGATTACAGAAGATTTGAGAAGATGGAAAAGTTAATCTGGACAGACGAAGATAAATTTTTAATCACTACATTTAATAAGAGATTGTATGATGATTACGCACATAAATTTTTACAAACATATGCTGAAACAAAACAAACAATCAAAATGGTTTGTTATGTAGAAGAAGATTATCAATATCCTAATTACGCTGGTATAACTTATGTAAATATACTAAAAGAGATGCCAGAGTTAGTTGCATTTAAAGAAAGACACAAAGATAAGATATGGAATGATGACAGTGATTTTTTACAAAACGCAGTAAGATTTTCTCATAAAGTATTCGCACAATATCATGCAAGTAAACTAGGTAAAAAGTTTATGTGGTTAGACGCAGACAATATCTTTATGAAAGAGATACCAAACAACTTTATGGATACTTTTATTCCAGACGATACATTTACTACATTTTATGGTAGAAGTCACTACACAGAATGTGGTGTTATTGGTTTTAATTCTACACTTGATATTAGTAAAAAATTCTTTGATGTATATTTAAGTCATTATACAAAAGACACAATATATAATCTACCTAATAAAACAGATTGCCACGCATTTGATAATACTAGAAAACTTGTTCCTGTTAAAGAACGAGATAAGAATGATGGACATGGTGGTCATATCATAGCTAGAGATAAAGAAATTAATCCTTATATAGATCATAAAAAAGGTAAAAGAAAATATAAGGACAATAGTCCAGAATGGGTAAATCAAACAAATGGTTAAGAAAAAAATATTGATTATGGGATTACCTGGCAGTGGAAAGACAACACTAGCAAAAAAACTTGTACCATTATATAATGCTGTGTGGTTAAACGCAGACGAAGTTAGAAAAGAAGCTGACGATTGGGATTTCTCATTAGAGGGTAGAACTAGACAAGCGGATAGAATGAAAACGTATGCTCAAAAAGCTATTGATGAGGGTAGAAATGTGGTAGCTGATTTTATTTGTCCAACAGAACAAACAAGAGCTGATTTTAAAGCTGACTATATAATATGGATGGATACAATAAAAGAAGGTAGATTTGATGATACAAATAAAATGTTTGTGCAACCAACTAACTATGATTTTAAAGTTATACACAAAGACGCTGATATGTGGACTTTTTTAATTAAACAAGATATACAAGAGAAATTAAATGATTAATATTTTTATAGGATACGATAGAAACGAGAAGATTGCGTACCATGTTTTATCACAAAGTATTTTAAGGAACGCAACAAGACCTATTAGAATTACTCCGCTATATCAACCTAATATTAAATATGAATTTAGTAGAGAACGAAGTAAAATAGAATCCACAGAGTTTTCTTTTAGTAGATTTATTGTACCTAAACTTATGGACTATTCAGGTTGGGCATTGTTTATGGATTGTGATATGTTAATGAAAGCTGATATATCAGAACTATGGGCATTGAGAGACGATAGATATGCTGTACAAGTTGCCAAACACGATTATGTACCAAAAGAAAAGACAAAGTTTTTAGGACAAGAACAAACAATATATCCTAGAAAAAATTGGTCTAGTTTTATGTTGATGAATTGTAGAAAGTGTACAACACTAACTAGTGACTTTGTAAACACTTCAACAGGTTCTCAACTACATCAATTTAAATGGATAGATGATGATAATTTAATTGGCGACATACCTTTAGAATGGAATTGGTTAGTAGGTGAGTATGATAAGAAACCAGATGTAAAGAACTTACACTATACAAAAGGTGGACCTTATTTCAAACACTATAACGATTGTGATTATTCTGAAGATTGGTTTGAAGAATATAATAATATGAAAAAAGTTGATATTGAATAATGAACATAGAGTTTGGTGGTGGGGAAAACCCTCGTAAAAAAGAATATAGACAAGTAGATATACGAAAGATTAGAGAAGATGATATAGTATGTGCTGCTTGGGAAGTAGAGAAACACATAGAGCCGAACATAGTAGAAAACATTTACTCACGGCATTTCTTTGAACATTTAACAAGAGATCAGGCAACAAGAACTTTAAAAGCTTGGTATAATATATGTACAAAAGGTGCTGAGATTACTATGTTAGTTCCTAATATGAAATTACATATATGGCAATGGTTGAATTGGGATAAACTATCGGAAAAAGATAGAGAATGGTGTTTAGTAAGTATATATGGTTGGCAAAGAGAAAGTGATGAGAGTGCTTGGGATTTACATAAGTC
>Ga0208770_1001447_pt1 | contig 11826 bp, 20 predicted proteins | sample AntAceMetag02UK9_FD_184771 | JGI IMG/M metagenome (GOLD analysis project Ga0208770, IMG submission 184771) | Saline lake microbial communities from Ace Lake, Antarctica - Antarctic Ace Lake Metagenome 02UK9 (SPAdes) (version 2) | ecosystem: Environmental > Aquatic > Non-marine Saline and...
ACAACACAACCAGGAGCCAACCAAATGAAAACCATCACACCCACACCGACCCCGACCACGTTTTTCCTGCCCGCCGATGACCTGCGCGCGGCGTTCCATTGCATCAGCACCGAAGAAACCCGCTATTATTTGTGCGGCGTGCTGATCGAGGCTGACAGGCTTATCGCGCTGGACGGCCGCCAGATGCTGACGATCGAACTACCTGGCGGGCACCACGTCGGCGCGGAATGTTTCACCCAAGGGATGGACGCGCCACGGATGCTCGGAGCCACCGGCACGCCCCAAGGCGCGGGGTTCATCCTGTCATGCGACGCGACGGACAAAGCGTTTAAAGCCAAAGCGTTCGGCGGCGAACTATGGGTATACGGTGACACCACGACGGGTATCCTGCAATTTGTGGCAAACGACGGCACTGGCGGTGAAATGGAACGTGTCGGCGTGCTGGAGTTTGGAGTGATTGACGGCACGTATCCCGACTGGCGGCGCGCGGTGGCCAAAGGCGACGGGGGCGCGTCCAGCTTGTGCTACGATCCTGCCGTGTTGGGCAAGCTGATCAAGGCCTCTGACGTGATCGAAAAGGGCCGCGCTGTCAGGCTGACCGGTGGTGAGGGTGTGGGCGATCCGATTCGTGTGGATTTTGTGGCGTCTGCCCGCCTGCGCGGCACGATCATGCCGATGCGGTGGACGGGCGCATGATTATGGATGACGAAAAGAAAAAAGCAGCCGTAGATTTTGGGCAAAAACGCGGGTGGAAATTGAGCAGCGCCCCGTTTAGTTTGAAAACACTTTCACGTAGGGGGGTATATGATCTGTATGGTTATCCTCAATTCGAAGCCAGCGTGATTGACCATCCTCAGTTTTACAGGGTCGGCAAAAAAGCAGCAGCAATCGTATCGCACACATATCTAAAATGTGACGAGCATGGGTTTACCGAAGCCCGAAAGATTGCAGAAAAATGGAATCTGCATTTAGAATGGTTTGGTCCTGATCAAAGCTGGTATTCACCCGGCATAACTAGCATATTCATGTTTACACCGTTGATTGACCCGGCAACATGACCCTCAAAGACTGGCAAGCGCGGTGGGGCCATCACGTCCCCGCACAGGCCATTGCCGAACTCACGGCTATCCTGAGTCCAGTCATGCCCTCGCCCTCCCCCACGGCCCGTCACAGTGAGGCTGCGGGGGCGGCACAGATACGTTTGGTAGCGGGCCGGGCTGGTGTGCCGATCTGGCGCAATAACAACGGCGGATGCACTGACCAGACAGGCCGCCTGATCCGGTTCGGGCTGGGCAATGAATCGCCCGCCCTGAACGCGCGTTGGAAATCTTCCGATCTGATCGGGCTCTTGCCCGTGGTAGTGCAGCCGTCACACGTTGGCAAAACTCTTGGCGTGTTCCTGGCGGTTGAAACCAAAAAACCAGGCTGGCGTCTGACACCTGGCGACAAGCGCGGCCAGGCGCAGGCCGCTTTCCTGCAATCCGTCCGGGGCTTCGGCGGTGTCGGCGGGTTCTGTTGCACGGCTGAAGATTTTGCAAAATTAATTGTTGACAGGTAGGTTAATAGCGGGTAATTATAGGTTATAGACACACCAACGGGAGACAGACAATGAACGTTTCAGACATCAGCAATATCGCAGGCCGCTTCGACATCAGCAACGACGAGGCAGAGCGTATTGCGAGCACAGTCAAATCCGAAGTTGAATTCATCTCAACGTGGGAAAGCACTGAGTGGTGGACCGATGCAAATGCAGAGGATGAAGCATGAGCCTCGGTGACGACGTGCGCGCAGCACCAAAGCGGCGGCGTAACAGCCCCGCCTAACAAGTTTTCGACCGTGCGAAATAGTCATTGGCGACACGGATACCTCTGCCAATGAACCAAACGTATGGAGGAAGTCATGCGCCTGTAAGTCGGTGCGGTTGTGCCGGAAAAGAAGGCTAGTAGATTACCCAAACAAACCGCCTCTGTGTGCGGATATTCAAAGCCCCATCTCGATCCCAAAAAGACGGGATGGGCACCAACCATACCAAAGGGAGTTAAGATTATGACCGAACAGCGATACGAAATAAACGCCGCTGCCATTGCAACGCCAGATGAGATTGCAGACGCGGAGGCTAATGTTGCGGAGGCAATGGCTGCGCGCGACAGTATAATGAGTCAGTTAGACGATGAAATAGCCAATCCTCACCGGGGTTCTGATTGGCTATTACGGGCGCGGGTTGCGTTTGCACATACCAAGAAAGATTTAACAATCGCCCGCGCTGATTTGAAAGTGCTTAAAGGTGACAAGCGTTTTGAAGCGGCAAACTGGAACCTGAAAAACCAAGCAGAAAAGCACAAGCTACAAATTGCGCGAGTGCAAGCAGCCGTAATGTGTCAGGGCGCGGGATTAAAGGGAGTTGTCCAGTGGGTGTTTGAAAACTACCCTGAGCGGATAGAAGAAGTTTTCGCTGCAAGAGACGCCGCGCAAGCCGACTTCAAAGCAAAGCAAGAGGCAGACCGTGAGATGAATTCATGACACCGCAATCACGCCGTCAGGAAATATCACAGCTCACGGTTTGCGCCAGCGCGACAGGTCGCAGCACTTGGATGGTCGGTGACTTGCTTGTGTGTGCCGCTATTGAGGCGCTTGATCCCGGGCCATTCCGCAACGCGCTCTTGTTAGCCCGGCACGCTGAAATGCAGAGGAGACTAACATGAGCCTCGGTGACGACGTGCGCGCAATGCAGCAGCACAAAGACAACGGCACGCTGGCCGAGTTTATGGCAGGGACAGGGCCGCGTTTAGACGCGCCAGACCCATGGCCTCACGACCGCAGCGCCACAATGGACGCCGGGAAAACACCGCTTATAACATGGCTCAGCGCCAGAGGAGACTAACATGACCGACCACCACCGCCCAAAGCATCCGATTGACGGTTACGATGAAATGCCAAACCTAGACCGCCGCGCCTCAGACGCGCACTACAAAAGTAGGCAGAGCAGCCCATGGGGCTGGATATTTTTCGCAGCGTTCTTGGTCGCCGCAGCCCTGATCGCAGGCAAAGCGCTTGTCATCATTCAGCACACGTTGGCGGGGTTGGGGGCATGAGAGACAGCATTGCAGAGATTATTGACAAACAAGCACTCCTGCATGGCCTCGACACGCTTGCCGCCGCCGACGCCATTATAGCCGCCCTCCCCAGCATGGTGAAGCCGCTGGTGTGGGAGAAAGGCGTCGTTGATTGGGCCCGCCTGAAACAAGGCGGTCGGTACGTTGCCTGCTCTACCACGCCACATGGGTCTTGGTCGTGGTGGCTTGATGGCGATGACGAAAGCCCTGAGGTTTGTGCCAACGAAGACGCCGCCAAATCCCGAGCCAACGACCACCACCGCGCCGCGATCATGGCAGCCTTTCAGGAGGTAAAGCCATGATCGAACGATTAACGACAACATATCGCGGCCATGAACTTATTTATTACGACAATAATGATGTTTGGGGTCCGTGCGCCCACGACAGCTTAATTGCAACGGGGACATTGCCTGAAGTTAAGGCCAGCATCGACAAATGGGAAGTCGCAAAGCAGACACAAGAAGGCTTCAAAGTCTGGCACATCAACCACAAAGACCCTAAATACTGGTCAAAGCGCGATGCTATCTTTCGGCAGGTCGGGTCCGGATACGGCGCAACGCGCATGGTTGTGACGCGCAACTCATCGAGCGATCCCGACAGATTTTACCCTATGCCCATAGGCGATAGCGCCCCGGATACGCCGGAAGTCGCAGAAGCAATAGAACGCGCACGAGCGGCACATTCTGAGGCTGTTGAAGCGGGAAAGCGTTGGAACGATGCAAAGAGGGCAATCCCGATTTTGACCGAATGCCAATGGGCTAATCTGACCGAAATGGATGCCAAAACATGAGCGCCCTGCCCCGCGATTACGACGCTTGGCGTCTAGCTGGCCCCGATGAAGACGGCCCGTATATTGTGACGCACTTCGTGTGCCCACCGATCCCGAACGCCGACCACTGGACGGCCTGGGATGATAATCTAGGCGCGGATACATCGCCAATCGGCATGGGCGATAGCGAGGAAGCCGCGATTGACGACCTCAAGGAACAACTTGCCGACGAAGCGAACGAGCGGGGCGATTACCTGCTCGAACAAGCCCGCGACCGCCGAATGGAGGATGACCAATGACGACACCGACCCGCAAAATAACGGTGTTTCCGGCATGTGCATCGTCCAGCGAGTGGGAGGCGACTGTAAGCGCCGAGCCCCGCCCGTTTAACCTTCGCGGTTGCGGGCGGATCATATCCACAAGCCGCGTTGTCTCTACAGAACCCCGCACCGTTAAACACAAAAAAGCCCCGCACCGGGATCAACCGGGCGGGGCAGTGTTACAAGATAGCAAGTGGTCGGTGACGCTCGACTAGGCGACCCCCCAATGCGGGGAATTAGGCTTCTGACATAGCGCGCGGGTAATGTCAGAAAAGCGCGGTTTTCTTTACATGACCGGGCTGCATTGTACAGAAATCGCGGTTTTCTTTACGTCATAGCACCGGGCGGATCGACATCGTCACAAGCCGCGCGAACCGATGCGACCGGAATACCGTGGTCGCGCAGAACATTCACCGCCTCGACCATCCTGCCATGCGTGGCGGCGTCACACTCAGCCTCAGTCGCGTATCGCTCGACACTCACGGCAATCGCGCAGTCGCCCGACATAGAGCAGAGCGTGAAGAATATCGCCCACATCACTGCACCCCGAAAACAGCGTCGTAGGTGGCAATCAGCGCGCGCCCGGTCGTGAGGCTGCGCGGGCCACCGTCCTCGGCCAGAGCGGCGGCGTGTGCGGTCATACGCGGCCCCAGCACGTCGCGGGCTGCATCATTGCTCGCCACGGTCTCGCAGCCACTCACGATCAGCATCGCTGTCACCGTCGCCAATATCAGCCTTGTCCGCGCGTTTGCGTGTCTCACGATATTCCTCCATTCGTTTTGCGTTTTGACGAGCGCGCTCGGATCGGCCCCCGCCCGTCCAGATTGTCAGCACTGCCAACGCGGCCAGCCCGAGATATGCAAGGCCGCGACCGAGCCGGGATGTGAGGAATGCGGCAATCATCGGTGCCCCGCTTCCCAATCGTCCCATCGCGCGTAGACTGCGAACCCGATGCCGCCTACGGTCAGAACAAGGCCTGTGATTTTCAGGACGGACAAGAAGCCCGCGTCTTCGGGCAGGTCAGAAACCAGCCCAGCAACGGCGTCTGCGCCCTCCTGCATCGCGGCCCCTACGCCAGAAGCGGCAAGGCCCTGCATGGTCCGAGACTGCCCCAAGTGGCGAGGCTGCACAGCTTTGCGCGCGAACCACTTCCGCACGTCAAAGCACGGGCAAGCCTTGTTGGCGTATTCGTGATGCCCGGACAGCTTTAGCCCCGGCCCGTATTCCGCCTGCAAGCGAGCAACTAGCTTTCGCAGCGCCGCGTCTTGATCCTCGGTGAAATTATCGGCAAACGCGTTGTCTTTTTCGCCGCCGTGTCCACCGAACAGGGTGATCCCGATGGTGCCCGTGTTGTGGCCCTTGACGTGTGCGCCTGTGCGCTCAATCGGTCGCCCCTCGGCTACTGTGCCGTCACGGTCGATTAGGAAGTGGTAGCCAATGTCGGACCAGCCGCGCCCGTCAACGTGCCATTTCCTGACCTCCGCAACCTTGTCAGCGGTGCTGCGGTCGGCCCACCAATCTGCGCGGGTCGCAGTCGCATGGATAATTACCTCAGTGATTTTACGCATGGCTCAGCTCTTCTTATTGCCCCGTTGCAGTAGAGTGTCATTTATCCATTCCCCTCAGTAATGTCTTTATGTCCGACCCGATTTCGTCAAGGCGGCGGTCCATGCGGTCGCGGCTATCCCTGGCGGCCCCCATGTCCTCTTTGCGTTGAGACCACAGCCGCTTGATTTCGGTGCCGTTTGATATGCCGCGCGCCTCAAGGCGAATTAGCCATGCAATCGCGGCAATGACGGTAACGGCAACAGGCCACCACGTTCTAATCGTGTCAGTCATGCCGCCCCCGGTTGGGCAGGCTTAGGGCAGGCGCACCCCCGCCGGTTGCAAGCGCGGGCCGTGGCCATGAACGCCTGCGGATCGGGCCCCGCCATGCGACAGTCAAACGCGATAGCCCGAGGGATAGACCCATCATGCTTTCATCTCCGTGATTGTAATCGTGACTGCTAGAGCGCCACCATAAAGGCGCGCGCTGGCGTTGCCGTTTAGGTAAATGGTCCTGCTGGCGGCGATGGGACCAATGCGCGCATTGAAAACGATCTCAGACGTAGTGCCAGCCTCCATTTCATGGAATAAGCTGATTTGCTGCATTACCCCAGCGTTGGCGTTGTAATCAATATCAAATGCTAGCGCGTCGCCCACAGAGTCCCTAAACAAACCCAACCCAAAACGTGAAGAATTACTCAATGTGCATGGTACCCTCACCTCAATGCGCAGGCGGTTCCCCGTCGATTTTGGGGTTATGGACGCCGTTACAATTTGAAATCCCTCGGTGTTCTGGGGTATCGTGTCGTCGTTAATGAACTGAGTCGTCCCCGAAGAATATGTGCGGTTTTCAGCATAAACTCTCTGCACCGTTCCATGCGCAGCAATGGCCGCTGCGCCAATGTCGCGCCGCAACGCGCCGTCTGGGGTGACGGTTAGGTCAGCGTCTGCGCTGTCTTCGGCAACGCCGAGCGTGGTCCGCTGCGCCGCTGCGTCCGCATCATCCAACAGTGCCCAGCCCGCCGCTGTCACGTCAACAAACTCCACGCCGTCAGCCGCTGCGTTTACCCGCACCGCGTCCAACTCATTGCCCGTAAGCGATGGCAGATTTGCGGCCACCAATGCAGCCGCCGTGCTACTGGCAAACGTCCCAAACGCCACCAAGTCCGGCGCGAATTGCAGCGCCTGCCATTCAAGAAACGCATCGACGTTGGTGTCAAATGCCGTTTGCGCCTGACCCTTGTCCGGGATGGTTCCTGCGAATTGTCTGATAACTGGTGCGGTCATTAGAGAGTCTCCACCTCAAGTTGAACTTTTGTTATTCCGCGAACGTCACTGACCGTCTGGCACGAACTGACAAAACCATACGCTATAAATTCAGGGTTGTCATCAGGTCCTGCAAATACTGCCGCCACCCCGTCCAAGTCGTTTATCGTGCGCCAGAACGCATCGGCGCGGTAGTCGTTCAGATGCACTCTATAACCGACGCGTGAAGCTGGTGTCCGGCGCAAGAGGGACGTAAGCGTGCCCTCGGTTTTCTTCACCGATCGACTGCGAAGGCCGCGCGTGGATTGCGGCTCTACGGTCCCGTATTCATCAGCAATACCCATGGCAATCGTGCTGACCGCTGCAGTTGATCCGGTGTTTGTGATCGTAATCACCACCGTTGCGCCGATTGGAATTGCCAGATCAAACGTCACATAAGACCGCTGAAGCGATTGCGGCACAAAAAACCAGCGCCATAACGATCCAAGATATGGCGTTGCGTCGGGGATGTTATAGGTCACGTCCGCCACATCGCCGGTCGTGTTCAGCGTGCCAACAATTGTGATCTGAGTGGCACGCAGCCCAAAGAACGCCATAGCCGATAGCCGTGGCAGTCCGGTCAGCGTATATGTGATACTGTCCGCGCGGTTCGTAATGGTATCGATCACGCGATACTGGTCAGCCCCGAATTGCAGATCAAACGCGGCGTAACGATTGGCAGGCCCAGCGTCAAACCACTCCGTCGATGCCGCCAAGCCAGGCTCTTGCGTGGTGCTGGCCTCTGATACCTCAAACAGCCGTTCACCCACTCGGCGCACGTCGCCAAGCGTATAGGTGCCCGCCGTCCACGCCGTTTCCAGAACGACATTCGTGCTGTCGATATTGGTCTCGGTTATGGCAAATGGTTCAACGATCCGCAGGGTCATAGTGTCTGCTCCAGTTGGAATGCAAGCGTGTCATCCGCCGCGTCTGCCCCGCGCCCGGTATTGCCCGCCGTGATTTCCGACGTGGACACAAGCCGCTCCATACTGACGTTAAGCGCCCGCAACTCTGCGCGCAACTCTGCGTCCGATTGCTGAGGCGTGAACGTTTGGCTGTTGCTGGACCGCGACAAGGCGCGCGTATAATCCTGACCCGTTGTAAACAGGTCTTCATTGACCAGCGACCGCAGGCTATCCCCCAGCGCGTCGGCCCCTGCGCTGATCTCGGCAAACGCGGGCGACAGTTGCATCAGGGACGCCACCAGCCCGCTATCGCCCAGCGCATCGGCTTCATCGATCAGCGCCCGGAATGCGGCCCGTGTGGACGGTAATGCGTTGATGCCGAGCGCCAGCATTTCGATGGAAAGCAACTCGGTGGCGCGCGCAAGGCGTTCCGCGTCGGTAAAGAAATTCTGATAATACGACTGAGACACTGCGTTGAAGTTTTCAAGCGATCCGAACAGGTCTACAAACGCCGACGCAGCCCCTGCGCCCGCCAGAGATACTGCGTAGGTGTTCATGCCCAGATCGGCCATGCGGGCATTGACCACAATTAGCGACTGCGCCAGACGCTCTAGCGTTGCCGCCGCGCCTTCCCCGTCGCGCGCAAAAGCATCAAGCCCGCTTACCATTCCGGCCATAGCGTCAGCCATACCCATAAGCGCTTCTTGGACTGCCTCGTTTGCGGCTTCCTCGCTCAGGCCCTTGGTGCTGATTCGCATCCTGTGGCTAAAGTCTTCAAAGGTATCGCCCGCCAGCCCTAGAGCGTCGGCAGATGCCATGACACTGCCCTGCAATGTCCCAACAATGTCTGTAATCGCGTCGGTGGTAGCTTGGCCCGCCGCGCCAATGGTTGTGCTTACGCTTTTGGATAACCCAAAGAATCTGCTTTTCTCAACCGTTCTAAATGACTGGACAAGCGTATCCATGCCCGTGACCGTGGCGATTATGCCCGCGTCAAGCTCTTTTGTTTTGGTGCGGAATGCCATGAATATTCCGGCAATCGCAAGCAACGGAACGGCGATAGCCCCCGCAGCCATTGCAAAACCGCCAAGGCTTGCTGTTGCGCCGCCTAGTGCCGAACCGATAGCGCCAATACCGCCGGACAAACCGCCGGATGCCAGCCCGCCCAGAACGTTGCCCACGCCGCCTAGGAAGCCCGCGCCGTTCGCAAGGCCCGCCATGCCGCCGCCAGTGCCAAAGCTGCCCACGAGGCCGCCCAGCAGGCCACCGCCAGCACCGCCCAATGGCCCGCCGCCCGCCACGCCTGCAACAGCTTGACCAGCGCCGCCACCACCAAAGGCGGTTGTCAGGGCAATCCTAATCGGGTTGCTGATAGCTGTTGAAATCATTTGACGCAGCATGTTTTTGAACGAGTCAAGCAGGCTACCAAAATCACGCATACCGCCCGCAACAAAGTCACCGATAGCATCAGCCGCTTTCTGGATGTTTGGGCTTGTCTTACTGAATTGTTCGTTCAAGTCCCTGACCGCCTTGGCGTAGGCCCCGTCGCTCAAACCGCCCGCGAGCAGCTTGTCCAGATTTGCGAGTTCCGCTGTGTATTTTTTGACTGGATCAGCTTCAAACTCCAATCGCTCAATCTCGGAGGCCATGGCGTCCAACTCGGCTGCCGCGCCTGTGCCGCCCCTGATATTGCCTAGTTCGGCGTCTAGTCGCGCGGCCTCTGCCGCAGCGTCTGCAAAGGACTGCCGGATTTCGGCCAGCTTGGCCGCGCGGTTTGCTGCATTTTGTGCCCCCGCATTAAACCGACTTGAGCGCCGGTCAAACACCTCATCGCCCACGCCCGCAGACCCGGCTGTCAGCGCAATCGCCCGCGCAAGTCCGAGGCTTATCCCGAGGCGATCTGCAAGCGATTGTGCTCCATCAATGGCGCGTGAAAAGTTGATGCCGCTAATTACGTTAGACACGACTTCAGCTTCGCCAGCAAGTTCCCCTGCATTATTCGCAGCCGCGCCTACGTCAAGAGCAAGACCTTGAATGGTGCGCCGAGCGTTCTCTAGCTGTCGCTCGGCTTCGGCAGCTTGCAATCCCACATCGTATAGAAGGCCACCCGGCTCATTCGATCCGTCTTGGAATAGCGGGTTGTCAATAGCACGAAGGTAGGCCAGCTTTGCCGATACCGCTGCAAGTGTGGCAATGGCTTCGGCCTCCATGGCCTTTGCACTTTCAATAGCGGCTTGCCGAGCTGGCTCGGCTCGTTCGTTTGCATAAACGTCTAAGGCCGTGTTTAAGTTTTCAACTGACCCAGCCAACGTCTCGGTGACAACCGCCGCAACCCCGGTCGTGTCACCCATGTCCCTGTAAGCACGATACAGCAGTGTCGCGGCTGTGATTGCCGCGACGAAAGGGATGGCATTCATCGCCAATGCGAGGCCACCCGCCGCAACGGCGCTAGTTGCAAAGACGCTCTGCGCGGTTCCAAGCGCGAAAACCAGCTTCCCGAGCGCCCCAATAAGAGCATAGACTTGCGTTACAGCAAGACCCCCGAGCGCGATAGCCAAAACGTCAGCATTATCAGCCGCAAGTTTTGCGATACCTGCGATGGCTTCAACGGCAGGCACAAGGGTAGTTAGCGCGGCAGACCCAAGGTCTAGCATCGAAACATGCAATTGGCCCATTGCCACTCGCAACCGTTGCGCGTCGTCGTCGGCCATAAGGCCAAACGCCGTTGCAGTCGCACCGGCCTTTGTCTCCATGTCCCCGAGGATGTCAGCAAGGAACCCGCCCGCTGCACCCGAGAGCGAAAGGGCAACAGTCGTCGCCTCAACCGAGCCGAATAGGGTTTGCATCGCCTCGGAGCTGCCTCCGGTCTTGCGCGTTACATCGGCCATAAACTCCGAAAAACCAACCGCCTGCAGCCCGGCAGCATTAAAATCAATACCAAGCTCTTTTGCCAAATCTGACGCTTGTTTCGACGGTCCAAGAACCGCAGTCATTGCCGCCCGCATACCTGTCACAGCCTCAGTTGTTGCAATACCGCTTTTGGTAAGTGCTGCAATGGTGGCCGCAGTTTCATCGAAACTAACGCCCAAGTTTTGTGACAATGGCAGCACCTTGCCGAGGCTTGACGCGAGCTCATCAATTGTGGTTTTACCAGCCTTCATGGCAACAAACAACGCATCGCTTGCGTCCGCCGCGAGCAGTCCCTCCGACGCATATACGTTGGTTGCCGTGGTCAATATGTTGACCGCAGTCGTGACGGACGTTATGCCGCCGATGGCCAGTTGGTTTGCCGTGTCCAGCAGCTCTGTGGCTTGTGCCGCTGATCCAGCACCTGCGGAGATGGCTTGATAGAAGCCTTGAGCCTGCGCAGTTGCCGTTCCGCCGTAGGTTGCGGTCAGGTCTTTTGACGCCTGTGTGACGATAGCCATCTCAGCCGCATTGCCATTCAGCAGGGTAGAAGTCTCGGCCAGTGCCGAGCCGAAGGCCAGTTGGTTTCTAATGCCAGTGGCCAGTGCAGCCCCTATCGCAGCAACAGACACGGCTGCAGCAGCCATAGCAACAGCGGCACCAGCCGCGCCTCGTGCCATGCCGCCGAAAGAAGTGTTAGCGCGATTTGCAGACCTGCCGGCCTTATCACCAGAGCGCGCAAAGCGATCCAGATCACCGCTGGCTGTCCGCACTTGTCGGCTATCAACCCTGAGACCAACAGAGGCCATGTCTGTGCTCATGTAACGGGCTCCCTATCCACGGGCGCGATGCTGAACGCGCTCTTGCCCTCATGCAGCCCGTTGGCGAATGCGATACTCATACGCCGCAATATAGACGCCTCCCACGCCTCTGTCACGGCCCCGGTCATGTCCGCAAATGCT
>Ga0208770_1001450_pt1 | contig 11808 bp, 9 predicted proteins | sample AntAceMetag02UK9_FD_184771 | JGI IMG/M metagenome (GOLD analysis project Ga0208770, IMG submission 184771) | Saline lake microbial communities from Ace Lake, Antarctica - Antarctic Ace Lake Metagenome 02UK9 (SPAdes) (version 2) | ecosystem: Environmental > Aquatic > Non-marine Saline and Alkaline...
CCATTGTGCGGCGGATACGATCGCCAAGCTGGAGTATGTAGTTGAAAGTGGTGAGAGTGTGCGCCATCTCAGTGGTATTGGTAAGAGCATTTCAGCTAAAATTGACGAGTGTCTCGAAGAAGAAGACTCCGACTACGAGGCTTCTGAGTGTTCTGACAGTGAATCGATCGCCTCGAACGATCTTTCGGAAGAAGTCTCGAACACGCATGAATTGTTTTCATCGAGTGATGACGATGTTAGCGAAGCATCATCATATGACGACTATCGCGTGACATTCCACACGAATGTAATCATCGCCGATGAACTCGCTAATCTTGGTGCACTCGAAAAGTGTGCCGGAGCGAGTGACTGGAAGGTTAAGGCGTATACGAAAGCGGCTAAGTTGATTGACAACTTAACACATGAAGTGCTGAACGGTACCGACCTTATGAAGTTGGATGGTATCGGCCAGGGGATTGCTGATAAGGTTGATGAGATTATTCAATATGGGACAACGAGACGCGCAAATGATCTTAAGCATGCATACCCTGACAAGTGCAATTAGATCCACGGTGTGGGTCTCTTCTTGAATTGTGGTTATCGTTTATGAAATCGGTGAAGTAAAAAACCACAAAAAATAGTCACTGGTAGCATTTTAATATTACAATTTTTTATATGAAGACGCATCGTCATAATTAACATACTCCTTCTCTTCTGTATCGTAAAACGCGTCGCTATCCTCAATTAACATCTGTCTCACCACATCGTATAATACATTGGTCAACGCGAATTTATACGCGAGAAATCCAATGAATGTCGCACCGTAATCGAAATCAAAACTAAACGGGGCATGGTTCCACATACTCTCAAAGATCACAGTTCCCACTGGAACGAGTATCTGCGTTTGAAACGGTGAATGTTCGATATCATCTACATGTTTACTCAATGTATTCAGGTACGTGAGTGAAGTAACCGCGCCGAGCGTCGCTGACACACCCTCTACAGCCCCTTGTGTGATAAAATAGGATGATGCGATAGCTGTCCCATATCCGATAGTTGTTCTACGGAGAGTAGTCTTTAGCCTGTCATATTCCGTCTTTACAACCGGTTTCGGTTTAATCGTCGTCGCGAGAGTGAGCATTATATACTATACGTATTATATCTTTACGCTATTCAATTTGATAAACGTTTGTGGTATAATCTTGAACACAAAACCAACTTTTATCACTTTCAGCTGTTAATAAAAACCTTTTATTATCAATCTCTATCACACTCATTGGATCGCATATACATTTCGAATTGAGTGGTTGTACGAGTTCTTTAATTTTTATTTCTGGTTTATGATTACTGAAATCAACATCCCATCTATAAATGTCATGTATTAATTTTCCATTAATACTATAGGTTTTATGACCATAACCATAATATACATTATCACTTAATTTATAACCAGGTGTTCCTCCTCTATATAACAACTGTTCATCTTGCCCGTTTTCTAAAACGTGTACAGGTTTCACATCACCCCTTTGAAAATCTATCTTATACATTATGAATGGTTTAATGTAATGAATGACATAAAGTTCATTTTCATGTGATATGAAAGATATATTTTTACCCGGAAATGGAAGTTTTATTATAATTTTTTCGTCGTAATCAAATAACGACATGCGACTAAAAAAATTATTCGATATATATAATTTATCATTATGAATAAAACACCTGGGATCTTCCCCCTGTATCATTGTTGTATTATCATCGATGATATCAAACTGTGTATTAAACTTGACAAATCTAGTCCGATTCGAATCGTAACGATCTCGACAAAACCCTAGAATTTCGTTTTTATAATGTATGATCGAACAAAATATAGAATCCTTCTTTACATTGACTGTTTTTATATAATTAAATATATCCATTTATTCTATTATATATAAGACCTTTAAGATACATTACAACTTTAACGCTAATGGAATGGAGTTCATGATTAATTCACTTGTTTTAATGAGTTTATATTTTCCATCTGCGTGAATTCCCTCGTCAATTAATTTTTTAAACGTTTCAACATTTACATCTTTATGAGTATCATCATGGCAATGTGCGTAGTTTTGAATCTTATTCGCCACAAACACTTCGTCCCCAAATGAAGAGAGATGCCACCCAGCATTATTATAATGGGGTATACTCCATCGCATCTCTCTCATTTTCTGTGGTGATACCCGCATTAACACTTCTTTTGTAGTGATAACCGTACCATACCATGGTTCAAGTTCTTGAATATAATTAAAATTATACTGAAATGCGATCATATTATACGAGCACATCTTTACATCAGGTGGTAGTCGTAGGGCAGTTCTATTCGGAATTTCGTCTACATCAGATACCATGACAATATCATCATCTTTAAATTCATCTAGACCCCGTGTAATACAATTCCGTTGGAAATTTTCCCGTATCCAGGGATCTTTATCCGTCGGGTTGTCTCGAATAATTACATGTATAATCCTACCCGACCATTCTTCAAACTCTTTTTTATTTTCGTCAAAAAATAATTTTTTTTCTTCTCCTCGGTGCGTGACAGTTGATTCCACTAGAACAAATTTATCTACAACACCATCAAGGTATCTCAATCTTTTTTTTAAAACATCGATTTCATTATAAAAAATAAAACAATCTACAAGCATATATTAGTTCACATTTTTATCTTTTAAGTCTATCTTCACGATCGAAGAGTCTTCAAACCCAGATACATTTTCTATCGATTTTTTCATACAAAATTCACGGAGAGCTTTTGAAACGTCACTACCATGCCTGCAGTCGTGACACAGGATGGCCCCATTTTTCTTCATTTTTGGTAAAATCGCATTCAAATCTTTCAAGGCACCTTCAAATGAATGATCACCGTTTATGAATGCAAGGTCTATACTTTCATCCTTGTGAATATTGAGTGTATACGCACTGTCACCGCGAATAGGAATAACTATGTTTTGTAGGTTGTTGTTCAACACGTTTTCATAAAAAGTGTAAAAATAATCGTCGACTTTCGGTGGTGGGCCGGATTCACCTGACAGTTCTTCCATGTGTTCGAGCCATATATCGTGACAGTATACAGTGGAACCATACTTACTCGACAGTCCAGCAAGAACCCCACTACACCCCAGGTAACTCCCCGTTTCTGCATATTTACTGTTCATGGGTAATTGAATATAGTGGTTCAGGAGTACATTCGTATCAGCTTCATTTAGTGTACCCTTAACACCGTTCACATAAGTATATGCCATATCATCATCAGTAACTTCGAATTTTAGATCCATTATACTATTACTGTTATCACACCTTTAAGCGACACATATAAAAAAAATGTTTCCTAATAATAAATGTCAAACCCTCGTATGAAAATGGGTGGGATCGCAGTTCTAGTTATTCTCGGTGCCGTGTTTGTCGCGATATCGTCTATAGGTATCGGTCGATACAACAAATGTGCTGAGATCCAGGGGGATGCCAAATATGAAAACAGGAAGATATTCCTTTCTCAACTTCTCACGATTATGATTACCATACCCGCGACCATCGCGGCCATGCCTATTCTCAACACGATGGCTGGTTCTTCTAAGAGCTCCGCACCCCTGATTGCCATGCTGATGGGTGTTGCCGGTTTGATCGTATCTGTATTCACATTTCAAATCGTGAACAATGATACAGCGTGTGAGAAGGTCTCAGGTGAAAAGAATATGGCGATCGCAGGGATGGTTTTATCCATCGTAGCCATTCTGGGTAGCGGGGGTGCACTGTTCTACAAGAACAAAAATGCAATCCGGGAGAGCATGTCTCCCCGTGTGACACCCATCAACCAAGAATTTTACCCCAATGCGTAAATGATTAAAAAAACATATAAGAATACAAGGCATGCAACTTCATGAGGCTACATATTTAGTTTGTATGCTTATCGTCCATGTCGTTCGTAACGCGGGTAAAATAACATTTGAAGAGAAAATGAAAGTGCTTCATCTCTGCTTTTCCCTACTCCGTTCCGTTGAAGACACTTTATATAAAATATACAATTGCGAAAACAAACCAATGATAGAATACAACGCCGAATAGTTTGATCCCTTTTTATATTGATAGATCAACCATAGGATACTCGCCAAAATTCCCATATATAAATACATATACGTATTTTCGTCTACTTTTCTATCTTTTGCGTCGATCACACTCAATACCATCTGACTAATACCCAATGTGATCGCAGACCCCGCGATAAAATCATCTGACTTGACCATCATTTATATAATTAAAGATTTTAATCTGAATATATATATAAATGGATACCATTTTGAACCTACGCCACGAAGTCTAAAGACAGTGCCATGCTCGTTAGCCGCGTTGAACGTCTCGTATCCAAATACGGTAAGACGGGTATCAATAAGGAAAACCTCTGCGGTCTCGTCTCCATCCTGATGATGGATGTTCAGATGATGAAGGGTTTGACCGGTCCTGAAAAGAAGGATCTCGTGATCGATCTCATCTACTCTGTCATCGAGCAAATTGATGCGGGTGATCAGGATTCCGAACTTGAGACCGTTTTGAAGACTATGGTACCACCCATGATCGACAGTTTTTCAGTCATGTTAAAAGTAAATAAGGCTTGTGGATGTGTATAATATAGAATGAAATTTCCTACATTGGAAACAATGGTTGCATATGGAATATATACCATAAAGGACCTCGTGTTACATTCACACAATAAACTCAGAAAACGTACAATCACACCCCTAAATGAGTGTACTCATTGTTCGTTTGTATTTTCCGGTGATACATGTATTAACTGTATCACGCCTTCGGTTTGATTACCAGGCCAAGTACAGACTCTAAATTATTCTGATCTCGTTTAAGCGGTTTTTCACGTTTAAGGCGTAGTGGTTCATTCGTTCCCACTGTCCCTTTTATTTCGTATAGCTTGGCTACATTTTTAACTGGTGGAATTGTCAATTCGACACCAGGTTCCTCGACAATTTCCTCCCTTGGTTCATCGTCTATAACTACATTTGCTCTAAATTGCTCTATGGTATGTGTACCTCCAAATTCTAGTAATGTTTGTCGTTTGGGTGCACACTGTATAGAACCCCTCTTACCGAAAAGCTGTCTACGCATCATCACCATGTTACCGCATATTATACCACCTCTCGAAAGACCGAATTGCTCGAGTGCGTACGTTTTCATACAACTCCACGAACAGAAGCGTCCACTCGTAACATATCGTTTACGCCGATCGTCATACTTCAGGGGAAGTTTCAAAGGCTCGTTCGCAAAATCGTGACAACACCACCAACACCACAACATGATTATATATATTCCGATATTAGTCTTTAAGTGTTGTTTTTTTTTGTCGTATAATAACATAATAGACCATGGCGTTAGGAAAAATGGCGCCGGTCGCACTGTTTTTTTTATTAATTATTATTGTCGTTGGTCTCTATTATCTGAAAAAAAATAACCAAGATAGTAAAAAGGTTGAAATTTACGATTCTATGCTCGGCCAGCTTATTACTACAACAAGAAAAGATGCTGCTGATTCGGGAGACGTACCTGTATTATCTAAACCAGGTGATATATCTATTGAAACTGACGAAGAAGTTAAGGATCGTATAGGTAAAAAATTCGACGATTTGGAAGGGCAGGGTGGTTTGGACCTTATAGGTATGAATAAAACATCACTCGTCGCAGCTATTAACGCTGAAATAAAACAAGAATGTACATTCCCCAAACATGTCACGCTTGGATGTGGAACTAAATATATAGAAGATCCCAATAGTGAGTTTGGGTGTTGTATGTTAAAACCGGGTGAAGATGCAGAATTTTTAGTTGTAGAAATGGCTCAAACGATGGCTATTGAACTTGGAGCCTCTATTATTGTAGGTGCTGTACTTGAAAAGGCTGTAGGTAGAGCAATTGGTGTAAAAGCAGCAAAACCTGCTGCATCTAAAGCCGCCAAGGCGGCCGCTAAAAAGGTTGTAGCCGAAGCGACAGAGGGGGCTGCGAAGGAAGCTGGTGAGAGGGCGGCTAAAAAAGCCGCGGCAGAAGGTTTGGATGCAGCTGGTCAAAAAGCTGCCAGGGAAGCTGCCGAGACGGGTATTAAAAAGACGGCGAACAAAGCCGTGCAAAAAGTTGCAACGGAAGCTGCTGAAGAAGCGGCTGAAAAGGTTTTTAAGGAGGCTGGTGAAAAAGCTGTCAAAGAGACTGCTGAAGCCGGTGGTAATAAAGCCGCACAGGCACTCGCAAGAAAGGCTGCCGAAGAAGCTGCAGAAGAAACTGCACAGAAAGCTGCTAATAACGCTGCTAAAAAAGTAGCTTCGGAAGCTGCGGAGGCGATTGCAGGTGAAGCTGTAGAAGCTGTTTCACAGAAAGCGGCGGCAGAGATTGGCGAGGCTGCGGTTGAAAAGGCTGCAAAAGAAGCGGCTGAAAAAGCTACACAGGCAGTGGCTGAAAAGGCGGCAGCAGCAGCGGCTGAAAAAGTTGCAACAAAGGCAGCGGCGGATGCAGCTGTAGATGCAGCTGCAAAAAAGGCGGCAGCAGAGGTGGCCGAAAAAGCTGCTGAAAAAGCAACTGCTGAAGCACTTGAAGCTGGTGCCACGAAGGCGGCTAAAGAAGGGGCTCAAAAAGCGACTTTAAAACTCGCTCAAAAAAAGGCGGCAGCTGAAGCAGCTGAAGCGGTGTCCGAAAAATTGGCGAAAGAAGCTGCGAAAGCTCTTGCAGAAAGGTTAGCTAGAGAAGCGGCTGAAAAAATAGCGAAAAGGGGGATGGCCATCGTCGCTGCGAAAGCCGCTGGGAAAGCCGTTGCTAAAAAGGCTGTGATTAAGGCGGCGTCGATAGCTGCTGCAAAGATGGCATCTATCGGGATTAAATACACCGCTATGGCCGCCGCGGGACCACCTGGATGGGCTGCTGCAGCTGTCATGTTATGTTTTGATGTATTAACCATCGCATTAGATATTATCGATGTCGACGGGTATGAAACGTATACATCTCAGTCAGCGCTTGATAGTATGCAGAGAAAGATCGTCGCTGATGGGTATAGAGCTGCAGTGGACAGTCCCGACTCCGATTGGCCACTACTATTTCCACTGACTGAAATTAATGAAGACCTTTACGCAGCTGCATCCAGTCTCATGATTTCTAAGATGTTCCAAGAATACGTGATACCCAATATTGAATTTGATCCAGTTGCCGGTCCCGCGTGGGATGGGTTTCTTGAAGGTGTATTAGCCGCTCAAGCAGATGGAGGCCCCGAACCCGAATTCCCGGATGCCATTTCAGAATTCGGGACAGCAACACAACGTGCGTTCCACGTTGAACGCGACGAAATATTGTTCGCGTATTTCCAGAGATTATTGAAACAGGCGCATTACGGTATAACTGTCGAAGAAGCGACCATTCGTCTTACCGGAGTTGAACAGGCAAAGGCCACGATGGATGCAATACAACTAGAAGTGGACACGGCGCTCACTAATGGTATTTCAACTGAAGCTGAGATTGCCGCACTCGAACTTTCACTCGAAGGGCTAGCCGACGAAGTCAAATATATGGAAATTTACGAACAGATCGCAGGTGCAACGACTGAAGCTGCTTTTGCTGAACTTGAACTTGCACTCGCAGCAGCGACAGCGGCGTATACCGCCGCGAAAAATTTGGTGGATGGAGACGAGACCGAAGCCCCCCCACCCGATCTTCGCGTTACAGGGGCGGTAGGAGATCGCGACATGAGCAAGGATATCATGCTCGTGCCGTCAATGAGTACACCCATACGTATTGGTATCACACTCACAAAGGATGGAGCTTCTCGCTGGAACACCGAAAGCACCCCAAAGTGGCTTGCAAATAATGATTTGTTTAAACCACCTGAAACACCGATTACATATACAGATCCCATGGCGGCTGTTTATTCGGATACGTACTATGAAATTGACCCGAGTAATCCCGGGGACGCGGCTAACCCTAATATGATACCTAAAACACTCGACGAGAAGATTGTTATGGGTATTCCATACGGTCCATGTGTTGCATATTGTTTGAAAAGCCGTCAAAATAGTGGGTTAGCGAGACCCGTTGACCCTCAAGCACTCGGCGTTACATTCGACATTAATAATGCGAAGTGTAATTTTACCGAAGGGTTTTGCGATCGATACGGCCTGTTGTATCAAAATAACGATTGTAAAACATACCCCGGTATGGGGGTCGCTGAAGCTATTTTCGGTAAGACTATTACACGTGGTACGGTGCGAACTTATAAAAGTTTTGTTGTAGACAATATAAATTCAGGCGACCCTGGGAGAGTTGCATTGGGTGTGATGTACGCGACGACTCCGTTGCTCATGGCTGGCGTTGCGATCGGTACGGAGATTATTGGTGAAATACTGGATACGAAAGCGAAAGAATCGCGACCTGCTAAAAAACGATCGTGTGCCGATTATAATACAAGGTTCCGCGACGATGGAACGAGTTGTTGGTTAGATACGATCACGAAGAAATCGGCTATAACGAGTAAGAAACCGTGTAGTGATTGGGAAAAGAAACACGGGAAATTGCGTGACGATGGTACGAGTTGTTGGTCTGATACATTGGCTATAAAATCATCCATAACAATTAAGAAACCGTGTAGCGATTGGGAAATAAAACACGGGAGAGGTCTACGCGATGATGGTACGAGTTGTTGGCGCGATACACTTACTAAAAAGACGAGTATTCCCGATAAAAAATCGTGCGATAACTGGTCACATAAATACGGTAAAGGTTTGCGTGATGATGGTACGAGTTGTTGGCGTGATACGATCGTCAAGAAAAGTAGCATAGCTAATAAATATTCGTGTGATGGTCCAAATGGTGCATGGAAAGACCAAAATTACAGGGATGACGGTATCAGTTGTTGGGCGGATACGTACGCGAAGAAAAGTAGCATAGCTAATAAATATTCGTGTGATGGTCCAAATGGTGCATGGAAAGACCAAAATTACAGGGATGACGGTATCAGTTGTTGGAAAGATACTTACGCGAAGAAATCGGCACCTGCGCAAATACGCAAATGCTCGGATCCAAAACTTGGAAATGGTATAGATCCACCTTATGGCGGAAAGCTTGAAGATGACGGTACAAGTTGTTGGTTAAATGCGTACGACCGGGGTATTGGTCACGAGATGAAATGTAAAGATGATGAAGAGAAAAAAGGTGCACTTTGTTACGCGAAATGTAGAGATGGGTATAAATCCAGTGCACTTGAGTGCGAAGGAACATGTCCTTCTGGAACGTCTGACCGTGGTTTATACTGTCATCAAAATATAAACGCATACATACCAAAACAGAAAGATGATAGGGTCACGTCCTTTTTCACTGATGATTTCTGGAAACCAGAGTCGTGTAAAGAAGGGTATATAAGACAAGGTGCTAAAACGACGTGTAGCGAAAAATGTAAGCCGGGTTTTAAGATAATGTCTGACGCAGCTGGTACTGCGCATTGTACCAAACTAAAGGGTCGGTATTCACGCTTCTTCGATCCAAAGGAAGCTAGTGTTTGTAGTGGTGATAAACCCAGTAAGTCGGTCGGTCGGTGTTACAAGGCGTGTCAGTCGGGTTTTAAGGGTACTATGACGATGTGTCACCCAAACGCGGGTGCAGGTATTAAGAAAACTTTATTCGATAGATATTACTGTGGACCCAATTCTGATGGAAATGGTATTCGCGACAATATCGCAGGTGTTTGTTGGGATAGGTGTAAAGCTGATGATACGGATATAGGCGCACTTTGTGAACCCAAGGGTGGTCCGGGTATTAAGAAAACGTTGATGCAGCGTCAGTATTGTGGACCCAGTTCAACACGCGAAGGTAAAACCCGTAAAAATGTCGCCGGTGTTTGTTGGGATAAGTGTCGGGAAGGTGACAACGATATAGGTGCTCTATGCGAACCAAGTAGTGGAATAGGTATTAAGAAAACATTGATGGATCGTCAGTATTGTGGACCTAACGCAAATGGGGGTGGTACACGAAAACTTGTCGCAGGTGTTTGTTGGGATAGGTGTCCCACGTTATCGGAATCGGAATCGGGTACTGCGTACGATGATTTAGGGGCGTTGTGTAGCCCTAAGGGTGGTCCCGGTATCAAGGTACCTGTATGGGATCGTAACGTTTGCGGTCCTAGTTCGCATCAGTCTTCTAAATGTAAGACTGTCGCTGAAGGCAATGTTGACGCGACAGTTACACTGTTAAATGCGAGTACAGCCATCGATGAGACAACGGTGTTCAGAAGTGGGGTTGGTAAGAGTACGCTCGTGAGTAACTTGAAAAGCCAGGGATTTACAGCTGAAATAAAGCTCGATGTCGAACAAGCACTCAATTGCCCGGAACGAAGGAAAAATGTAGCCGGTGTCTGTTGGGATAAGTGTCCTCGATACGACCCCAATGACCCATCTGTCGGTAATAATGTTAAATATACGGATATTGGCGCGTTGTGTCATCCCGAAGGTGGTCCTAAAATCAAGGTACTTGTCATGGACCGCGAAATATGTGGACCCAAGGCTTACCAACCCACTAAGTGTAGTGATATATCGAATGGTGATGTAGATGCAACTGTTACACGCTTGAAAAGTGCCAATAATGTCACACTTGCAAGTAAATTGAAGGCGCAAGGTTTCACGGATATAATCAAGAAAGAGGTTGAATCGGCGCTCGGATGCCCCGAGCGTCGGAATAAGGTACTCGGTGTTTGTTGGGACGACTGTCCAGATGGATACAAGCAAATCGGTGCATTATGCGAACCCCCGGGTGGCCCGGGTATTAGGGTACCTGTCATGGACCGTGAATTTTGTGGCCCGAGTGCATACCAACCTAGTAAGTGTAAAGATATAAGCGATAAGAAGATCGGCCCGACCGTTACGCGATTAAACACCGCGGGTAAAACTGACCTTTCAGCCAGGTTGACAAGTGACGGTTTTACGGATACTGTCACGAACGAAGTTAAAGCGGCACTCGATTGTCCCGAACGCAGGAAAAAGGTTCTCGGTGTGTGTTGGGATAAGTGTCCTCGTTCGTCGATACCCGAAAATAAGGAGGTTTTCAGAGAAGCGAAACGCGTATACGATTTGAACAAACCTGCGTATGATAAGGCGAAGTTTGAATACGAACGCTGGAAAGAAATCATCGATGGGGACGGTGTGAGTAAACCAGAGCCACCACCGAAAATCATACCACAAGCCCGTGATAAACCGACGACGACTGAACCGGGTGAAAATGCGGAACAGAAGGCGGCCCGTTTAAAATATAACGTACTCGCAGCCGAATACGTAACAATGAAAGATGCGATACTAGTGGAGTCTCGTAGCGAGACGTGGATACCCGAGTTGATGATTGATGGTTTCGAAGGTGGGGGTACTGCAATCTCTCAGCGACGGGATGAACTCGGTGCTGTATTTGATGCGCAAAGGGAGACATTTGATCCTATGCATTCTACATTTGAAACTGAAAAGTTCGAGTATAAACGTAAGATTAATTACGGTTACACGGATATTGGTGCATTATGCGAACCCAAGGGTGGTAAAGATGATATCTTGGGTGATGTAATAATCCCCGGTCCGAGAATTCACGTCCCTGCATGGGAACGTGAATATTGTGACCCGGGACAAAAGAACATACTCGGGATTTGCTGGAGTGACTGCCCACCAGGCTACCGTGATGATGGTGCTACGTGTAACAGTAATGCGGGTTCTAAGAATGCGAACGCCTTTAGAGGTGCGATGGCAGGTGGTGGTTCAGGTGCCATGTAAATAATCTCAGTATATATAAATCGCA
>Ga0208770_1001451_pt1 | contig 11805 bp, 13 predicted proteins | sample AntAceMetag02UK9_FD_184771 | JGI IMG/M metagenome (GOLD analysis project Ga0208770, IMG submission 184771) | Saline lake microbial communities from Ace Lake, Antarctica - Antarctic Ace Lake Metagenome 02UK9 (SPAdes) (version 2) | ecosystem: Environmental > Aquatic > Non-marine Saline and...
TTCTTTTAATCTTTTAACAAAGTCACATGGATTGTTTGGTAAATATATCCCTAGCATCTGTCGTGCATGTTTCACTGCTACTGATATCAGCGTTATATATTTATTTATGGTGCTAGGATTATATATTAAGAGACAAGCATCTTGGAACTTCCTAACCTGAAGAGGTGTCAACCTAGCTAGTTTTAAGTTGGCTATCGGCTGTCTACATAACTTATCTATTTTATATTTCTCCTCGTTCACACCTAACTTGGTGGTTGTGACGTCCTTATAATAAGTCTGCAACAATTCCTTAACAGTTATTGTGTTTGCCTGAGATAAATCTTCATACAAACCTTTTTCTATTTTGACCTCTGCTTCCCGAGCCCACTTGTCTGCATCTACTTTTTCTAAGAATGTTTTGGATAATGTTTTGTTTGAGCATCTTCTAACTCTCACTTCCCACTTCCCTAATCTTTTTCTCAACGTAGCCATTTTTCAAACCTCATTGGAGCATGAGTGGAGCATTTAATATGGAATGTGAAATAAGGGTCACAGGACACGGAACACGAACCACTGACCTCAGGCTTATGAGTCCTGCGCTCTAACCGACTGAGCTACCCCGCCACTTAATTATCGTTGATTTATAATAGATTTTTAATTTAGATCAATCAACTTTTGATCAATATGATTATTTTACAATCATTATAAAAGTTGAAAAAAGACCTAAGACTAAAGTTGTTAAGCTATAAAAAATGATTTTTCGTTTTGTTTCATTTTTTTGATCTATTTTCACTCTGTTAAGTAATTTGTTGATATCAACAACTTGTCTTTTACCTATGTGCTGTGCTTCAGATAATCTTTTTGTATTTGTATTTTGATCAATTGATTTTTCATTATGAAAATACACTTTTCGCATATCATTATTTAATCACTAATTATTTAACTTCACAACTAAAATTATAAAAATCTAGCTTGTTTGTCTTTTAGAGGAGTAATCTCTACTAGTGCTGGGAACTTTTGTTTAGCCACTTCAATATATAGATTCATTTTTGAAAGCTCTTCATTTGAATGTGATGAACTTACATATCCAAAAGACAGGTTTTTTTTATAATTAAACGAATAATTTCCAGATGTCGTTCTTCCTATAATCTTATCACCAAGATAAATTGGCTCTTCATGTAATAATAGAGGTGCGCCTAGCTTACTATTCTTAAGTGACAGCATAATAAATCTTCTGTTCTTTTTTTTATCTTTTGTTTTTAATAAACTTTCTTTACCAATAAAATTGGTTTCTTTTTTATAGCTTATTGCAAAATTTAATCCTGCCTCATATTGATTTTCTTCAGGTGAAATGTCGTGACCCCAATGTAAAAAACCACTTTCCATTCTCATAGTATCCATTGCGTGTGACCCACAATGAGATAAATCGTGATTTTTTCCTTCTTTAACAATTAATTGATAAATTTCTTTAGCATCTTTATTCTCTATATAAAGTTCAAATCCTAATTCACCGACATAAGATAATCTTTGGGCCCAAACTTTTTTTGAACCAAGGGTTACAAATTTTCCATAACCAAATTTAAATTTTTCATTACTAAAATCATCATTTGATATTTTTGAAATTAAGTTTCTACTTTTTGGTCCAAAAATTCCTAAACAAACTAGATCATCAGTAATATCTTTAAATTCTAAACTAGGTAATAAATGTTTTAAAATGTGTGCTTTATCATGAGTTCTTGTTGCAGCTGAACTTATTATTCTAAAATGATTTTTATCAATACAAATAACGGTTAAGTCTGTTTCAATTCCTCCAGCCTCATTCAGCATTTGTGTATATGTTGATCTACCTATTTCATTTTTAATGTTAGCTGTACATATTCTTTGTAGTTCACTGTGTGCTTGCTCTCCTTTTATTTCATATTTTGAAAAGGGAGAGAGTTCATACAAACCAACATTTGTAATTGTATTTTTTGTTTCAAATTCCACTGAAGGATACCAATTCTGATAGTCAAAACTATATTTGTATTCTGCTTTTTCATTATTTTTTGCATACCACATAGGTCTTTCGTATTCACCCGATACACCAAAGCATGCACCCTCTTTTTTTAACTCTTCATGATAAGGTAATAGTCGTTGATTTCTTGAAGTGTTATGCTGTTTATAAGGCCAGTGCATTCCATATAAATCACCAAGTGTTTCCGTTACCCTTTCCATAATAAATTTTTTAGATGAATGGAATTTTTGAAATCTTTTAATATCAAGTGAAAATAAATCTTCATTCATATAACCATTAATCATCCACTCAGCTGTAACTCTGCCAGCGCCCCCTGAGCTTGCTATTCCGATACTGTTAAATCCACAGCAAGTAAAAAGGTTATTCACTTCAGCAGTTTCTCCTAAAAGATATTGAGTGTCTGGTGTAAAAGATTCAGGGCCTGAAAAAAATTTTCTAATTCCAGCAGTTTCTAACATGGGTAATCTTTGAAATGATTTTTCCAAATAAGGTTCAAAGTGATCAAAGTCATCTGGAAATTCTCCAAACGAAAAATCTTCTGGTACAACCCCTTTATCTTTAAAGGCAGGTTTTGCATTCGGTTCAAATATTCCAACTAACATTTTCCCCACATCTTCTTTTAAATAAAGACAAGAATTATAATCTCTTAAAACTGGTAAGTTCTTAGGTAATTTATCTAATGGTTCTGTGATTATGTAAAAGTGTTCATTTGGATATAATGGAATACTTACACCAATATCTTCTCCAATTTGCCTTGACCACATCCCAGTTGCAATTACAACATATTCACAATCGATTTTGCCAAATTTCGTTTGAACACCAACAATTTTCTTGTCTTTAATTAATATTTTTTCAACAGGAGTTTTCTCAAATATCTGGGCCCCTTCCATCTTTGCAGCTTTAGCCAATACATTAGTAACCCCTATAGGATCTGCCTGACCATCTTCTGGCATATAAACCCCACCTAAAATATCATCATCATTTATAACTGGATAGAGTTCTTTTATTCTTTCTTTGTTAACGCTTTCAACGTTAACATCGAACAATTGCGCAGCTGTCGCTTGTCTTAATAATTCTTGTAATCTTTCAGGTGTACTTGCAACTGTGATTGCTCCATTTTGTTTTAATCCCGTTGATAATCCAGTTTTTTCTTCTAATTCTTTATAAAGATTTAAAGAATATTTTCTAAGACGGGTAATTGTTGCTGATGCTCCTAATTGACCAACAAGACCTGCGGCATGCCAAGTAGTTCCTGAAGTTAACTGATCTCTTTCCAATAATATCGTATCTTTCCAACCATACTTTGCAAGGTGATAGGCAACAGAACATCCTGCAATACCTCCTCCTATAACTACTACTTTTGCTGATTTTGGTAATACGGATGGCATTTATAATTTAACAATATTAAAATTTTCAATTACAAACAACTAAATCTTAATGTTCAGCTCTAAATTTAGAGTGACAAGACTTACAGCTACTCCACATATATTTTCCAAGAGTTGCTTTTATATCTTCCGCTTCATCTATAGCAGATGTTAGTTCAATCATATTGTTTGAAGCTTTTGTCATTAATAAATTAAATTCATCTTTATTTTCCCAAATAGAAGGCAAAGCTTCTGTTCCAAATCCTACTTTTGAATTTTCAGGAAAAAGATCTATTAATCTTTTATAATTACCACTCATTTCAATCATTAGTTTTTTTGCTTCATCTATATCTCCATTAGAAGCAAGACTATTAACTCTTTTTGCAGTTTTATAATTTTTTACTAAAAATAGATTTTCTTTCTTTAATAATCTCTTCTACAGTTTGTTCAGAAAAAGCACTAAAATTATAAAATAATATAAATATAAAAAATAAAGTATTTTAATTGTTGTCATAATGTGTTTAATTTGAATATGTCTATATTAAATAATAAAACAAAATATGGATTACTTAGTAAATTATTCCATTGGCTAACTGCCGCAGGATTAATAGTTCAAATACCTTTGGGGTTTTATTTAGTAGATTTGGACTTTGATCAAACCAGAGTTGATATAGAAAATTATCATATATTATTTGGATTAATCATATTTTACGCAATTTTAATAAGACTGATTTTTAAAGTATTAACACCAATTCCTGATTTTAAAGGAAGTGCTTTTCCAGGACAAAAATTTATAGCAAAATTAAATCACATATTATTATATTTGACTTTGTTAACAGTCACAATTTCAGGTATCTTAAAAAAACTATTTAACGGTGAAAGCTTGGTTGTTTTTTTTAAAAAAATTAATTTAACTTATAATTATGAGCTTTCTGAGCAGTTTTATTCAATTCATATATTAGCAAATTATGCAATGATTGGATTAATTACATTGCATATTTTAGCTGCACTGTTTCATAAATTTTTTTTAAGAGAAAATATTTTAAAGAGAATTCTTTAAACTTTTAAAAATGTTAAACATTTAAGTTTATCGTTAAATGAAATATTTTTTTTATATTTAAGATCAATTTCAATAATCCCATTAGAAATTTGAAGTGAACTAAACTTTAATAGAGTGGATATATAGCGTTGTTTTATCATTTTTAAATATATGTTTTTTTTAATATTCACTTTAAAATTAAATTTTGTGACATTTTTTTTTATATTTAGCTGAAGTAGTTTTTTCCAAATAAGACTATCTCTTTTAAACGATTGCTTAAGTTTTTGTTTCATCAAAGAAAATGTAGGTATTTCATTATCTTTTGTATCTAAGGTTAAAATTAAAATAATTCCTCCAATGTTTAAACTAGAATATGAGTAGGTTAATATCTTCTTAATATCTTTTAAATTAAATAAATGAATAGTTTGTTTAATCAATATTAAATCAAATTTCTTTTTATTATCTTTAAGATATTTTATTGCATTAGTTTTTTTAAAGGTAATTCTTTTGTCAAAATCTTTGTGATTTTCAATATCAAGTCCGATAGGCTTATTTATTAATTTGAGTTTAGAGGACAATAATCCCATTATCTTACCCCGGCCACAACCAATATCTAAAATTTTTGAGTGCTTAGTTAGTTTTTTATGTTTTAATAAAAAATTATTGAAGGACTGGATATATTTTGTAGATGAAATCCAAGTTTTGTTATCCCAGTTTTTAATACTTAACATTACTTAATTTAAAACATTTTAACTTATATTCAAATAAAGTATTAGTTATTGATGTTTGATAAATTACATATATTTCTTGGCGCAACTGTTGCAGATGCAGCAGCAAGGCCTTTGCATTGGGTGTATGATAAAAAAAAACTCAATTCCTATATTAAAGGAAAAAAAAATATTGCTTTCTTTAAAAAAAATAGATCCCCATTCTACTCTATTAAAACAGGCGAAGTTTCTGGATACAACGATATAGGTCAGGTGATGTTAAAAACATTAACCAAGACAACTAATCATAAAGAAATCATTAAACTTTTTAAAAAGAATATTATCAAAAATTTTGGACCAGGTTCAAGGTACTGGAAGAACTTATCTTTAAGAAAAAAATACAAAAAAATTAAATGGAAAACAGCTATGAAAGGTCCATGGATTCATCAAAATATTTTAGAAACTATTAAAAATACTAAATTAAAAAAAACTATTACAGGTGGTACTAAAGTTAACGAGTCTGATGGGTATTGTGCAAGCCTCCCCTTTTATTTTTCAAACAATTCTGACCAAAAAACAAAACAAATTATAAGAACAGTTGCTAATAGCAAAATTAGTGAACAATTTGCCATGGCAAAACTTAAGATTATTGAGTTAGCTGATAAAGGGGACAAAGATCCAGTTAATACTTTTTTAAAAAAAAATATAAAAAACAAATACTTTAAAGATGCTATCGAAAACATAAAAAAAGTTAAAAGAATTAAGTCAAAGCCTCACAATTTTGTTGTAAAGAAATTTGGCAAAGCATGTAGCTATCCAGGTACTTTTAATGGTGCAATACATGCAATCATCACTTCTAAAAGTTTTAAAACTGCCGTTATTAAAACAATTAAAGCTGGTGGATGTAATTGTTCTCGTGCTAATTTTGTTGGTGCTTATTTTGCAGCTTACAAAGGCTTAAAAGGTATCCCTCAAGATTGGATTAAAAAAACAAATCCTGCTAAATCTATACTGAAGTTTATTGCTTAAATGCAAAACCCATCAATTAAATACATTTTAAAATTATCTATTCCAATTTTTTTTGCAAACTTGGCTATTCCACTTGTTGGCATTATTGATACTGGTTTAATGGGTAATCTTGGTAATTTATCATATTTATCAGCAACTTCTGTTGCTGCTAATTTATTTTCTATGATTTTTTGGAGCTTTGGTTTTTTAAGAATGGGAACTGTTGGTTTAGTTTCACAAGCTTATGGTAAAGAAGATTATACAGAAATATTTAATATTGTTGTTCGAAATTTAGTTTTTGTTTTGCTAATTTCATTGGTCTTAATCTTATTACAAAGTTATATATTCAATCTAAGTGTAGGAATCTTTAATTTATCAGAAACTACCCGGCAATTTTATCAAGATTATTTTCTAATAAGAATTTATTCAGCACCTGGTGAGTTAACACTTTACATTATAACTGGTTTATTTGTTGGATTACAAAAAACCAAAATCTCAAGTTTAGCAGTTGGTCTTTTTTCAATTCTTAACATAATTTTAAGTATTATTTTAGTTTCAAAATTTGATTTAAATATCAAAGGGGTTGCTTATGGGACTTTATTCTCAGCACTTTTAATATCCACAACTTTTCTAGGTTATACATTTTGGTATCTAAATAAAATGTCTAAAATTTATATCAACATTAATAAATTAATAGATCTTAATAAACTTAAGAATATTTTTAATATTAATCTAAACATATTTATTAGAACTATATTATTAACCTTTTCATTTTTTTGGTTTACTTACCTCGGTAGCCGAATTGGTGAAGACTACATTGCAGCCAATGCCATCTTAATTAACTTAGTTTTTTTGTCTGCTTTCATTCTTGATGCTTACGCATTTTCAACTGAGGGTATGGTTGGATATTCTTTGGGTAAAAAAGATATTGGCTTGTTTAAAAAGATTGTTAAAAACTCCTTTATTTTAAGTACACTTACCGGATTAATTATTTCAATAATTTATTTTTTTATTAACAAGTACGTCATTATATTAATGTCTGATATTGAAAGTATTAGAAATTTAAGCTCATCTTATGTGGTGTGGCTAATACTGATGCCTTTAATTTCATCTTTTTGTTATCAATTTGATGGAATATTTATTGGTGCATCACAAACAAAAGAACTTAGAAATGCGATGATTTTCTCAGTATTTTCTTATTTATTAATATCTTTATATTTAACAAAAATAATGGGCAATACTGGAATATGGATTTCCTTGTGTTTGTTCATGGTGTTAAGAGCGTTATCTCTATTTTATTATTTAGATAAAATTTATTTAAGATTTGGCACTATTAAATAGATTCTACTATTCTCAATATAATGATAATGTATTCAAATGTTATTTCGTCAATTATTTGACAAGAGTTCAAGTACCTACACTTATTTAATTGCTTCCGCTAAAGGTAGGGAGGCTTTAATCATTGATCCTGTATTAGAAAATGTTGAAAGATATATACAGCTATTAAAAGAGTTAGATTTAAAATTAGTAAAAGTAATAGATACACACATACATGCAGATCATATCTCGGGGATTGCAGAACTAAGAGATCAAACAAATTGTGTAACAATTATGGGTGATAAAACACCAGTAGATGTTGTATCTATGCAAGTATCAGATGAAGAATTAATCGAAATTGATGGTCTAGAATTTAGAGCTTTATTCACACCAGGTCATACATCAGAAAGTTTTAGTTTCTTAATGAATGATAGGGTTTTTACTGGTGATACACTATTGATTAGAGGAACTGGAAGAACTGATTTTCAAAATGGTGATCCACGAGATTCTTATAATTCTATTTTTAATAAATTATTAAAATTACCAGATGAAACCTTGGTATATCCAGCTCATGATTATAAAGGAGATACTGTGAGCACTATTTTAGAAGAAAAAAAATTTAACCCACGACTGCAAGTTAAGTCAGTTAATGAATATATAGAAATTATGAGTAATCTTAATTTACCTGATCCAAAATTAATGGATGTGGCAGTTCCTAATAATTTAAAACTTGGAATAGATCTTGATAAGCAAAAGGTTAATAACGGAATTGAACCTGATGAGTTTAAAAATTATTTATTAGAAAAAGATATAACTTTAATAGATCTTAGAGAGCAAAATGAACTAGATAAAATTGGAAAGATTAAAAATAGTACAAGAGTATCTTTCCCAGAAATTAATGATTACTTAAATAAAAATAAAACTAAATTACAGAATAAAAAGATTTTGTTTTATTGTGCTATTGGTCAAAGATCCACTCTAGCAGTACAAATATCAAAATCTTATCAATATAGTAAATGTTTACATTTAATTGGTGGCCTAAAAAACTGGAAACAAGCCGGTTTAGAATTAATTAAATAAATTTAATTATGATTTCAAAAAAATATTCTCAAACTTTATTTATGATTTTTATGTCATTTGGAATGAGTGTTATAATGAGCGGTGTTGTTACTGCAGTAAACACTGGCATTGGTGATGGTTTTTAAAAAGATATTTTAACTCTTGATTATTTGCTTTTCCAGTTGCATTGCTTGCAGCTTTTACTATGGCTCCAATTATGAGACCTCTAGTTAATAAAATTGCCTCAAAAGATTAGTTATAAAAGAATTGTAAAAATTTTACGGAAAAAAATATTGTAAGAGGAATTTATTAAATTATTGAAACTCTATTATTTATCAAAATTTAATTCAATAAATATATTTAACAAAAAGTAAAATAAATGTTTTGAATACAATGTTTGAAAATGTTATTGTGTAAATATATATAAAGGAGGTCGATTATGAGTTTATCACCACCTGACACATAACTGGTGTGATTAAATAATCAAAGACTAATTAAGATCGAAAAAATATAAAGTCCATTATTATGGATTTTGGCGCATACCGCTAACTTACAGGGGAACTCTTTTGGGCTTTCCGAAAGGGTGAACCCCTTAAAAGATAAGTTAAAAAATAGATGGCAAAACGTGAGTACCATCATCATCTAAACTAATATCAAATTCATCAACAACGTTAGATATTTCTAATGGTGAGTATAGATGTGGAAACATAGTTCCATCAGAAGCTTGTTCCCAAACTAGATGATCTAGTTTTAAAGTGTCTACCTTTAATAAAATTAAATCTTTTTGGTTTTGGTAAAATTTTTTAAGAGTTCCAGCAACTTGATCGTCACCTGAAAAGTGAATGTAACCATCTTCTAAATCTTTTTTAGAACCTGTTAATTGACCTTTACTCTTAATTTCATGCCATTCAGATTTGCTACATATTTTATAAACAAATTTGAAATTCATTTAAAATTTATATTATTCAGTGGGGATATTGACAATAAAAAACTTCCCTCTTTCGAGGGAAGCTAATATTAACTATCTAATAGAGAGAGAAGATAATGTTAATTTTTGAATTTTATTCGCCCTTTATAGACAACAAGTTTCAATATTAAAATGACATATTGTCACTACAGCAATGCAAAGATTGGATACCTTATTTTATTTGTTCACTTCGTGAACATTTTACCAGGATGAATTTGGTTGAGCTAGAAACTCTATTTCCTCAGGAGTAGATTTTCTATCTAACACTAAGTTTCGATGAGGATATCTATGAAATTTCTTTATTACTAGGGTGTGATCTTTCCAAGATTTTTTTATAGAGATTAAACCTGGATGATCTTTTAAGTATTTATCGAGTAAATAGTAGGCCATATCATGATCTGTGATCTCTTCACTGTGAATTAGTGGTAATATCATAAAAAGTCTTTGATCTTGATCCATTTCATCTAAGAAGCCTGCATAAACAGAATCGTTAACTATCAACCTTGCTTTATGATCTTGGTTAAAAGCTTTTGGTTCATCTCTAAACATATTTCTTGAAAACTGATCAAATAAAATAACTAGAGCTAAAGAACCAAGAGGGCTATCTTGCCAATCATCATACTCATTTGAACTTGCTAGCTCATAATCTTTTAAAAAAAATTTTTTTATTAGTTCATCAAAATCTTTATGTTTTTGAAATCTTTTTTTTGGTGGGGTTTCTTTAAACCAAAAATCAATTATCTCTTTAGCTTTTTTATTCATCTATTTATAAAGTAATACTGAATTCTCTTTTTCATTTGAAACTGGCCTTAAAAGCTTAAGCATTCTATTATGTATAGTTTGATTGGCTGAAACTAAAATACTTCCAGCATTAACTGCATCTCTATTATCCCAAGTTGTAACAATACCTCCTGCAGCTTTTATAATTGGCATCAATGGATGGATATCCCAAATTTTATTAGTTGCTTGAAAGACAACATCAATTTTTCCCTCACATAAATGAGAGTAGCTTAATGCATCTGCAGTTGGAAATTGCATTAATCTTAAAACTTTTGGAATTGTCATTTGCTGTTTAAGAGAGATCGCTCCATGAAATGCTCCCGATACTTTTACCTGACTAAATGCTATATTTTTTGAAACAGAGATTTTTCTTTTTTTACCCTTTTCAAAAACAAAAGAGTTTTTATTATCAAAATTTAAATAGTATTTATTTAGGATTGGAAAGTTTGCTAATCCTACAACAGGGTTACCTTTAAAATTTAAAGATATTAAATTACTCCACGTTGGATTGCCTATTACAAATGATCTTGTTCCATCAATTGGGTCTATGACCCATGTGTAATCACTAGTTGATTTTTTGTGACCAAATTCTTCACCTATAACTTGATGATTTGGAAATTTTTGTTTAATTTTTAATCTAATAAATTTTTCAAATGCTTTGTCAGATGTTGTAACGGGATCATATCTTTTACCTTTAAGTTTATTAGATACCTTAAAAGTTTTATTAAGTTTTGAGTAATAAAATTTATTTAAGTCTTTTGCTAAAATATTTAAAAAATTAGAATATAGCTTGTACTCTTTCACACTTAACAAACTCATTAAATTATATTCTCAATTTGATTTTCTGCTTCTTTAATTGATTTTTCATAATCTATGGCCAATTGATCAGCAGCAATAATGTCTATTTTTTTTATACCAAAAAAATTTAAAACATGGGTTAGCCAAGGTGTTAAAAAATCATCTTTACTATTAATCTTTGTGCCGCCAGATGTGATTATGAGATAAACTTGTTTGTCTTCAAGCAAGCCTACCCTGCTTCCATCTTCATTATATTTAAAAGTTTCTTTAACTCTTGCAGCCAAATCTGCCCAGGCTTTTAATGTTGCTGGTGGACCAAAATTATAAATTGGTACAGATAAGATAATGATGTCACTTTCTTTTAATTCCATAACTAGTTTGTCTGACAACTCAAACATCTTCTTATGTTGTTCTGTTTGTTCACCTTCTGGAATTTTCATTCCAGACTCTGTTAAATTAGAAATAAAGATCATTTCATCATTAAGATCTCGATAAACAACCTTATCTTCTGGTTTTTTTATTTTATCTAATAATTTTTTTGCTAGAGCTCTTGAAGTAGAGCCTTCTTTTCTAGCGCTTGTATCGATTTGATATATTTTCATGAATTAATTACTTTTAATAGTTTCTAACCGAAATTTTGCAAAAATGGTAAATAATTTAGAATATAATAGCCAAGTACTTGTAATTGATTTGTTAAAATTAAAATTCCTGTAATCAAAAGTATTATACCACCACCTTTTGTGACTAAATTAATATTTCTTTTGAAGTTTTTT
>Ga0208770_1001452_pt1 | contig 11796 bp, 16 predicted proteins | sample AntAceMetag02UK9_FD_184771 | JGI IMG/M metagenome (GOLD analysis project Ga0208770, IMG submission 184771) | Saline lake microbial communities from Ace Lake, Antarctica - Antarctic Ace Lake Metagenome 02UK9 (SPAdes) (version 2) | ecosystem: Environmental > Aquatic > Non-marine Saline and...
TGTTTCATCATTTAAGTTATTTGAAAAAAAATTCTTGATTAGTCTAAGATTTCTTAATAGAAATCGGTTATGCCCTTGTAGCTCAGCTGGTAGAGCAATTGATTTGTAATCAATAGGTCCGCGGTTCGACTCCGTGCGGGGGCACCACACAAACAACGACTCCGTTGACTTATTTCCATTCATAGAAAGAAGAACACAAGAGAACGAAGAACATACAAAGGAAGAAAGTAGAACTCACTGAAGTGATATTGAAGTGAAACTCTTTTTATACGGTGACTGCGTTCACAGTACGTTCTAGTTATTGAAATTTTTTCTTTCGTTAATTATTAATGAAAGGAAATATGAAAGAGCAAAAGAAATCAAAAGCAAAAAACTTAACAGACGCGATCTGTCGATCGCTACCACGTTTAGATAAACGATATATGAAACAAGGTGACTTTCCGGGGCTAGAGTTTTGGGTTCAACCGGGTGGATCTAAAAGTTGGTATTATCAATTCAGAATTAAAGGAACGAAAGATCAGTTAAGAAAAAAGATTGGTACCTACCCCACTATTGGTGTGACCGAAGCTTTTAATAGAGCAAAGCAATTAGCTAAAGATATTTATGACGGAAATGATCCAAGATCCGTAGAGAAAGTTGAGATCTTAAAAGAACAACTAGGCCCCGCTATAAGAAGATATTATGCAGATGAATTGACAGAAGTTAACAGCTACCGTCCCAGTACTATTAAAAATGTTAAAGCTGTTTTTGGTCCTTGGATCTTTAGAAATACTTACGTCAAAGATATCTTAACTAGATTAGAACGTGCTGACGATATTCAGTACAAAAAACTATCATTGATAACTCCTAAAATGGTTAGAGAATTTTATCATCTTGTAGGTGCTCGATCCCCGATTGCAGCAAATAGATTAGTTGAATATTTAAGATTGTTTTGGAATGACTTTGTTAAAGCAGATAACAATCCATTCTTAATAGAAACTAAAAAGAAGTATGAAGAAAAAGTATATTTAGATTACTTGGACGAACAAGAACTGCAAAGAGTTATGACTAATGCAGTCAAGATTGATGACAGATCTGGGAGATTATTAGAAAGTCATTATAAGAAATACAGATTGAGTCCCGTTTCTTGTATGGCTATTGCTTTGTTGTTAACAACTGGCCGTCGTACCGTGACAGAAGTCACTTCTTTAAAGTGGACCAACTACCCTATGACTGGTGAAAAAAGACTCGTACTTCAACAGACTAAAACAAGTAAGAAAAATAAAATGCTTACTTTTAAATTAGGTAATGAAGCAGTTAATATTTTAACAGCTGTATCTCTAGATAGATTAAACAATCCCGATAGTGCTTTTTATTATCCAGTTGGCGATGAAAGAAACAATTATATCTTTCCATCAAAAGATTATGGAAGAAAAATAGGTAAAGGAAAGACTGCAACTTCACTACATTTAATTGATTGTTCTAAAACTTGGGACGCTCTTTTAAAGATGTCAGGTATCGATAGACCTATGAAACTTTATGCAACTCGACACACGTTCGCTACTAACTTTTATAAACAAACAAAAGATATAAAGGCCGGTGCTAAAGCTTTGGGAGTGACAGAAAAAACATTCTTGAAATATGCTAAACTTACAGACAATGCAGAAGTTGAAGGAACTAATAAAATTAATTTCTTTGCAGAAGAAAAACCGAGTCTTGTTGAGGTCCCGAAAGTAGCTAAAGTAATTGAGTAAGGTCCTTGTTCCTTGTATAATGTTTGAATGGGCAAAGATAAATGGGGCAAGGTTATCGAATATTTAACACACTCAAACCGTGATCCAGAAAAAGTATTAAACCTATTAAAAGGTAATCAAAAAGGTGTTGAAACCAGTTATACTGTTGGAAGATCCTCTTACTCATTAAATGTTATTGCTACCATCACCCAAAAAATAATGGACCCAAAGAACAAGGGCAAAACTTTAACGCACGTTATAAGAACTTGGTGCAACTCAAAAGATTTTGAAGATTTTTATAACTTGATGAAAATTAATGAAAAGAAAACTTACGACAAATCAAAACTGTTTCTTTACGTTAAACAAGTAAATGATATTTGGGCCAAGCCTAATCAAAAAAAATGGCGTGAGTATTTTAAAAAAACAAAAGGATTTTTAATTATTAAAGACAACACAAGTCCAAACAAAACTATGAAAAAAATTAACAACAGGGGTTTTCACAGCTCGTTGTTAAAATTAAAATAACCGATAGCCTCGGTCGTCGTCGGTAATCACCTCCCCCCTATCTTCCAATTTGATTCAATAGATCCTATGTGTCTATGTATGATTGAAAAAGAAATTTACTCTGCAAAAAATGATTCAACAATAGATCTTGGAATTGCAATAGAACAAGCTTATCGAGAAGCATTGGACAACGGATTTAAAGGTTCAAAAGATGACTTCATTAGAACAGCACCCAAAAGTTTATTAAGAACATTCTTATCAAATGGCGGTGATGTAAAAGAAAATTCTTACGCTCAATTAATAGATGATTACGACAAAGATATTGAAGTCAAAACAATCGACGGAGAGAAAGAGTCTTTAACATCTTACATCTTACGTATGGCACCGGGAGGCGTGGAGTAATGGCTGAACAATTAAAATTATTTGAGGACATACTTCCATTAAATGGGACCAAAGAAAAAAGAGAGTTAACCGAGAAGAAGAATATGGAGAGTTGGGTAAAGAGCACGTCAAAACTTAACGAACAACAACAGACTTCAAAAGTACAGAAGATGTATGTGGAGCAAGATCCCGAAACACAGAAGTTGATGAAAACTGCAATTCAACATTCATCAATTAAACACCCACCACTTCGAAAGGAAACAGATAGCGAAAGAACTGAAAGATATCTTTCGTTATATGATGAGGGTGAAAAACCCGCGCACTATGACGATCCGTTAATAGAAAAAGTAGATACATTTCAAGGCTTCGCAAAAGCTATGCCACTTAAAAAAGAAAACAATATTATTAAAAAGAAAATGCCTACTCCACCAAGACAATTTAATAGTATGGATAAGAGAACCTATCCAAGTAATCCAAAAGTAAAAGCGAACTTATCCACTTGGGATTTAATGATCGCAACTGCAAAGACTCCAAAAGAAAAAGGCGAGATTAGAAGAGTCTTACGGGATGAATTTGTAAGGAACGGAGTAAAGAATTTATCAGACAGTGAACAGAAAATGATTGGTAGAGGTAAGTATGAAACTTATCCAAAGATCAGTGTTCCAACTGTGGATATGAATATGATCCAAGAACCACAACCAAAAGCACCAGATGTTCCAGTAGAAGAAATCATTAGAGTTGAAGCACAAAAGAGATTGGAACGCGAACAAGATGAATTCGAGAAGAAGAATGGATCTGGTGGAATAATAGATTTGATGAGGCCCGTATAATGAGTAACCCAAAATTTATACGACCTAAAGATGTTGAGGATAATTTCTCAATAAAAGTTTCTACTTTATCAAAGCAACGTCAGGGGAAATACGGTCTGCCCTTTCACGTTGTAGGTAGAAAGAAAAACAAAAATAGAGGCGGTGTAATTTTATACAATGTCGATGAAATCAACGACTACATAAACAGTAAAGGATCAAAGACGTTGTATTAGCAATCAAATAGATAAGGAATAATTATGAGTAATCAGTCGGGCAAATTCAATAGAGAATTAGCATTAGAAACAGAACAAGAATCAATGCAGTTTGATGATCCATCAGACTCTACGGGGGTTGAATTAAAATCACCAGGAAAAATGCATTGGATAAGAGCAAGGGGGAAATCATACGAAGATATTTTAAAAGTATGGACAGTAAAACTATTCGATCCAGACGGTGAAGAAGTTGAATATATGGTCCAAGTATCAGACAAAGATTTAAGAACTAGAATCTTTGAGAAGTGTGATGATAAACAAAACTATAAAGCATTGGTTCCGTGTGTGAATTGGTTCAATACAGAATTCTTATGGGTGCCAACTGTTAAAGGCCGGGGGTCCAAGATTGGTCCACAAAGTGCCAAGAAAGGAATTGAAATGGCACAACAGCAATGGTGCAAAGTTGTTTGGAAAAGTAATTCTACCGGCTGGGCTGTAAACAAACACCCCGGAACTGATAAGCAACCTGAATGGTCCAAGATGACAGACGAACATATGATCGAAACAATATTCGAAAATAGAATTATTGAGTCTTTGGATCACGAAGCAATCTTAAGAAACATGGGAGTTGCTAATGTCTAAAGAACCAATGAAACAGATTGATCTTATTGAGGAGCTAGAAAAAACTAATGAAGAAACAATTACAGTAAATAAAGCAGATCTTGCGACGATTATAGAGGCTTTAGATGCATCATATAAAGTTTTTGAAACTACTGAGGAAAGTGAACTTGAATTTATTAAAGATGAATTCATACACGGTGATGCAGATGATCAAATACATGGTGGGTTTATGCTTATGAATATAGGTACCTGGAATATGGGAATACTCCTATTAGTCAAGATGCAAGATCTATTGAACCCGGCCAAAAAGAAAGCAACCGTTAAGCCGATTATACCACCAGAAAAAAAAGTAATTGTAAAAGATACATTTACTAATTGTTTTGGTGAGAAGATTGAGAGGCAAAAATGAGTAACGGCAGAGTACAGGCTAATAAATTAGATAGACATAAAATAACAGTCAATAGATGGGCCCGGGATCAACGAAATGAAATCATAACTAACGCTATGAAAGGAAAGAAAAAAAATGAGAAGAAGAAAACTAAAAGAGGAACTAAAAGCAAATGACATTCTTAAATTACATACGATCGCGTTTCAAAAAAGTCCTATCAGTCGATACGGAATTCCTTTCGGATTCGACCGGGACAACCCCAAAGAAAGTAATTTGTTTTGTGTACACGGATATTTTTACGGGGGAAATAACTCCAAAGTGGGAAAACGACGTTAGACATAGTGATAGACACTTCAACTATGATGAAGTTTTATTAGTTTGTTATAATGCAGTTGCGGAAGTTGGTAGTTATCTTAAACAGCTCCACGGTAAACCAAACAATATCTGGGATTGTTATATTGAGAATTCTAGACTCTATAAGTCAATGCGATCTGGTAAAGGTGCATTGAAATTATTAAAGACTGCTGAACACTATGGCATTGAGGATAGAATGGACGAAACAGATAAAGAAGATTGTTTAGATACAATTTTAAGAAGAGGAAAGTATGAATCCTTTGTCCCCGGTTCTTATACAGATGATGAGCGTAAAAAGATTCTTGATTATTGCACCGCGGATACGGAAGTCACTAGACAAGTTTTTATTAAGCAAGTTGAAGATATTGAAAAGAAAAATAATCTTAAAACAGAAAAAGATTTTGAAAGAGAACTTTGGCAAATACAAAATAGAGGTTATGCGATGGCTTGTGTTTCTCAAGTAGAGCGGAATGGGATTCCAATAGATAATAAACTTGTTAATGAGTTTAATAAATACTGGCCTAGAGTTAAGGATAATTTAATTAGAGAAGTGAATAAAGAAATAGGAGTCTTTACTGATGATCTAAAGTTTAACAACGTGAAGTTTGAAGCAATGATCAAGAAGAATAGATTATTTAATTGGCCAAGATTAAAATCAGGAACCTTATCAACTGCTAAAAGTGTTCTTAAAAAATATCTAAAAGTACCAGATATTGCAAAACTTGATGAGATAAGAACTTTACAAAATATGACAAAGCTTTCTGCTTATAGTCCTAGCGAGGACGGAAGAGTTAGGACAAGTTTATTTATGTTTGGAACTGTGACCGGGAGAGCGTCACCGTCTACTGCAAAGTATCCTTTCAACGCTTCAAAGTGGGCTAGAAATTTTATTAAACCGTCTATTGGTAATGTTTTATATTACATAGATTATAAATCCCAAGAACCCGCTATTGGTGGGTTTCTATCAGGTGATAAAAATAAAATAGAAGCTTATCAATCAGGTGATGTTTATGTCCACACTGCTAAAATGTTTGGAATGATACCTCCCAACGGTACAGATAAAACTCACCCTAAAGAACGTAAAATGTTTAAGGTTGTTGATCTTGCAACTGGTTATGGTCAGGGTCCTATGGCTGTTGCAGAAAAATTAAATATCTCAATCGCTAAAGCTAAAATCTTATTAATGAAATACAAAGATTATTATAAGACCTATTTCAGATGGATTGAGGGTGTTATCGAAGAGGGATTACATTCTAAAAGACTCCACACTAGAAGAGGTTGGCAACGGTGGATTAAAGATTTGTTTATAGTCCGTGAGGGGAAATCAAAGAACATAAGAAATAGTTTAATGAATTGGCCTATTCAATCTCACGGAGCAGAAGTATTAAGAGAGGCATTAATGGATCTAACTGATAATCATTTTGAAGTTGTTGCCTTGGTCCACGATGCTTTGTTAATTCAAATCCCGATCCCCGAAGCTAAAGCCCGTTTAAAAGAAGCAAAGAAAATAATGGTAGACGCTTCAATTAAAATTGTAGGTGGACCAATAATGGTTGAGCACGACGAGATAAAAGAAAACTTTATACAAGAACCAGAAGATCAAAAAAGATTTGATCAAATAATGGAAGCAATTAAAAATTATAAGCTTACTACCGAATTGACTGCTTCTAACTACCAGACCGATAGTACCGCCCTATATGATTAATAATATAATTAATATTTATATATAATATGATACCCAACAAAACTAAAGGCCATAACAATCCGCCGGAACAATATGACGGCGTACAATTCACGAGAGGACCAATGTACATAAATCACTTTTACGAAATATCTAAACACGGCGTTAATGCATTAAGACTTTATCAATTTATTAGAACGATCCAAGGATTGAGATATCCAGGCAAAGAAGAGAACAGCCACAGATGGATTAAAGTCGATAACAGAAAACTTTATGAATGGTTTGGAGTATCACAACCAAAGAAGTGGACCCTACTAGATAGATTATCAAATCCAGAAAATCCTAAATTCACAAAGAAGATTTTAGAAGTTAAAAAAAATGGTGTCGGAAGATTACCAGAAGTTAGAATTATTTTACCAAAGAAGATTTTAAATTAACACAAAAAGGAAAGAGAAGAATGGGAAGAAGTACAAAAACAAAAACAAACATAAGAGCGCATATGGTACCAACAACACCTGAACAAGTATTGAAACGTATAATGCACGATATGAGTACACACTTAAGAAGATCAAAAGAAACTTATACACTCACAAAAGAAATGCCAAAGTTTCCTATGGTTGACTACGAGGAATTAAGGAGGATTGTTCAAGCAAATTTCCAATATCTTGGTGTACAAATTCGTAAGTGGAAACGCGACAACACCTAGAAATGAAAAAGTATTCAGCATCATTAAGAGGCGGGTTTATTACGGTTAATAACTTTGAGAAAGCTACCTTTAATAACCTTGAAATGATACCTAATGATACCCACCCCGGGCCGTGTTTCTTGGTTCTCTATGCGAATAATAATTGAAATGCTACGAGGTAACATAAAAATAATTCAAGGTAGTATTGTTATGCTAACTGTATGGTTTTCACCGTACAAAGTTAACTAATGTATACTTCTGTATACTTAAAATTGTTAGCCGATGTGAGCTTCAAAATATTTGTTTATTGAATCTTTAAGCCATTAAATTCAGATTAAGTTTTGAATATACCTAAAGAATAACCGGAGGTTAACCACGTACAATGATCCTTGAATCTTGGGCCAAGTATTTGGCGATTGAAGAACAATAAGCATTAAGATATAATGATTATAATTATTCAATAAATTCCTTGTCGAATAACTGATTTAAAAAGCCCTCTATTGCCCAATAGGGGGTTTTTTTATTTCCAAGATTAGGGGGGAGTTTCTTTTTGTATTTGATCATTTTGACCATCATACACAAAATCTTTTAATAAAATATAATTTGTCCCTCCATAGAAACTCTCCTTCAATCACAGAAGAGTTTCTATCTCCTTTTTTTAGTCGCGATATTGTTGATTTGGGAAAATTAAATGACTCTATAAATTTAAAAATAAAATCTTGTTCTTGAATGTTATTAGTTAATGTTGATAAATTATTAGTTATGTCTTCAATTTTCATAAAATGATTTGAGACCATTTAATATCAAATCGGATATAAAGAGTCTAATCAGTTAATCAATAAGGAATGGGTAAGCTAGAAATGCAAGCTCAATGGCTAATAATATTTCTAAAGGTGACATAATTCAATCTTAACAAAACAAAATCTAAGTGTCTAGGTGAAGGAATGAACGTTGATTATCTGTAATTCAGTTGCCTGGAGCCTGTTGCCTGTTGCTTGTGGTGGTAGCCTAGTTCATGGCACATGGCTGATGTAAGGCCTCTTTAACTTTTTTGTTTATCTTAATTTATAATGTTAATTGAAGAACTAATTTGACTTCTTTACTTATTAGTTAATTCAGATTAGGTAACTAAAAATTATGAATAATATATTTACAGATAGTAAAACATTTTATGGATTTCAAAACAAAGAAGTTTCAGATGAATCTCTGCATGAAATTTATGAATTAATTAAAAATAACGCTACTTCATTTAATTGCCAGCCTTTAAGGATAAAGTTTCTTAAATCTGAATCTGCTAAAAATAAACTAAAGCCTTTTTTAATGGAGAGTAACTTAGAAAAGACGATGAAAGCACCTGTGTGTGCAATAATTGCCATGGATTTAGATTTTTATAAAGATCTACCAAAAAACTTTCCTGCTATGGATGCTAAATCCTTTTTTGAAGGTAAAGAAAAATTTACTTATGATACCGCATTTAGGAATTCCTCAATTCAAGGAGGCTACTTTATTAAAGCCTGTCACATATTAGGTTTATCTACAGGCCCAATGAGTGGATTTAATAATGAAGGTGTTGATCAAGAATTTTTTAAAGGCACTAATATAAAATCTAATTTTTTGTGTAATCTTGGTTACGGTGATGAACAACATACGTACCCGAAAGCTCCTCGTTATGACTTTAAAGATATTGTAGAAATTCTTTAATACAATTGTAATAAAAAAATTAATTGTCATAAGTTTTATAGAAACGAGGTTAAGGGCACATGGCTGAGGGAACGCCCCTTCATACTCTTCTAGTTCTCTTTATTTATTTGCCAATAGCTATAAATTTTAAAACGTCCTTATCTAAAAATTTACCTACAGTTATGCTATTGTAATAAATATGACTTCGGCAAAAAAAACCGAGGCCATTTTTCTCAGTTTTTGATTTTACGTATAGCTGACAGGGTTTCCTGGCCTGCCATAGGGTAAATCATTAATAAACTCCTTAACAGCTTTTCTTAATAAAATTACTATACATCTAGCACTCTATTTTAATAAGTAACGATTAATTAATTGTATTGATAAATAATGATTATAAAGTTTTAGCCTCCGAAATTATACTTAATATTTAGCCAAATCTGAGGTGTTTTTTTTTGATTATTATCAGAGAATGTCCCTTTTGTTCTCCATGCAGAACTTGCCTCAAATATTATATCAGCAGTATTAAAGCGTAGGCCTATACCTTGGCCCTCAAGTACGCGCTTGTTGTTTGTTGAATCCCAAGTGGTGTGATTAACGTTGATTTCAGCTGCATCATAAAATGCATATAGACTAGTCTTGCTGTTAGCTGAATAGCGTAATTCTATTGTACTTAGCACACCTTCATCCCCGTAAGCCTCACCTGCAGGATATGCTCTTACTTCATTGGGACCACCGATACTAAGTTTTTCTGATGAATTTAAATTCTTACCTGCTAATTGAGCACGTATACTAGCAAATAAAGTGAATTTACCACGAATTTTTTGTATACGATTAATATTTAATTTAAGTTTATCAAAATGACCCTCTGTCTTAGCTGTGCTGCTATCTGTGGCACGTAAGGAGTTTGGTAGAGTCAATTTACCATATGTATAAGTAAAACTACCATATATAATACCGCCTCCCATTAATTGGTCGTAGGTACTAAAATCAAAAATAGAATTTAAACTGTCACTAGTGGTAGTGTTTTTAGTTTCTGTAATATTATTTAAAGAATTCATTATTTTGTGATTATAAATATTTTCTATACTAAGGTTATTTTTTTTTGAAAGGATTAGAGGATACCTTAGGCCAGCACTAATAGTTTTACCTGTACCACTTAATTTCACTGCAGCAAATTCTTGACCTAACACATAGCTTGATTGTACATAACCAACTTTTGCACGTAAACCAGAAATACCTAATGGTAGATTGTAGTTAACGCCGCCAAGCCACATGTCTTCTTCATTATATAGCATATTGAGTTTGAGCTGATCACCAAATAAAAACGGACTATTAATATTTAAATCTAAATTGTAAAGATTGGAACCCGTATAATAATTACCATAATTATTAAGACTTGTTGTACCACTGTAGAGCTTGTCACGCTCTATACTTACTTCTAGATCTCCTGTACCTTCCTTTTGACCTGGTTTTAATAAAGGTTTAGTTTTAAAACCTGGTTGATTTTCTAAAATTAATGCGACACGTGTTAAATTAGTGATTTGAACTATGTTGCCTGTTTTTAATTTCTTTAAAAACAGTTCGGCTTGATCCACATAATTTTGGTCACCTATAACTTTGATATTACCATAGCGACCTTCGATAATTTCAATAGTTAAAACACCATCTATTATATCTTGTGGAGCTAGAAGTGCACGAGAGAAAGCAAAACCATTATTACGGTAGTGATTAGTAATAATGTTAGTAAGTTCATTTAAGGCTTTTAGATTGTGAGATTTTTCAATATAATCAGCTAATAAAGCGTTAAGTATTTCTTTAGTGTATTGAGTATTGCCAATAAAATTTATAGCTCGTAAGGTAACTACCACCTCATTTTCAGGTATTATAGCAAGAGGATCAATACTAGACTCTGGGTTTATAATTTTTATCCTGTCTTCAGTATGTAAATGGGGTGTTAACTCTTTAATTTCATTTGTTTCCTTGAAATTAGGGAATAAATAATGGAAATTTTGAGACTTAGCTTTTACAAAAAATAATATAATACAAATTATTATGAAATTTACTAAAAAAAAATTTTTACTTAATAAGGGTTTATTATTAAATTTTATCTTTATTTGTTTCATTATAAAAATCAGAAACTAGTAAAAATTATTTATCTTAAAAGAGCTATTGCTCTGTCTGTGATATAGTAGGTTTATATATAAATTTGTCATATGCAGTCATACTCCCAAGCAATAAGTTTATGACTATGAGTATAAATATGAACTGCCTAAAAAAAATATTACTTTCTTTTCTTTTTTTTTCTATATCTTTTATTCTAGATTTTATAAAAAAATTATTTATCATAAAATAGTTTTCTCTTTGTCTTCAACATCGTCTGTGCTGCTGTCTGAATCAGATTTTTGATCAGAGCTCTCGTTACTAACAGACGTCGAACTAGGACCGCTGTTAATGCTGGGGGCTGACTGAACCTTAGGCTGTATGAAAAAACTAGTATTTTTTAAATATTTTACAACTTTTACTGTAAGAGTAGTTAAAGCTGTAGTTGGTGTAGTTAAAGCTGTAGTTGGTGTAGTTAAAGCTGTAGTTGGTGTAGTAACCTCTGGAATTGCTGGAGTCATAAAACTACGTAACAGTGGATAGGCACCATCAGTTAATGTAAACCATGTATTTGAAAAATCCCAATCGTGAAAAATATCTATTTCATCAATAGCACTTGTAGTTAATCCTGTGGTTCCTGTTGGTGTTGTGCTGCCAACTGAGTTATTA
>Ga0208770_1001461_pt1 | contig 11741 bp, 18 predicted proteins | sample AntAceMetag02UK9_FD_184771 | JGI IMG/M metagenome (GOLD analysis project Ga0208770, IMG submission 184771) | Saline lake microbial communities from Ace Lake, Antarctica - Antarctic Ace Lake Metagenome 02UK9 (SPAdes) (version 2) | ecosystem: Environmental > Aquatic > Non-marine Saline and...
ATTGTCTAATAAAAATACAGCAATTGTTAAAAAAACTATGATTGTTAGTGCATGTAATGACCCAAGTTCTAATGACTCACTTGAGGAATACTGATATAACTCAGTCGCCAAAGTATTAAAATTAAAAGGCCTTAGAAGTAGTGTGATAGGGAGCTCTTTCATAGTATCGACCATGACTAGAAATATTCCAGCAATTACACTTATTTTAATTTGAGGTAAAATTATTCTGAAATATGTTGTGGAATATCTTCTACCCATCATTCGAGATGCATCATCAATAGATTTAGAAATTTTCTCTAAGCCTGAATCGATACTATTATTAGATAAAGAAATAAGTCTAATGCTCAAAGCTAAAACTAATCCAATTATAGAAGAGCTAATTAATAAATTATTTAAAAAAAGTAAATCCAATAATTTATCAATACTAATGATAAAATAAATTACCCCAAGAGCTACCACTACTCCCGGAATTGCATAACCGATATTGATTATTTTTTTTAAATATATAAAAATTTTATTTTTCGAGAACCTTCCAGAAAAATTTATTAAAACTGATAAAAATGCACATATTATTGCAACAGTAAAACCAATTACTAATGTATTGAATAAACTCTGGAAATAATTTCCATAATTAATTTTTGATAAATTATGTAAGTATAAATATAAAGTAAATAATATAGGTATAAAGTACCCCAAGATAATAGGAATTAAACCAATATAAAAAGCTAAATAGCCTTTTACTTTTGAAAGCTTATATCTTTTCCAATTAAGAAATTCATAATTGGAGTTATGAAAGTTCTTCTTACCTCTAATTTTTTGTTCAATAATATATAAAATTAACATCATTAAAATAACAACAAGCGATAAAAAATAAGCTGCATTTAAATTATTCAAGATAGAAATATAATTATAAATACCTATAGATAACGTGCTCAAACCAAAAAAAGAAGCAACACCAAAATCATTTATAGTTTCCATCAAAGCCAATGAAAGACCAGCTATGATGCCCGGAGCAGACATAGGGATACCTATCTTAAAAAAGCACTCAAGAGGTGTCTTACCTATTGTTCTTCCTGCCTCTATATATCTCGCGGATAGATTGATGATTGATATTCTGGTTAAAAGATAGACGTATGGGAATAACGAAAATGCTAAAATAACAGAACCAAAGAATGAGTTCCTTATAGATATACCGATAAATTCTATACCTATCGATTTAAGCAGTATAGGCAGAAAGCCTGATGGCTCTAATATTTCAGCATAAGTATATGCAGAAATATATCCCGGCACAGCTAATGGAAGGATTGCAATTATTTGTAAAAATTTTCTCCCTTTAAATTCTGTCATTGTAGTGAGCCAAGCTAAAGGAATGCTGATAATCAGTACAAGAAATGCCACTAATATAATGATAGTGAAGGAACCAAAAAAATATCTTGCTACATAAATATCATCTTTAATTATAAATATTGAGAATAATCCTTTTGAAAAAATCATAACCACAGGTGTTAAAAAAACCAGTGCTATAAAAAAATTTATTAAATATTTTATATTTAAATACTTCATATTATTATTAAAATTATACAAGCTACTAATGCCAATGCCATGACTCTATTAAATACAATAATTTTCTTATGGTCATTAGTAAATTTCTGAAAGTAATGTCCGATTAAAGCCCATGTTATCCCACTTGATAGAGTTGAAAATACAAAACATAAAAAAATTATAATAAATTCTACCTGATATGAAAATTGACCTTCAAGAAAAAGAGACGAGGCAGAAACCGAAACCATAACCCCTTTAGGGTTAATTATTTGAAAAAAATATATTTGAATAAAATTTAGTGGTTTGAAATCACTTGAATCAGAAAAGTTTTTAGAAGTAAATATTTTATAAGAAAGATAAAGTAAAAAAATGGATGATAGAATTTTTATGATCCAGTATAAGCTAGGATAAATTAAAAAAATTTTTCCAAGGCCAAACAGACATATAGTTAGGACTGATAGGTATCCAAAAAAAACTCCAAAAATCTGAGGTATTGTATTGCTAAAACCATATTTTACAGCAGTAGTAGATAGTATAATATTATTGGGACCAGGAGTGAATGCGGTCACGTTAGCAAATATAAACACAGGTAATGCGAAATAAAAATAATCCAAAGCACTGAGATATTAGACTTATTTGAGAAGAATAAAATAGTAGTTACAAAGCGTCTTAACCATGGAATAAATAGTATTTGTCATTATAAATATATATAAAGCAATATGAGAAAATTAAGGCGCTGTGGCGGAATGGTAGACGCGCCGGACTCAAAATCCGGTGAAGGCAACTTTGTGAGAGTTCCTCCTCTAGACATTAAACCCAATATTTAAAACGATTTTTAAAAAAACTTTTCATAGAAAAAATATGTGTAGTGCGAAAAACCGGAGGAAAACCGGAAAGGACTATGAGAATGGCACACATAAGATACAGAAATGGAAAATATAGATTAGAAATATCTCTGAACGGAAAGAGAGTTAACAAATCTTTTATAAAAAAATCTGACGCAACTAAATATGCAAGACAAGTTGAGTTAGATATCCAACAAAAAAGATATTTAGATTATTCAAAAGCAAGTAGAACTACTTTGAAATCTATTTTGATTTTAAGAAAAGATAAGAAAACTACATCCAAACAATTATTTTATAAGATTCAAAAGATATTGTCTTATAAGACTCTGGTTGATTTACCACTAACAGAAATAACACCGGGTGATTTAGCAGAATACAAAGATATTAGATTAGATGAAGTATCTACAGCTACAGTTAATAGAGAGTTATCTTGTATTAGCACAACCTACAAAATGGCTATGAATGAATTTAAGATTCCAATACCGGACAATCCGGTTAAATCTTTCTTAAAGGAAACTGAAGTTCCAAAAGAGGGTAGGCGTTTAATAGGTGATGAAGAGCAAAGGATATTGTCTGTTATGGGTGGAAAACGAATGTCTATTTGGTGGAAACCATTATTTATTTTTTCCGTAAGAACGGGTATGAGAAAAGGTGAACACCTTAAATTATGTTGGTCTGATATTGATTTTGAAAAAAGACTTATAAAAGTCAGAGGGGAAACATCAAAGGGTAAGAGAGTCAGATACATTCCCTTAACAAATGAATTGCTAGAAATATTGCAACGGGTTCCGCGAAGTATTAACGGAAAGATATTTCAACTTTCTTATAGTTATATTGATGAAGGATTCAAAAGCATTTTAAAAAAAGCCGGAATCCAAAATTACTATTGGCACTGTAATCGTAAGACAGCAATCTCTACTTTGTTTGACAAAGGTTTATCTATCCCAGAGGTAATGTCTATAAGTGGTCATAGAACGTTATCTGCTCTGATGAGATATCTAGACCATGAAGCATCTAAGTTAGCTGATAAATTAAATTCTCATGAAGAGATTGCTGAAATAAATCAAGCTAGTAGTAGTTAATATATGGAAATACTCTTGCTAGTAGACTTGATAGTATTAGCTATATATCTAGTTTTTAACTAGCTGTAGCCAATTGGGTATTAAATGCGCGATACTTTTTTAAACACGCATCAAAATATGTTGAGATACAATTATCTTTCATAGATATATCCATTAAATCTAAGTGAGGATTTTTCTTAATGAAATCTATTCCAAGCATACCCATTGAGGTTGCTTTATCGGTTGTTAGCATTTCTTTTATTTGAGGGTAATTATTTAAGTCAGCCTTTGTATTTGTCCAACAATATCCTCTTATATTATTAATTCCATAAATTTCCATAGCCATTAACGTGAACACTCTTTCAAGAGATACTTGTCTACCATTAACTTGTTCAAAGATTTTTATATATTTTGAATTAACAAAATTTGTATGCCAAATATAATCAATGTCTTTTACTGGATACTTTTTAGTCCAAGCTGTAAATCTTTTCTCACCCCGGAAATCATATCCATGAATGTGAGATAAAATTCTTTTAGTTAAAAAGTCTGTAGACCCACAATAATATTTATTGGAATCCAACTTTAATAAATAAACTCCGCGACTACTTTTCGACATTTAACACCAACTGATATTGATATCCAAATTCTGTATTTTTTAAATTAACAGTATGGCTACCTTGTTTATCTGTTCGCAATTGTCTTAACAAAGCTGATGATGTAGTAGGGATTATATCTGTTGCATCTTCTATTTGTTTGAGAGTTCTGAACTGTGCATCTTGCATTAACTCAACTATTTTTCTTTTACTACCTTTTAAAAAACTAGAATAATTAGTTGATGTTGTTTTACTTTCAATATCAGACTCTGATAAATGATTAGTGTTTAGATTTTCTACCATTGGTACCTCCTAATAAATTAGAGTAATCAACTTGATGAATCCAAGAGTCGACATATTCAGTTTTAGACTCAAAATCTCTTTCACCATACATTAACCAATGAGATGACTTGGCCTTGGTTGGACCATGTTTTTCAAGGTAATTGTAGTAAATAGAGTCGTGGAATCCATTTTCAAATTGAGTCAATGCAACTCTCTGCTCTGGAGTTCCGCCAAATCTTAGAGCCCTAGTAGGATTCATAATAAATCTTTCTACAAATTTAATTGGCTTATTTTTTGATAGATATTCATTCAAACCAATACCCAACTTCCAAGACCTTAGAGTCTTTGCTAAGAAATTAGATTTATCTATATAGAAAACTCCATTTGATAACTCAACTACAAATACTGCTTTCTCTATTGTATCTACAAAGTTATGAACTTCTGCTGTAGGCAATCCATTGTTTGTTACTACTTGATAATTTTTCATTTAGAAATCCCCCTTGAATTTATTTAAAACTTCTAAAGCTATCTCTTCCGGGGACTTATCCGGGTTTAGATTTATATCTTCTAGTTTATTTTTTCGATATTTAGCTTCTGGCATAATATCTTTTGAAAGCAAACTATCTGCTAATTTGTAATCACCTTTTCTGATTGAATAATCAATTAAAGATTCCTCTGTTTTTTTATTTTCAGTAGCTGATTTTATTTTATCATCTAACTGTTTCTTGACACTACTAGACCCATACTTTGCTTTGTACTTGTCATAATAGACTTTTGTTTCTTCTGCCATATTAGTTCTCCATATATGTTGTTAATTGAAAAAGCAGTGTTGATTATTTGTTACTGCCTATACCTTAATTGTACTGCTCCAGAGGTAGTAAGTAAGGGGACCCAATTCGATTTATATGGTTTAATTCCGATTATTTTTTGTTAAAATTTAAACCTAAGCACCATGACTAAAAAAAAGATTAAAAAAGAACCTGTAGCTAATGATAGTCCAATGAGCTTGTACGATAGAATAATTGCAATAGGCGAAAAAAAATATGGTCCAGACAATAAATTTGTGTTGAAGAAATGGATTATGTAGACGATTATTAAACTCTGTTTGACTAGCTATGGTAATAAAACTTAAAAATCTAAAAGTAGCGCCTCGTGACCATCCAATCTATACGGGGAAATATCAATCTTATTCTATAAAAACTAAACCCACTATTAAAAAAGAAATACAGAACAAAACTGTGAAAAAAAAGAAATGAATAAAAATTATCTTAACTTATTAGGGATGGTAGCTTCCTTAATATTTATTATTTTTGCTTATAATTTTCTTAATTCAAAAATCACATCTACAATAGATAAAGGAGGTAATGCAGGAGGTTGGATAGCACTTGCTATGCCTACTATTCTTGCAATGATAGTTATGCCATTCTCAATTGTTTCTGAAATTAGAAAAGTTTTTAATTTAAAAAGGAGAACGGATTTAATAATAAAATCTGATACACTAGAAACAACCATTACTCTTATTTATACAATTTTATTTCTTATGCTTCTTGAGATATTTAATTTTCCCTTCAAAATAAGTGTGATTTTCAATTATATTTTTTAATTAAATGGAAACATTATTATGGTGGTTTGAAAACTTAAAAAAAGGAAAAAGTAGGAGCACTTAGCAGAACTGATGCCTAAAATTATTTCAAGAGCAGAAGCGAGGGAACAAGGGTTAAAGAAATATTACACGGGTAAACCTTGTAAGCATGGTCATATTGCAGAAAGAATTACAATTAATGGGCTTTGCTACATCTGCTCAAGAGCAATTATTAAAAAGTACCTACTATCAGAAAAAGGGAAAGTAGTTACGAAAGAAGCTCACAAGACTCCTGCTGCAAAAAAGTCTAGAAAAAAGTACCTACTATCAGAAAAAGGGAAAGTAGTTACGAAAGAAGCTCACAAGACTCCTGCTGCAAAAAAGTCTAGAAAAAAGTACCTACTATCAGAAAAAGGGAAAGCAGTTTGGAAGAAAGCTAACAAAAAATTTTATGATAATAATCCTCTCTATAGAATGGCAAACAATTTACGAAGTCAAATTAGTCATCAATTAAATGGTATTAAAGCTGTCAAAGAAAAACATTTTTTTGAACTAGTTGGATGTAATTCTGAACAGCTAAAAAGCCATCTCGAATATCAATTTTTAATTAATATGAGTTGGGATAATTATGGCAAATGGCATGTTGACCACATAGTTCCTGTTGCTTATTTCATTAAAAATTTTGATTTTTCAAAAGCAGAGACCCAACAAATTGCCTACAATTATTCAAATCTACAACCCATATGGGCCAATGAAAATACATCTAAAGGTGCTAAAATATCTAAAAGCAATGCTGAAAAGAAAATAGCTGAGATTAAAAAGTTAATTAATGCCTGAAATCGTTTCAAGAGCAGAAGCAAGGGAACAAGGTTTAATAAACTTCTTTACTGGAAAACCCTGTATTAATGGCCATGTATCAGAAAGAGTTGTTAAAAAGGGCGAATGTATAGATTGCATGAAAATTCGTTCTAAAAAGAGAAGTAAAAAAAAATCTCAAAAAAGAAAAGAACTAGAAAAAAAAGAATATGAAGAAAAGAAAAGATTAAACCCAGATATTATTTCAAGAGAAGAAGCTCTTGAACAAGAACTAGAATTTTACTTTACTGGTGTACCTTGTAAAAGAGGACATATTTCTAAAAGGCTTGTCTCTAGACTTACCTGTTGTGATTGCAATAAGGAAATTAATGAAGAAAAAAAATTAGAACGTAAAAAAAGTTCACCTTTAAAAAAAGAACTTAAAAAAAAAGAATATGAAGAAAAGAAAAGATTAAACCCAGATATTATTTCAAGAGAAGAAGCTCTTGAACAAGAACTAGAATTTTACTTCACTGGTGAGCCATGTATTCTTGGTCATATTGATAAAAGAGATGTTAAAAACTCTGACTGCTTATCTTGCAGACAAGAAAAAGGAAAAAATAAAACTAAAAATAAAACAGAAGAAGATAGGGTACAAGACAGAATAATTAATAAAATTTTTAGAGATAAAAATAAGGTAAAAATTAAAAAATATAGAGCTGAATGGCTCTTAGAAAATAAGGATGAACAATTAGCAAAGAAAGCTAGTAATAGAATAAAAAGATTAACAGAAAATCCTTTTGAAAAAATTATTGAAAGCTTAAGGTCTAGATTATATTCCGCTATGAAAACTGGTGGTTATAGAAAAACAAAAACAACAATGAATTTAATTGGTTGTGATACAAATCAAATAAAGCTTCATCTTGAAAAGCAATTTGAAATAAATATGAATTTTGAAAATTATGGAGAATGGCATATAGACCATATAGTGCCAATTAACTATTTTGTTAAAAATTATGATTTTTTAACTGAAGAGATTCAAAAAATAGCTTTTCATTACAGTAATTTACAACCAATGTGGGCAGCTCATAATATCTCCAAAAGTGATAGAATATCTAAAAGCAATGCTGAAAAGAAAATAGCTGAGATAAGAAAACAAATTGGAGCAGATAAAAGGAGTGATGTGTAATGGAGTTATTTGATTAGCTTCGGCTACATACTACATATCACCCGGAGGGTATAATATATATTGTAATGCTCCAGAGGCAGTAAGTAAGGGGACCCATAACGATTCATTAAATAGATATTAATTGAAAGTGTAATTAATTATTAAATGTATTGATTTTGTTAACTATTTAGACACAATAATAGTTTGAAAGTGTGTATCATTAAGTATCAATTAAGTTGCTAAAATGAGATTATCTAACATTCAGAAATCTAAACTCAAATTAAGATTAAGCTATCTATTTCGTACAAGTAGAAATCTATCAACCTATGTAAAGTACCGGGTATATAAAACCATGCCTAAGACTAAGCCAAAGAGACAGGGCATAAGTCTCTTAGAGCCAACTAATGATAAAGTTTTCTTTGATTCATATTTAAAAAGAAAGATAGATAACAGATATTCTCATAACAGATTTTTATATCTATTTTCAAAATATATTTATGGAGAGATTAAGGGGACTAGAGATGAAAAGTTTAAGTTACTATCTCTGTTACTGCTAGAAATTCATGGATATAAAAAAGTTCAAAGTAATATTTGGTATGCAACAAAAAATCCTATCAAAGAACAGATAAGAAAATCATGTAAAGTAATGGCAATGGTTATTACCTTGTTGGGTGAAAAGCATTTTGTTTGGAATGATTTAGATGGCTATATCTATTCAAAATCTACAAAGGAAAAGCTAACTAAAAACAAAACTAATTTATTACATATATTTGAACAATATATCGGGGAGTTAAATTCAAAAGAGCAAGAGAGATTGGGAAATTTATTTAGACCAATTAGAACTTGGAAAGATACTACTAAGCCGTTTAGTAGAAAATCTAGAGCAAACCCGGATAAGCCACGCAGAGCATGGAATAAGGGACTTGAGTTTGTTAAACCCGTTCAATTAGGCAGGACTTATAGTTTTCAAAAAGTTACTTCTACATCTAGAGATACCACACCGGGACTTAAAAAGTGGAAGAAAACAGAAGCTAACGATTAAATTATATTAATTCGCATTTCTAATTTTCAAACATTCTATAATGAAATTAGCTTTTGCACGATTTATGTCTTCATCTGATATATCAATGGTAATCAATATAGCTTTATATTGTGCCAACTTGGCTTTTTCACATTTTTTTTGTTCACCAAAAAATTGGAAATATAAAACAAACATAATCAAAGCAGTTACACAAATTACAAAAACTGCTTTTACTATGTTACTCATTGTTTTTCTAACTCCATGAGTCTCAATACACAATCACCATTTTTTTCTGTACCCATTTTAAATCCAAGTATCACACATTTTTTTTGTTTTTGGGCAATTAAACTTTTTTCATTTTCGGCTACGATGTCTACCCCTAATTCTTTTAATTTAAAAGTATAATCTCTTATCCAAACTTTATAATAAGCACAAAACAATTCGTGGTCAGAATTATTAATTGCAGGACATATATTACTTTGATGGAATAAGTAGTTATCTAAGATTTTGGTATACATAGTCTTATGTGGTAAGCATAAAAACTTACCTTTATGTTCTGAGATGATTTTAAGATATGGTTCATGAATGACATCGGGTCTTTTATCAGTAGACCTAAACCAAGTATTTTTGCCTTGTCTTTCACACTCTTTAGCAGCATCATCTCCAAATTCTCTAATGAATACCATTTTGTTAACCGCCTCTGGGTCTAATTTTTTACTAAAATTAAATGAAAAATCGCTATGTTCTTGTGCTTCAATGAGAGCAGATTTATTTTCAAGTATTACATAATCTTTAGTGGACTCTAAAATTACTGTTTGAGATGAATCATATTTAGGGCCTTCTTCTATGAACCAATCACCGGCAAACATAGTAGTTGGTAAAAATAAAATAATTAAAAGTAAAACTTTATTCATAGTTTATCTAACTCCAATGGAGCTTCATTTAAAGGGAAAGGGAAACAACCTCTGTTTGTAGGTATATATTCATAGTTATTTATTTTGCATAAATAAAGCTCATTTTTCTTTTCTAAAATAAAACTAATTTCTCTTTTATCATTTTCATTAGAAAAGATAATTTTGTACCCATCTTTTAATAAGTCTTCGATACCCATCAAATCTCCCCAACTTAAACTGGGAATTAAGAGCAATAGGATTAAGAGTTTTTTCATTTTAATTTACCAGCTCACCATTTTTCCAAATAACTTGTTTAGTAGTTCCATCAGCCATGGTAAAAGTTCCTTGTCCATCCATTACATTGTTTTTAAATTCTCCAACGTATTTTATTCCATCGGCAATGGTATAAGTTCCTTGTCCATCCATTACATTGTTTTTAAATTCTCCAACATATTTATTTCCTTCAGACCAGGTAAAAGTTCCTTGTCCTTCTTTGACATCGTTTTTATGTTCCCCAATATATTTATCTCCATTGGCAAATGTTATAGTTCCTTGTCCATGCTTTAAACTATTTTTAAATTCTCCAACATACTTTGCTCCATTGGCCATCGTAAGAGTTCCTAATCCTTCCATTGCAAAATTTTTAAATTCTCCAACATACTTTGCTCCATTGGCAAAGGTATAAGTTCCTTGTCCATTTGCTAAATTATTTTTCCATTCTCCAACATATTTATTTCCATCATCCATTACGTAAGTACCATAACCATTGACACAATCACCGCTGATACATTCAGCAAAAACTAAAGGGGAAAAAGATAACAACAATAGGATTAAGAATTTTTTCATCTCAACAATCTTTATAATTTTTATTAACACATTGACGGGCAAGTTCTTGTGCTTTGGAAATATCAGCAGTAGTCATATTTTCTTCTACTATAGTTCTGTTCTCAGCAGCTTTACTATTTCCAGATGAAGCAGCAATATTCCACCACATATGAGCATAAATATTATCTTGTATAACGCCTTGTCCCATAACATACATATACCCTATGTTGTATTGAGCTTTAGCATGTCCTTGTTCCGCTGCAAGGGTGTACCACTTCGCTGCTGTTTTATAATTTTGTAGAACGCCCTGTCCATTACCATACATAAATCCTAGGTTGAATTGAGCTGCAGCAAATCCTTGTTTAGCTGCAAGGGTGTACCACTTCATTGCTGTTTTATAATTTTGTACAACGCCCAATCCAATATCATACATATTTCCTAGGTAGAATTGAGCTGGAGCAACTCCTTGTTCAGCAAGAGGTGTCCATACTTTAATGGCAGTTGCGTAATCTCCTTGACTGTAAGCCGTTGAGCCTTTTTCAAAATCAGCACCCCAACTCAAACTAGGGATTAACAGCAATAGGGCTAACAAGGTTTTCATTGGGTTAATCTTAACTCATACGAATACAAATTAAAATAACTCATGAACCGGATTACTGAATATATAGGTATATACACCCCCGGGTGGCAGGTGCATGGCGGGTAGGCGGTATGTCTTTTGTAGTAAATAATCACAACATACATAGCTAATAAAACGGATATAGAATCCGTAGAGACCTATTAAAAAACTTTTGAATCAGATTGGATTCGGCAAATTTGATAGCCGTCTCTTTGAATCTTAAAATAGAAATTGGTTTTGGAAACCGGAAATAAACCGGACGCACTCCCGGTTTTATATCTGTATTGATTTAGAGATAAGTATAAACTATGTTCCGATATCGGTATGAACACTATATATATATCTGTGAAAAATGAAGGGCGCTGTGGCGGAATGGTAGACGCGCCGGACTCAAAATCCGGTGAAGGCAACTTTGTGAGAGTTCGAGTCTCTCCAGCGCTACCAAATAGTAATAAAAATGGATAAAAAAGAATTTATTAAAACTGTTTCTAAATTTATAACTGGAATTACAATTG
>Ga0208770_1001464_pt1 | contig 11723 bp, 18 predicted proteins | sample AntAceMetag02UK9_FD_184771 | JGI IMG/M metagenome (GOLD analysis project Ga0208770, IMG submission 184771) | Saline lake microbial communities from Ace Lake, Antarctica - Antarctic Ace Lake Metagenome 02UK9 (SPAdes) (version 2) | ecosystem: Environmental > Aquatic > Non-marine Saline and...
TGTTGACGTTCCTGTATGTAATATCTGCGGGAGAACTAGAACAAAAACTAGAAACCTTGTGATTCAACACCTCGAAACACTTAGTGGATTTAATCCTTTATATATGACATGTCTAAACCATCAAGACAATTTAGAAATACTATGCGCCCCGTGCCATAAATCTATGATAAAAGAAAAAGAGAAAGAGCAGAACTACCAACTATTAAATTAAGTGTAACTCGAGTTATAATTAAATAACCTGCCCGTGACTTACGACGAATCGCAGACAGCAGGAGCAGGTGTTGTTGTGTCAGTATAGTGTGTATTAACTATCTCTAACATCGGATTTTTTACTATCTTGGGGATAAATGTCCCCACCCAAAAGCATATTAAAAAACTCTTCCTCGGTTATGTACTCACTTTTTTCTCTTTTGTCCGCTAATTTATCTACAGGTACCGTCTCTATATTAGAAGGACTATTACGCATAGGACAACGCTGGAACCACCAACGCTTGTGTTTACATTTCATCCTTGACATCCGTACTTTTATTGGCTTATAATGATAAAAGACTAACACTACTATAGGAGATGCAATGGCTACCATCCACGGATTTGGCTTTCTTTCCCCAGAGAACACTCCCATAGGCATTAGAAACCTTCGCCTCTGGGACGTAGGTGTGACTTGGAAAGACCTAAATCCCTCAGAGGGAGTGTGGGTGTGGGATCGTATGGACTTAGTCCTAGACTCTGCTAATCACTCAGGAGCCAAAGATATTATGTACGTTCTAGGCATGACTCCTCAATGGGCTGCTAAGCACCCTAACGCAGAGCATTTTGCTCCGTGGATTGGTCCCGGAACAAACTCGTCCCCCAAGAACTTTAAAGTCTGGGATGAGTACGTTACTCAAGTAGTTACTAGATACAAGGGACAAATTAATTCATATCAAATCTGGAATGAACCACAACTCAAAGATTTCTGGTACGACTATGCAGATGTAACTACGCTGGCAAAAATGACAAAGCGTGCCTATAAAATTATTAAGCGCATAGACCCTAAAGCAAAAGTTATTGCAGCCCCCGTCCTCCCCCGCCCCTCTTCGGGTGGCATGCGCCGAGGGTCTAAGTACTTGCTAGCACTAAAAGATCAGGGATGGCCGGTTGACGTCTTTACTTGCCATGTATACCCAGAAAAAGGTATGAGGCCTCTACGATGGAAAAAATTGGTTGAAGACGTAGTAACCGGCTTAAATACTCTAGACGCTCCTACTGCCCCTTTAATGGTCACCGAGACTAACTACAACCTCCTTGGCGGAGCATTTAGATCCGGAAGAAAGATTAGGCGATATGTCAGACTAACGAACAAATACGCAAATCAACTAAAGGTAGAAAAAATCTACTGGTACGCATATGGTCATCACACGGACCCAAACGTCTTTGGAATTGTCTTTAACAACAGGAATCACGGAGAGCTTGCTATTAAACAGCTTATATGCTAAATTTCCAAATGTAATAATAAACCACGACACCACGACACAAGGACAACCTATGAGTACAGAACAAAAAACGGTTATTGTTCCTAGAGGAATCCCCGGTTCGGGAAAAACCACATGGGTAAAAGATCTTCTCAAGGATTACGAACCTGGGACTGCAGTCAGAATTAACAATGATGACTTAGCTTATATGCTTTACGGTCGTCCTTGGGGGGACTTCTTTTTCTCTGACGCATCTCGTGACGCGCTCCAAGCACTAAGAATCTCAATGCTTAAGACATTGCTAGCACAAGAACATGTACTTGATGTGTTCATTGACAACACGAATTTAAGCGTGCAAACAGTTCGTTCTTTAGAGAAAGTAACACATCAGGCTGGTGATCGTTTTGTTGTGGTAGATCACTTCCTAAATATTGATGTGGAAGAAGCAATTGCTAGGGACGCCAAGCGTGATTATGTTGTTGGCGAGGAAGTTATTCGTAAAATGCACAGCAATGCAAAAAGACTTAAGCCTTGGAAGTATCTGCAAGACTTTAAACCAGAGCCCTACTTTTTTGACTTGTCTTTGCCAGAGATAGTTCTTTGCGATATTGATGGAACCCTCGCACTAAAGCACCCAGATCGCGGTATCCACGACTACCACAAAGTACATTTAGATTATAGAAATGTCCCTGTAGTAAAGACCGTTCAGTCTTTGCGAGCAGCAGGACATAAAGTAATTCTCATGTCTGGTCGCGTAGAAGACTGCAGAGCAGAAACTAAAGCGTGGATCGAAACTAATGTAGGAATCGGTTTTGAATTGTTTATGCGTAAATCCGGAGACTACCGACAAGACTACATAGTAAAGCATGAACTATTCCAGGAACATATTTCCGGAAAATATCGAGTTCTTATGTCACTCGATGACCGCGACCAAGTAGTGAACTTGTGGCGTAACAAACTAAATATCCCAACCTTTCAAGTAGCAAATGGAGATTTCTAGTGACTGACACACAACTAAATCATCCAGTAAGTTACGGACCCACAAAGCTTTTTGACATTGTTGACCCAGCTCTTTTTTCGGAGATGATTGAAAAAAAGTTTATTAAGAGTCAAGTACATCCGGAGTTTCCTGAACTCTCTATATACAACTACACAGACTCTTGTATGTGGAGTCAAGAATGGAACGAAGTTACTGTAACTTGTAGAGGTCTAATTGTTAATAATCAAACAGAAGAAATTGTTGCTAGATCTTTCAACAAGTTTTTTAACAACGATCAGATGCAGGCTCCTATTTGGAGTATTTTTGATACGGTTCAAGTAACAGACAAGATGGACGGCTCTCTAGGGATTCTCTATGTAGACCCGCTAGGAACCCAAAGCATCTCTACTCGAGGATCTTTTGCTTCCGATCAGGCCCTGTGGGCAACAGATCTGTACCGTAATAAATACGCCGGAACATGGGATCATAACCCAGAGGTAACGTATCTATTTGAGATTATCTACCCAGAAAATAAGATAGTCATCGACTATGACGGTGTGGAAGATATTGTCCTTATTGGAGGAGTACATACGTCTACTGGAAAAAGCATAAGTGTATCCGAACTAGCCAAAGATTGGCCAGGAACAACTGTAGACGTGCTTTTTGACGACACAACCCTTGAGCAGGTAGTTGCTTTAGCGCCAAGAGATAACGCAGAGGGTTTTGTTTTGTGGAACCCTATTACGGACGAGCGCGTAAAAATTAAGTACGAGAGGTACAAAGAACTTCACCGATTTTTAACTAACACAAACGCAAAGCATGTGTGGGAAATTCTCTCTACCAACCAAGACCCCAATGAAATTTTTTCTGTTGCTCCTGATGAGTTCCACGAGTGGATTAGATTAGTCGTATCAGAACTAAAAAGAGAGTTTTCTAAGATAAAGTCTGAAGCATCTAAAGAATATGTAGACATATTAAAAACTCTTCTAGAAAACTGCAGTAGAAAAGACTTTGCTCAGGTTGCAGCCAAGTCTACACACAAAAGTATTCTGTTTAAGATTTATGATGAGCAGCCATATGACTCTATTATTTGGGGTAGCATTAAACCGAGTGGCACCAGAACTTTCCGCAAGGTAAACTCAGACGCAGATTAAAGAAAGGCACTACAAAGTGAATTACGTTGAGTACTACATAGAGACCGACAATGAAACTAGAAAACGTAGTTACGTTGTTCGAATCACCAGACTAAAGTTTTTCATGTTTTTACTTGTAACTACCATTGAAAAACTAGATCCATATCGGTTCAGACCCTTCTGGCTTTTTCAACCAATTACAGCTCTACATTTCAACACATCAAGAAAAGTTATGGAACTAGAAAATGCAGAGGTAAAGGTAACTAGAAAATGGGCACTGGAAAATTTTGATTGGGATATTAAGAAAGTGGAACAAGATGAAAAAATACTTGAACAAGAATAGGCAAGAATTAAGAAAGATTTTCTCTGTTGCTTTGATGGATAAAATTCATCACTATAAAGAGGGAGAGAACCCAATAGAGTGGGAAGAGTTTAATCCAAACAGCCAACTAAACATGACTTTAGAGGACGTAGACGTCATTCTTGACATCCTATTCCGCGAAGAGCCGAAGGCTATGACGGGAGTTGTTTACCCTCAAACCACAACTGCAACAGGAGCAACAGGAACAACAGGATACAGCTACTACGGATTCCAAAAAGAAGAGTCGAAGGTTGACCATGAGCCCAACAAAAAAGTAGAAGTCTTAGCTGAAATCCATGTAGACTTGAAAAAAGATGCAACTCTTAAAGATTTTAAGGAGTTTATTTCAGTACTAGAGTCTCTAAAAGTTTCTGAAGATTTTGTTGTAGCCGACTCCGGTTTATCAGTCACTATTGCTGTAGACAATTGCAAGGTAGAGAAGATAGACTGCGGGGTCTGCAACTTTAAGGACTATCTTATTCTCCCAGAAGAACACTACAAACACTGTACGACATGACCTGAACTTATACAATAAAGTATTGAAGCAGTTAACAAATAAAATCTACCAACTAAAAAAGCAGTAACGCTATGTGTACCAAAAAATAATCTAAAACACTGACAATTTCTAGCCAAGGATTTAGAATACATAGATCTAGGCGTAGAGTATTATTAATAATCCAAATTACCCGCACATCTAACAAGTAGGGACATATGTCTGTCATTAACTCAAACGGTTCGCTAACCAATCCATACTCAAACTTCATTGCGATCTCTAGATATGCAAGGTGGAAAGATGATCTAAATCGGAGAGAGACTTGGGAAGAAACAGTAACTAGGTACGTTGAGTTTATGAAGAAATGGCTTTCCTCAGAGTATGAGTACGACACTTCAGATCCGGTTTTTGACGAGGTAAAACACGCTATCCTTAACCTGGAAGTTATGCCGTCCATGCGTGCTTTAATGAGCGCAGGACCCGCACTAGAACGTAATCACATCGCTGCCTACAACTGCTCGTTTATAGCAGTAAATGATGTCAAAGCATTTAGTGAAGCACTGCTAGTTCTTACCCACGGGACTGGAGTAGGATTTTCAGTTGCTAGGAACCATGTAGAGAATCTCCCTATGATCCCCACACTTAAAGATTCCGGAGAAGTGATTTTTGTTGGTGACAGTAAGGAAGAATGGGCAAGGTCACTTAACCACCTTTTAGAGGCTCTCTACAGTGGAGACATCCCCTCATGGGATCTATCGGCAATTAGAGCTGCCGGAGTTCGTCTAAAGACTTTTGGTGGACGGGCTTCAGGTCCCGGTCCGCTAGATCAGTTGTTTAGATTTGTAGTAGATATTTTCAGAGGAGCACAGGGAAGACGGCTATCACCTCTAGAGTCTCACGACATTATGTGCAAAATCGGAGACATTGTTGTGAGCGGAGGCGTTCGTCGATCCGCATTAATCTCTCTTTCAGACCTAAATGATTTTGAAATGGCAAAAGCAAAAAGTGGAAACTGGTGGGAAAATCACGGGCACCGAGCACTTTCCAATAACTCGGCGGTCTATAAAGAGCGACCCAGTATCACCCAATTCCTACGCGAATGGCGTAACCTAATTGAGTCACAGTCTGGGGAGCGTGGAATTTTTAACCTTGCTGGAGCCAGAGCAGGTGCAGAAAAAATTGGTAGAGATGGATCTAAGATTGAGGGAACAAATCCCTGCGCCGAAATTTTGCTGAGAGATATGGGATTTTGTAATCTTACGGAGATAGTTGTAAGAGCAGATGACACTATCTCTGATCTTAAAAGGAAAGTTCGGATTGCTTCTATTATGGGAACTTGGCAATCATCTTTGACAAAGTTTTCCAACCTCCGCCCAGAGTGGGTAGAAAACGCAGAGGAAGAGCGTTTGTTAGGAGTCAGCCTTACCGGAATTTACGGATCTAAGTTGATGAATAATCCTAACGATGTACGACTCCCACACAGGTTGATGGAGCTTCGTAAACTGGCACAAAAAACAAATCAAAAAGAAGCCGATAAAGTTGGTATCAACCCATCTGTTGCGATAACCACAGTAAAACCTAGTGGAACAGTTTCTCAACTTTGTCTAGTTTCTAGTGGAATCCACCCGTGGCATTCAGAGCACTACACTAGGACTGTTCGTGGGGCAAGTAGTGACCCGCTGTCTAAGTTGCTGGCTGATAGTGGAATCCCCGCTGAGCCAGACGTTATGAAGCCTGACATTAATACAGTGTTTTCTTTTCCTGTTGCAGCACCTAAAGGCGCAGTTACACGGGATCAAATTTCTGCACTAGACCATCTCGCATTGTGGCTTGTATACAAAGAGAATTGGGCAGACCACTCTGTAAGTGTGACGGTAAGTGTTCGGGAAGACGAATGGCTCGATGTTGCCGGATGGGTGTATAGAAATTTCGACAACATTACCGGAATTAGTTTTCTTCCATATGCCGACCATGTGTATCAGCAAGCTCCCTACCAAGAGATCACACAGGAAGAGTTTGAAAAAGCTGCCTCTGAGTTCCCCAAAGAAGTTAGGTGGAATGATTTATCATTCTATGAAACCGAAGATGGCACTACTGGATCTCGTGAACTTGCTTGTGCAGCAGACGGTACTGGTTGCGAGGTAGTAGACCTTACAACATAAGGTTAGAAGCATTATGGATACTGGAGACATTAAAGAAGATCCCTGCGCTCGAGGTCACGACATCGAGGTGTGGAGAGGTATACAGGTTTGCATGCGATGCGAGTACTCTACCTCTCCACTAAAGCAGGCTCCCAACGAAATAGAAGGACATCCCATCTAATGCCTACGTACTCATACGCATGCGAGATCGGACATCCTTATATCGAGACTAGAGGGATCTCAGATCCTCAACAAAGAACTACTTGCCCAAAACCTGACTGCGCTAAGAAACTAAAACGAAAGTTTGAAAACACTGCGGTAGTGTTTAAAGGAAAAGGATTTTACTCTAACGGGGGTTAGTGGTAAGGTTTATATCCATTAGGAGAAACTACGATGAGATTTAAAGACTTTGGTGAACCAGAAATTGTAAAACTGTTGAGTAAAGATGTTCTGGTCTCAACTACAACACCTAAAGACTCTCTAGAGATAAAAATTCTAGATCGAGACAACAAAGATTTCCTTGAGCCGTGGCGCGTTCCAGTCAACACTGACTCCTCGGAAACAAAGATCTTTACAATAAAACACAAGAATGTTACTGTAGGGCAGAGCATAGTTTGGAACTTTCAAACTTATAAGAATTCATTGAAGAGTTGTTCCATAAGTTATTGGTTAGCAGAAGATTCGACCGGAAAAGGCATAGGACCTGAAGCAATCTCTCTAATATGTAGATACTTATTCTCAGAGCTTGGCGTACAGGAAATAGATGCGACAATACAGCCAGAAAATGTCCCTAGTATAAAACTTATTGAAAAGCTAGGATATGAGTACAAAAAAACTGTTGGAGAGCATCAGGTATTCCAAGGTAGATGGCAAGGATATGTAGTGTACACAATTACAGATAAATTGAGGGAGCCAGAAAATGTCTAAAATCTACGGAGTGATGTGCGATGGGTGCAAAAAAGTAGACGCAGTACCTGCACAAGACCCAAGTAACGAGGACAAAATCCCTAGAAACAATTGGATGTCTGTGAACATTTGGAATGGTGGACCAGTTCCTCAAAACAAAGAGTACAGTGTGTCCGGTCCAGACCTGCACGCATGCTCTACAGGATGTCTAAAAGAGTTGGCAGATACAATAGAAAAGTCTGTTAAGACAGATACGAGCAATTAGCCAGGAATAGCAAGATCCACAACGCCTTAGAATAGGAATATGATTAAACCTAACCCAGACGTTGTGCAGTTAAATCCAAACAACTTCTCCGAAATTTTAGAGAAATCAGCTAAACCTGTTGCAATCTTGTTCTGGGATAGAGAAGACGAAGACCTCATGCAGTCCATGCTCATGGGTATGCGTTGGCTAAAAAATTACTCAGAAGCTAAAAAATACTTCACCTTTGCAAAAATCAAAAAGATTGACGGTCCGACATTGTGGGGGCAGTATGAGCCTCAAGGGCAAGAAATTATTGTTTTTAGGGGCGGGGAAGTTATTGAGCGTATTCCAGGATTTGTCTACGCATCAGAAATAAATACTATTCTTATGTCACACATTAATAAAAAAGCAATCCCACAGATTCCCTAGGATGGGGATAGCACCGCCTTCGGGCAGGTGTCACCACCTAGGTAAGTGGGAAAACTGCCTACATAAAAATAAAAAACGACACCCTGTTGACAGCGACCGATTTAATGTGCTAGGATTTCCCCAACATAAGGGCGACGGTCCGAGTGGAATATGGCGGAATCAAGCTCTGTGCCAGTAGGGGCGAGAAACGCACTATCGGGACTTAGCGGTCTTTCTCTTAGCGGAGTAAACGGTAGATCGGCTACAGCGGTACATAAACCTATGGATTGCTGGCTAGGCCGTTCCGGTAAAAAGCAACCCGGATATTCACCCCACTAACCTCCGCAAGGGGGTTTTTGGTTTATATGCCCCCTTAACTCAGTTGGCCAGAGTGCCTCACTTGTAATGAGGAAGTCTGCGGTTCGAATCCGCAAGGGGGCCCGATAATTTCCTTTCTGTGGCATAATGCAGTTATGTTTACCGGACCGTATACAGACATCTATCCTGCTGTCGCAGAAGTTCTGAAAGAACTTATTAGACCCGAAGATACTTACCATATAACTCACACAAGGAGAATTGCAAGAACTTTACAGGTCCTTCTTGATCAAAAGCCTAAAGGTCGTATCCTGGAATTAGGAACTAGTGGAGTAATTACTCTTGCAATTCAAGCTCTTTTACCAAAAGTTACAATAGATGTTACTAATTTTGATATGAACAAAGAAACAGTGCATACCTACGAAATAGCAATACATAGCTACTCAGGGAGTTTTACGGCTTTTGCTATTGATTTAGAGTCTGATGAGATTCCAGTAAAAGATGAAACATACGATTGGGTTATTTGTTCAGAAGTAATTGAGCACATGGATATTGATCCAATGTTTATGATGTCTGAAGTTAATAGAGTACTAAAGCCTAAAGGAAGCTTGCTATTAACAACTCCAAATGTGGTTAGTTCTCGAGGACTTACAAAAATGATGTCCGGATTAGAGCCATACTTTTATATGCAGTACCACGCCAATAGGTCTCCGTACAGGCATAACTATGAGTACTCTATACATTCTCTTATGCAAGTAGTCAAAGCTGCGGGTTTTGATGGGAGTATTTGGACAGAAGATTGTTTTGAAGATTCTATGCCTTCTGTTGTGGCAAGGCTGAATGCGGCTGGTTTTAATATTACACATACAGGAGACAACATATTTACTATTGCTAAAAAGAAAAGTCCTGTGTTAGATCGTTACCCGCAAGCAATTTATGAGAAGGATTAACATGTTAAAAGAAGACCCTACAACTTTTCTCCCTATCACCGATAACATAATAAATCTTAAAAGACTAGCAGAAGAAAATAATAAAGAGTGGTCGTGTTTTAATCCATCTATTGGGTATTCTCCTAAAAAAGGATACGCAATGGCCTTTAGATCTTCTAACTATGTAGTCCTTCCTCATGGCGAGCTTCATGTGACAAACGGTGGAAAGATTCGTAATAGAATTTATTTTGCTGAAGTAGATAAGAATTTCAAGTTTAAAAACTTTAGACAGATTCCTATGCCCGAATTGCCCCTAAAGTACACTCGAGGAATTGAAGATCCACGACTCTTCTGGAGAGATAATAGTTGGATGATTGCAGGAGTAGTTATGGAAGAGCACACTCCGGTTGCACGTTTTTGTGTTTGTAAGCTTGACCCCAAAGCCACAAAGATTATTGATGTGAAAATTTATCCTGGTGTTCGTCCAGATAAGCCTGAAAAAAACTGGTTAGTTCCTGATCTCAAAGCTACTGAGTACTTTGATTTTATTTATGGACCTACAGCAATTATTAAAAACCATAAAATTATTACCAACTTCTCTGACAATAATCTTATTTCTGGACTTAGAGGGAACTCTCATCTTATAGAGCAAAAAGACGGGACCTATATTGCAGTTATGCACAAACTATGGATTAGCAAATCTCGAGGGTATAGCCCTAATAATTTTGGCATGATGGATTTTGTCGTAAAAAACTACGGACATTATTTTGTACGATTTGATCGTTTTGGCGTATTAATAGAAGCTTCTCAGGCATTTCAATTTGTAGGTCCTGGGATAGAGTTTGTAGGGGGAATGGTTGAACTGAATGATAATTTTGTTGTGTCATTTGGAAAAAATGACGTGTCTTCACATCTAGCTATTATCCCTAAAAATTATGTTTTAAATATTATGAATGCAATTGTCTAGTAGAATCTATAAATGAGCAGCTTACAAGCAGAAAAAAGAATCCTCAACTCATCAGACCGTTGCGATATATGTTATTCGCAAGCATATTTTCTTACTATTCTTGACTCAGGTGAGCTGTATTTTTGTCGGCATCATTTCCTTCGTTATGAAGAGACACTTCGAGAACTGTCTTACTACGTGATAGATCAATCACATTTACTTGACAAGACTCTTGTCGTGGACTCCGACAGTATTTAATAGATTTATCCTATGTCTGAAGAGCCCAAAGAAAAAGAAGACAGGCTAATTAGTCTTGTAACTCAGTCAGGATTCCAAGTCGTGCCCCTTCAAACTATTATTGATGCCCTCGCTGAGATGGAAAGACATCTTAAAGAAGTAACAGGAATTACTCAAGAAGAGCTAGAAGAATATTTAGAAAAGATACAAAATCTATTAGGGGAAGAAATATCTATGAATCTTAGCCTTGAAGAGCTAGCTAGTTGGATACAGACTTTTCAGAGTCTTTAAAGCTTTCTCGCAGCTTGTTTTTCCAGTGAACTGTTTTGACTTGTTCTGGCCTAAATGATCTAAACATTTTGGACCCTTTAGGGCCTCCAATAACATCTATCCATTCAGCGGAAGGGGTTTTGACGTATTTGATAAATCTAAATCTTCCTTTTTCAGATGTAATAGAGATTTCAGTCCCCGACACAATATTACGTCCATTTATTTGAATCTCGTCAAAAATCATCCACTCTGGGTGAACATCTTCCAGAGTTGGCATTACCTTCTTTTTTCTTCCCATAAAGATCATTCTACACATAAGTAGTCTTTTGTGAGTATCTAGTTATTTTTTGTCAGTTATCGCTAGTACCGGAGTTTCCCGGATCATTTACTACAACATGGGATAATTATAGATATCAACGAGAGGATCTTCTAGGAAGTTTTTGTTCCTTAGGAGGGATATGTGGTTCTGGGAGTGGTCTCTTCTTTTTACCTACGTGACACTCGCACTCGCATTCAATAATTTTCTCAGGTTCATACAGGTCTCGGTAATGAGTCCTGCATCCTTCATGATGATTGTCCATACACCAGCCAAATAGCCTAGCCATCCGTGAGAGTTACTTTTCCTTCTGCTCCACCTTCAAGAATTCGAGGAGTTAGATAGCAGAGAATCTCTCGGTAGTAGCAAGTGTCGCACCCACAGAAGGCTATTCCAGAGGCTGTCTCTACCTCTTCGATCTCTTCCCCTTCTTCCTCGGCATAAGCACTTTCTTGCAGTGTCATCATATATTCTTCAAGGCCAGACTGTAAACCATCGGCCCACTTAGTATCTTCAATCTGAAAGTATGTCATAGAAAAACTATACACGGCCCTAGTATTTCTTGTCTACCATACGGTAGTCTATCCTCATGAC
>Ga0208770_1001470_pt1 | contig 11699 bp, 16 predicted proteins | sample AntAceMetag02UK9_FD_184771 | JGI IMG/M metagenome (GOLD analysis project Ga0208770, IMG submission 184771) | Saline lake microbial communities from Ace Lake, Antarctica - Antarctic Ace Lake Metagenome 02UK9 (SPAdes) (version 2) | ecosystem: Environmental > Aquatic > Non-marine Saline and...
CCTAGCCATAACCTGCCAGGCGTCGCCGCCAGCCATAACCGCGTCAGTGAGATCCGAAACCGTAATATCCGACGCCGACATTGACGCCAACAACACGTCGTTACCCTCAACCATTGACATCAGGAAAGACGTAAGGCCTTCGGCGGCGCTGCCAGCGTTACGCATCTCGTCGGCGAGTTCCTTGACCTGCTCGCGTGCAGCCTTACCGCCGTCCGACATGAAGAAGAGAGCTGTACCGACCGCAGCGGCGAGAGTGGCGAAAGCCAGGATCGGATGCGCCAACATCGCAGCCCTCATAAGCGTGAGTCCTGCGCTGATGGCTTCGAAGCTGACGAGGATCTTTCCGCCGACCGTCAGCAGGGGACCAACAGCGGCGATCACTCCGAGGAACGCGACGACAGCAATCTGTGCACCCTGAGGCAGTTTCGAGAACGCTTCGACGATAGACGAGATACCACCAGCAACATCAGCAACGAGCGGGCCAATGATCTCACCAACCTGGATCAGTGCCGTCTGAATGTCGACCCACGCCTGCTGCATCTTGAATGCACCAGTTTCAGCCATCGTACCGAACGCCTCATCGGTCATCCCGACCGAATCGGACACCGTGCCGAACGTGTCCGTGATCGTCTGCGCGTCAGCGTCAAGGATCTGGAACGCGGCAGAAGCCGCCTCAGACGAACCGAGGAGCCGGCCCAACTGCTCACGGTTCCCGCCCAACTTGCCATCCAACATTTGCAACGTCGCTGACAGACCGTTCTCACCGATCGAGTCACGGACGTCACCAGCAGTCATGCCGAGTTCACCCAGCACGGTCGCGGCCTCAACGGTCGGCACCACGAACGCACGCATGAGTGCCTGGACCTGCGTGATCGACTCAGCAGCGTTACCGTTCGTGCGGGTCAACAGTGCAACCGCACCGCCGACTTCCTCCAACGACGCGCCAGCCTGCTTAGCAAACGGCAACACGCGACCAAGCGCGCCAGAAAGCTGCGACGTTTCAAAGTTGCCGGCGCGAGCCGTAGCCGTCAGAATGTCGGTCGCCCGAGCAGCGTCCAAAGCCTCAGGCCCGTAGGCGTTCATCGCACCAGCAACGGCGCGAGCAATGTCGTTCGTTTCGCCGAGACCAGCAGCCGACGCTTTCGCAGACATTTCGAGGGCCGACAGGGCGTCGTCACCCCGTAAGCCAGCGGACGTGAGCACGAAGAGAGCGTCGGCGAGCTCGGCCGGAGCGGTCGCCGTCTCTCCGGCAAGCTGGAGCACAGAGTCTTTCATGCCGTCAACCTCGGCAGCGCCGATACCGACCAGAGCCGTGATCTTCGACATTGACGCATCGAAGTCCATCGAGAGTTTGACGGCACCCGCCCCGGCTGCAAGGAGGGGCAAAGTTACGCCCATCGTCATTTTCTTGCCGACGGTCTGCATCTTCGCGCCGACCTTCTGGAAGTCGACACCTGCGGACTTCTCGAACGCCGAGGTCGAAGCCGCAGCCTCAGCCATCGCCTTCTTGTACGGCGCAACGGTCGCCGACAACCTGACAGATACGGTCTTTTCGGCCATCAGATGCCCCCTCTCGTCACGTAGTGGATTCGTGTTTCTTTAACCCGATGAGCAGCCCATCAAACGAGCCATCACCCATCGAGCCATCTGATCGTGCCCTACCGATTTGACGGTTCTCGGCGTCCCGTGCAGCACATGCAAAGCAATGCACAGGGACCGCCTCGTACAGCCCATCGTTCGCTTCGTTCATCGACTCGGCTGCCGGATTCCCGCAACCGCCACAAAGCGAGTCGAGGTAATCCATGTACGCCAGCTCTGACTCTCGGTCGTCGTCGAGCCATAGCGGCTCGCCTGGTTCGACTACGCGTCCGAGGAGGATGGAGCGGGGCGTTCGGAGATGGTGGGCCGCTTCGCATAGGCGCCGCTCGCTAACAGAATCGAAGCGGCCAAGCTTTTTGGCGCGATCGCTACGACGTTCGCCGAGATGCACGCTGACCAAAGTTCGGTCCACGCCCTCACATCAATCAGTGCTGACTCTTCAAGGCGTCGGACATCAGCAACGGTCATCACCGGGTCGACACATGAAGCAGCCATTGCCTCGTACGGGAACGTCTCGACGTTGTGGTCTGCCGACCGGTCAGCCTTGCGTTGGGCCTCGGTCGGTGGGTGGGCACGCAGCAGGTCAGCCCAAGCACGATGGCCGATCGCGATGAACCGGAACGCCAACATCGACGCTTCAAGCTCGGCTTCAATCGCAACCAGACGTTCAGCGGTCGCCGCACGTTTCGGGTGTGCGTCGATCGTGTCGGATGTGAGGGTCGGGAGTAGTGCGTCAAGTTCGGCGTGCTCTTCGCGTAACGCCTGCGGGACAGCCGCGATGCGGGCAGTCACCACACGGTGATATGCGGGATCTTCCGCGGTCTTGAGAATGTCTTCGATCGCTGATGTCATTTCGGTTCTTCCCCTTTATGGATGTTCGGTGAGATCGACCACGATCCACGGGAACGCCAGCAGCCAGCGCCCCGTGGATCGGATCAGATGTGACTAGGACGCGATGAGAGCAGCGTCAACGTTCGGGGCGGCGGTCACATAGATCGACACCATGAACTTCTGAGTCGTGTTCCGGCCGTAACCTTCCGGCCGCTTCTGACCGACCTGACCGGGATAGACCTCGGCCTTGTCGGTTGCTGCAGGTGCAGCGGATGCGCCGGACCCACCGAACGGCAGTTTGACGAGGAAGCCGTTGTCACGGAACTCGAGCGCATCCCAGCTGCCCGTTTCGCTGGTATCGTCACGCTTGAACGTGAGAACGATCGGGCCAGCCGCTGACGTGCCGACCACCGAAGTGTCGTAGATGTCGTCGATGCCGGACGTGTCGACCGACGACTCAGACGCCGGCGTGTCGTAGTTGGTGATGTCGGTCAGGCGTTCGCCTGCGGTCATCTCGGCCAGTGTGGGTGTTGCGACGATAGCGCAGGCTGGAAGCCAGAACCATTGAACAACACCATCATGTGCGATTGCGGTCATTTGGACCCCTCCTCAGGGTTGTCCCCGGTGGGGATCGGTTGGGTTTGGGTTTCGACGAAGGCGGATGCCTTCGGCGATTTGGCTTCGACCCAGCCGCTGCGCGCAAAGTGCGCCAACCGGCTGTACTTCTTCACGATTTCGACACCCGGCAATTCGGGATGACGCAACGTGACGGGGTCGGTGGGTGAGTGTTTGGTCATAGTTCCTCCGTGATGAGATACGGTCGAGTCGTATGAAACGACTTGCGATGATTTCGGTCTTAGCCCTGACGTTCACGGCGTGCGGTGCCGATGAAGGACCAGACAGCGGTGCGTTCCTGGCGTGTCGGCAGTTCAACGACTCCGGCCGCGACTACGTGGCTGGTGTAATCACGTTCACAGAGATGCGAGGCAAGATGAAAGGCATTGAGTCGAACGCTTCGATCAGCGAAGAAATCGGTATTGCGTCGAACGCTCGTCAGATGTTGATAGCTGCGACCGCCGGGGATCGCCCCGAGTTCGAGGCAGCCGGATTACGCTTCATCGATGCGTGCGCCGCTGTCGCCGGTTAATCGAACGGGTCGATGCCCTGTAGCGCCATCGTGAGCCGACGGTGCCCTAACGGGGCTTGCGGCCAAATGAACGGTTGAGGCGCCGTGTCCGATGTGCCGAACTCAAGGAAGAACGCTGCACGACTATCGGCAATCAAACGTCGAAAGTCTTGCCCGCCCGCGATTCTGATCGAGTCCCGAGTTTCGCCGGACTTCACAGCAACATCAGCGACGGCGCCCGCCTTCATTTCGGCGGCGATCTTCGTGAGACTCAGTGACGACACGGCGGCGGCTTTAGGTGCTGCCTTGATGAGGTCGTTGGTGAGGTCGGACAGTTCCGAAAGATCGAAATCGGCGGTCACGATGTGCCAACTTCTAGACGGTCTGGCGCATACCAGACCGGCGGCTGTACGTCGTCATCTCGAATGATTGTCGTGGACGCCATCGGGAAGTCCAGCCAAATCACTTTGCGGCCATCGGATAACGTCGCTGGCACCGCAGCGTTGAACAGTGACCGGGACTTGTCGACCAGCCATCGGCATTGCGCAGGGTTCGACGACACTGAGGTGATCTGGAACGTCGGAGATGCGTCTTCGTTCGGCTCGTCAATGGAACCGTCCGTGATACCGCCAGCGATCGAATAGACCACGACGTAGCCGCTGTTGTCGGGGACGGTGGACGGTGCGACATGATCGCCAACCGTGAGACCGCCATCTTCAAGGACGCTGATGACCCAGGCAATAAAGACTCGCTGACCGTGAAGGCTCATGTCTCCACCGCCACGCACGGGTAACCCTTGAAGACGGTGAACGTGGAGACCGGCACCGCTGTGATCCGGTAGCTCAAACGGGTCAGGTCGGGATTGTCCGATGTTCCGAACGTAATGACGTCATCAATTCGAGCCGAGATAACATCGAATGGGAACAGGGCAATGTAACGGGAACGGGTCACCTGCTCTTCACCGAACAGAACAGTCGACTCCATCGACTCAAGCTGACGGAGCTGACAGTCACCGGTGTAGATCACGGTTCCTGCAGCGTCAGCCGCCATGACCCCTGTGGTGGTGTTCAGTGCGCCCGACGCGCCCGGTCGTGTGATCGTGGCCGTATCAGGCAGCGCAGCCTCCGAATCGGTGCGCATTGACGACAGTTCGAGAGCCGTCAACATTAAACGTTTGCGATCTTGCGGCGATACGACTTCTCCATTGCCCGACAGTGCCCGAGAATCTGTGCCCGCTGAAACATCTGGCCGTCAGTCGTGAAGTTGTACCGGCCCGCAGCCTTGCCAGCCTTAACCTGCCACGCCTTCGCTGCCGCTGCGTTGAGATCCCAAGTAGGCACCCACGTCATGCCTGAATAGTTCCAGCGCACATCATCATCGGAGATCGCGTCAGCAAACGGCTGCACACCAGACACAGAAGGCCAGACAGGCTCGACGGCACCAGATGTTGCAGGCGTTGAACACATCCAGTAGGAACCGTTAGCCGGGTTGGGTGTAACGATGTCGCCCACGTAATAGACGGTTGACGCTTCCCATGCTAGGGCGGCAACGCTGTTGCCAACGTTGTTGCCGCCGACATCAACACGCCGGGAGGTTTCAAGGATGCGAGCCAGTTCGTCGACGGCCAACGCCGGGTCAGACTCATGGTCCGCCATCATCTGCAGATCGGTCAGCGCAGTTGCAGCGTCCATGAATCCTCCGACTCAGTCAGTCTCTGCGGCCACCTTTGCGGCGACCTTCTTGCGTGGTTCTGGCTTCACTGGCGCATCGGTCTTAAGAGGCTCAGCGGATAGGTGAATCGACCTTCGGGATCACCGTTCGGTCCGAGGCCGTGACCAGGGCCTTCGCTGGTCGCCGCCGATCCGCGAAACCCCAGGTCGCGCCCTATCCGCGCGGCCCCTAAGCACGTAGATGACACCGCCGTGGCGTGTCTCCTTCGCCTCAATGTCGCCTTTGTCAACGATTCGGAACTCGCCCGAATCAACAGAAGCCTGGAAGCGTTCGGCTGCGTGCGAATCAGTCGGGATATCGATCTCTTGAACGACTCCCGACTGACCCAACACGAATACCGTCACGCCGGCCGCGTGACCCTGACAGCGCCAGCGTAGGAAGCGGCAAGGTCGATATGGATCGTCCCGTCAGCCTGCAAATACCGGGCCGACTCAAGCCCAGCAATCGTGACGTCACCGGAAGTTGCCGGGACCGTAACGTCCAGGTTGCCGAGGCCCGCAGACAGCGCAGGCGGAGAGTCTCCGGCCACGATGGTTGCAACACGGTCGGTTCCGTTCGTGTTGGTCAGACGAATCGTGACATTCTCCAGCGGATAGCCCGCAAGATCAACCACATGGTCATTGGTGGGGTCGGCGGTGGTGCCGGCGCCAGTGGCGGCGCCGGATGCGCTATTGGTGACAATGGGGACATTTGTACGTGGCATTAATGGGCTCCTTGTAAAAGATGTTCGGGACTGGCATCAGTCCCCCAGCGACTCGCGCCAGGGGACTGGAGATCAGGTGATGGACGCGACGACCGTTGCGAGCGAGTCGGGGCGCATGACTTTGCCGCCATAGACGTGCAAGCCCTTGATGGCATCGGAGAACGAATCCTCAGGGCGGTAGCTCTCCACCTTGACGATCTGCTCGGCGTAGCTGATCGCGGACGCATGGCCTGCCATCACGGCGTAGTCGTCGCCAGCCGTGTTCACGACGTTGTTCGACTTGAGCACGTTGAAGCCGAGCACGTCACCGACACGCCCGTTACGAAGGCCGTCGCTGGTACCGGACTCGTTGACCTTGACGAACTTTGAGTTCTCAAGCAACAGGCCGTAGTACCACGGCGGGACAATGACATAGCGTCCCTCGTCTGGCACGTTGGCCTCGTCAAGTACGACGGACAGCTTACGAATCTGCGTGTACGCCAGATCAGCGGTCGTCACCGAAACGGTGCCGAGCTGGTTAGCTACAGCAGCCTCCGTGTACTTGCCAGCAATGAACTGGTCGGCGATATCGCGCAGGCCGTAAGCGGCCTCGGTCAGGGACTCTTCGAGCTCGCCACCGGTCGACTGTGCTGCATCGATGTCGTCCAGCTCGAACGCGAAATACTTGGCCTGGTCAATGAGCAGCGAACGCTGAGCGTCAGTCAGCGTCTCAGGGACGATGGTGGTCGTGTTCTTGGTGTACGTGCCGATGGTCGGCCGACCCATTGAGCGGACCTTGACGGTGTCGCCCTGGCTCGAGATGTCGCCTTCGTAGTTGCGGTTGACGACGCCAGCCTGAGCGAACACATGGTTCTTTTTGAGGCTGGACAGGATGTTCGCCGACCAGATTTCGGGGATGAATGAGATTGCCATGACGGCGGCTCCTTTGTTGGGGGTTGGGGATTACTGGCGCCCGAGGAGCTGATCGAGTTGGCCTGCAATGCGGGCTGCGTCGATTGCGTCGGACGTCATGGACGACAAGTCGTCTCGTGTGAGTTGCTTCGTGCCGGTCCCGCTTCCGCGAGGCCCACCATCCGCGGCCGCCACAGGGGGCGACGCCTTGCCGACGAGGTAAGGGTCAGACTCCAGCAGAGTCGCAACCGCTTCTTCCGCACCCGTAACTTGGCCGTCGTCGCCCACTGTCACTGCGTCTTTTTCGATGAGCTTGAACACCGCATCGGGGTTCACTGCACCGGCCTTCATCGCTGCCGAAATGACCGCTGATCGAAGGTTCGTATCTTTGACTCTGGCCGTTGCGTCTGCTGCAGATTTCTCGGCGGCATCGGCTCGGCTGTTTGCCTTCTCCAGATCCGACAGGCTCGCAGCTTCCATCTCGTCGAAACGGGTGGCCTTCTGCTTGAGGTCGTCGTAATCTGCAAACTTTTGGCGCTCGCGGTTCAGGCGTTCCTGAACGATGCGGTCGACTTGATCCTGCGCAACCATATGCGACGGCTCCGGCGGTGTGGCCGGTGCTTCCGGTGTGGCTGGCGGGGTGTTCGGGTCGATGATTAGATCGGGCATTCTGTCCTCCGAGGAGTAGTTGCCGTCTGTTAAGCGCCAGACGTGAGCGCAATCAGCGAGGGCTGAGAACTGGTGACACACCGCATTCACAGCGGAGATGTCCGAAATCGGCCGATGTCGCCGACTTGTAGCGATCGCCGGCAACCATCAAGCACCAGTCGCAGGCGTCGCCATCAGGTACACGGCGCCATGCAATGATGCGGGAAGATTGGACTGCGTCGCCTGCTTGGCGAGCCGTGGAAACAACGGATTGTCGACCGATGGCAGAAGACGAAGACGCCCCCGCCTGAATGGCCGCAACCTGCTCTTCGCCACGATCCAATGCGGCCTGATAATCGATGAACGGTAAATCCCAATCAGGCTCGACCGTCTGGCTTATTGGCGCGACCGCTTCTTCAAGAACGATGCCCATATAGCCAGCGGTCAACGCCGTGGCCTTGAGTAACAGCGTTGTTAGAGTCGGCAGCGCAAGCTCTCGAAGTAGTACTGCACCATTGTCTGCGCGTTGCGGTAGTCGGCCCCAGGCGTCAGCCACGACGGCGCCACCGGCCATCGAGAGCGTGCCTTGCCGAGCGACGTAACGGACCGCCAAAGCGTCATGCTGCGGCATCGGGTTCAACCGGCGCCACTGGTACCTCAGGTACCTCAGGTGTCAACAAACCCTCAACGGCTGCCATGCCACGCCAACGGATAATGTCCTGCGGCGAAACGTTCGGCAGCCGCTCCCAAATAGCCTCCTGAGGAACACCAAGAGCCTGCATCTTGAGAGCTGCGTCAACCTGCTCGCCCCAAGAGCGGTGTTCGATGTCGGCCCAGACGATCTCAGCGGACATGTCGTCAGCCAGCGGCTCTTTCGCCACCCTGGCACCGAGACGCATGACATCCTCCCAGCGCGCCCCAAAGTTGCGGGCGTGCTTCTTCGTTTTAGACGCAAGACCAGACTCGGCTGCCGTCAAGGCATCACCTGAGATATTGACCATCGCGCCAAGCAAGTAGTGCGGAGGCGTCTTCGAGATCGCCGCCATCGCGTTCACATCTGATTCAACAGCTTTGATGAAGCCCGTAAAATCAGCCTGGCCGAACTCTCCGACCTTGACTTCGTTCGGATCGCCGTCGAACGTCCACAACATGGATTCACGGAGCGACTTGACAGCCTCAGGCTTCGGCAGGCCCGTCTCATCGTCCGTGTCAGGTGTCCAACCAATGATGTAGCGTTGACGGAAGGCTTGAGCGTCCGCAGTCGTCAGACGGTTAAACACAGTCGTGTTGATGCGACGCTGAATCGGAATGACCCCAGCAAACTCGCTGTAGCCGCCACCAAACTGCGACGGACGAAGCGACGGGTTCGCAGCAAACTCGACAACAGAGACGACACCCAGATTGTGACCGACCGGCGTACCGCGCTCCTTCTGTGTCTTCCCGTCACCCTGCCACTTGTAGACGGCATCAGGAAGCAGCAGCGTCGTCATCTGGTCGCCAGAATCGTCATCCCAATACTTGAGAGCTGCAGCGATATCGCGCCGTGAACCAGGCTTGTAAGCCACGATCATCTGCGCTGAATGCTCAGCAGTGATCTCGCCCGTCACCGGATCAACCATCACGAAAGACTGGCCCGTCTGCAATGCGTTGTCCTGCACCAGGATCGACTGCGCATCCAAGTCGTAGCGCTGCCACCGATCCCAGCCCGTACGGTCTATTGATTGAGTGCCAGCGTTCGTGATCGACCGGATATCGACGACCTCGAGGCGCTCGGCCGGCGCATCAGCGACCAGCTTCACCCAGTTCGTGACACCCATCTCCATGAGATCCTGATATGCGCGGCGAGCCTGCTCAAACGCAGCAGTGCCCAAACGCTTCGGCGGGTTCGGCAACGGGTGGTTACCGTTATACCAGTCCTCGAGACGCTGGATCTCTGGACGGCGCTTCTGCAGCTCACCCATGAGAAGATCCCGCCATTGTGTGGGCGTGTAGTCTGCTTGCACCGCTCACCTCCGAGGTCTCGTTACATGAATACGGCGTTGCCGCGTTTCTTCGGTTTCACACCTGCAGCAACCGCATCAGTGCGCGCTTCCCACGCCAACACAGCGGCCATAGCGGCATCGATCTTTCGGCCGTGAGCTGCTTTGCGCATCGTCCATAACGGCTTACCCTGCTCGTCGCGGGCGTTCACTGTTCGTTTCACGACGTTGCAGACATGTCGGGTCAACACGTCGTCACTATCTACACCGTCAACGTGGTGCGTAACCTCGCCGGCACGAATCGCAGTAGCAAACGCCTGACATGCGTTACCAATCGGGCGCCAACGGTTCGTCCACCAATTCACAACGGCAGGCTTGCGGTCTGATCCCATGTGTTCGCCGGACCACTTCGCGATCGTCGACTCCCACCAGGGCGGGTCGCAATACATGCGCCACACTTGGAAGTCGGCAAACATCTGCGCCACGGCATCGTCAATTTCGCTCTCAGGATGCTCGTATTCGTCGCCTGCGTCGTCAGGACGCTCCCAACACCCAACAGTCCACATCACGCCTGTTTCGACCTCACAGGCCACAATGGCCGTGGCGTCGTCATGTCGTGAACCGTCGAATCCGGCAACGATCAGCGTCCCGTGCTTCGGAACCAGGTCTGGCCCACCGAGGCTGCGCCACTTCGGACGATCAAACGCCCAATCTGATGATGGCGCCGCAACGTTCAAGTAGTACCGCTTCGCGTCGTTCGGATCTGTCGCCGGGTCAAGGATCTCCTCGACCAGACGATCCAGATCAACCCACGCCGCAGCCTCACCGTAAGCGAACCGCAACGCCGGTAACAGTTGCGCCGGGTCGGTCATGTCGATGTTCTCGTGGTTCGGCGGTTCGCGAGTGTCGAACATGACGCCAACCGCTTTACCCTCGGCAGCCTTCGCTGTTCGGTCCGCTACAGAACCGTCACCCAGTTCAGGGGCGTTCTGTAGTTCAAGCGACCATCCGCCCATCTTCGCAGCGTTGCGCTGCAAGACACCCGCCAGCTTCACGCCGCCATTCGACAAGAACCATGATTCCGTCTGATCGAGTGCGGCAAACGTGACGCGCTGACCCTCGCGGGAACCAGCCGACGCCGTTACAGGCTCAAGCCGACCAGGGCGGCCGTCAAGATACATGCGAGTACGGCCGAGGTTGATACCACGATGAGCACAAGCACCATTGTCAGGATCGTTCAAAATGTCGAACAGCCAGACAAGCACATTGTCCGTCTGGTCTTCTGAGACAGCTGCGAACTGAACCCACGGATCAACACGAGGGACAGCAATCGGCTGCCCTGCTTGCGTCCACCCGTCAAACACGACAGGAAGCACCAGCTCGGCGTAACCGCAATATCCGGCCTCCGGCGACTTCCCGGCACCTTTAGGGCGACGAATAGCCGCGCGGCGAACCTGGCGGCGACCTGTCACCGGGTCAATCTGATAATAGTCGATGAGCCGGTCCTGCTGCTCGCCCGTCAACGTGATGCCGAGGTCTTCCTCGATCAGCGGGCCGACCTGGTAGCCGAGTGAACTGACCTGCCCCGGCCATGCCGGGACAAACATTAGGACGCCGCGCGCTTCCAACGATCAGGAGTCAAAACAACCCCATCGATCGACTTGCCGGACTTGTCCGACTCTTGTGATTCGCCAGAAACGATCTTAGCTCGGCCCTTCTTGCGGGCCATCGGCGACAGCATCAAGCGGTCCTCACGGTTCGTGATCTGCGTCAATATCGGAGACGACGGCTCAACCACAACCTCGCTATCACCGACACGCTTCGTCACCTCGCCGCGCATCGTGCGACTTGCATACACCTTCAAGCGAGCCCACTCGGCAACAATCTCAGCGTCAGATGAGTGCCATGCGGCAGCGGCCGGCGTCGACCAGGCCCAAACGTAATACCGCTGCTCAACCTCGTCAAGAGGTTCGATCGGTGACGGCAGGTCAACGACCACACCATCCATCGGCAACGAATCAGTCGGCAGCGTCGGCGCATTACGGCGGCGGGCAGTACCAGTAGGCAGGGGACCAGGCATAGCAACCTCCGAGGAGTAACCGGCCGGGTGAATGCTGGCCGTGAGCGCTTGAAATGTGACCACTTTTAGTGGTCGGGCTTGGCTTGGAAACCGTACAAACAACGGAGCATA
>Ga0208770_1001481_pt1 | contig 11622 bp, 10 predicted proteins | sample AntAceMetag02UK9_FD_184771 | JGI IMG/M metagenome (GOLD analysis project Ga0208770, IMG submission 184771) | Saline lake microbial communities from Ace Lake, Antarctica - Antarctic Ace Lake Metagenome 02UK9 (SPAdes) (version 2) | ecosystem: Environmental > Aquatic > Non-marine Saline and...
ACGTAGATTTCTTAGTTTAGATATTAAAGAAATACGAATTTTTAGTAGGGATGAAAAAAAACAGGATGATATGAGGCGTAAATATGCTGATGATCGAGTTAAGTTTTATATAGGTGACGTTAGAGATTATGATTCAATCATGAATGCGATGCGAGGGGTAGACTTCGTGTTTCACTCTGCTGCTCTTAAACAAGTTCCCTCATGTGAGTTTCACCCTATTGAGGCAGTAAAAACAAATATTATCGGTACTGAAAATGTTTTAACTGCAGCTATTAATGCCCATGTTAAGAAGGTTATTGGTTTGAGCACTGACAAAGCAGTATACCCAATCAATGCTATGGGGACATCGAAAGCAATGATGGAAAAAGTATTAATTGCAAAATCTCGTCAAGGTGCAGATAAGACAGTTATTTGTGGTACAAGATATGGCAATGTAATGGCTTCTAGAGGATCCGTAATTCCTTTGTTTGTTGGTCTCATTAATGAAAATAAAGAATTGACACTTACTGATCCGAGCATGACACGATTCATGATGACTCTTGATGATGCTGTAGATCTAGTTTTATTTGCCTTTAATAAAGGGACGCCAGGAGATATTTTTGTACAAAAAGCACCAGCTGTAACAATTGGTGATATGACTAAAGCATTGTGTGAATTAATGGGTAAGCCTAATTATCCAACTCGTGTTATTGGTACAAGACACGGTGAAAAAAAATGTGAAGCTTTACTTTCTAGAGAGGAGATGGCATGTGCTTTAGATATGGGTAACTATTATAGAATTCCTCCAGACCTTAGGGATTTAAATTATGCTAAATATGTAGATATTGGAGAAGAGAGTATTACTGATGCGAGTGAATATAATTCAGACAATACTGAGCGGCTGGATGTGGAAGGTATGAAGTTACTACTAAATAAATTAAAATTTATCAAAGCTGCGTCTAAGGGTGAAATTATAGACCCTGAAGAATAATATGAATGTATTAGTTACTGGGTCAAATGGTTTTATTGGTAAAAATCTCATCATCCACTTAAATGAACTAAATATAAATGTTCTAACTTATACGCGTGTAAATTCTATTAAAGATCTGCCTGATTTAATAAAAAAATCAAACTTTATTATTCATCTTGCTGGAGAAAATAGACCAAAGGATGAAAAGGATTTTAATATTGTTAATGTTCAGTTAACTAAATCAATTTGTGAATTAATTCAGTCTACAGGTAAACATATTCCTATTATTCTAGCATCATCTACTCAGGCTGCACTTGATAACTCCTATGGCAAAAGTAAGCTAGAGGCAGAATTGATTTTAAAAAAACTAGAAAGTGATACAGGAAATCCTATTCACATCTATAGATTGCCAGGAGTATTTGGAAAATGGTGTAAGCCTGATTATAATTCAGTTGTTGCAACCTTTTGCTATAATGTCAGTAACAACCTTTCTATAAAAGTTAACGACTCATCTTCTGAATTAAGCTTGGTATATATAGATGATGTTGTTGAAGAATTTGTTAAGATAATACAAGGAAAACAAGTTAATAAAAAAGAAATATCTATTCAGCCAGAATATAAAATTAAACTTGGAGATTTAGCTACCCAGATAGAGCTCTTTAAAGAGAGTCGAAAATCATTAATTTCTGAAAGAGTGGGTGTTGGACTTGTTCGTAAGTTATACTCAACTTATATTAGCTATCTTCCACCCGAACAATTTTCATATTCAATACCTTCTTATGGTGATGATAGAGGAATGTTTGCAGAGATTTTAAAAACTAAAGATAGTGGACAGTTTTCATTTTTTATTGCAAAACAAGGTGTTACTAGAGGTGGCCATTACCATCACACTAAAACTGAAAAGTTTTTGGTTGTTCAGGGTGAAGCAAGGTTTAATTTTAGACATATAATTTCAAATGAAACTTATGAGATCAATACATCTGGTAATAAATTAAAAATTATTCAAACTGTACCAGGATGGTCTCATGATATTACTAATATTGGTGTAGAAGATGTTATTGTCATGCTTTGGGCAAATGAAATTTTAGATCGTGAAAATATTGATACAGTAGCTCATAAGGTGTAAAAGTAAAAAAGGTATGAAAAAATTAAAAATAGTAACTGTGCTGGGTACACGTCCAGAAATTATTCGTCTTTCTTGTGTAATTAAGAAACTTGATAAGCATTGTGAACATATCTTGGTTCATACGGGTCAGAACTATGACTACGAGTTAAATGAAATATTTTTTGAAGATCTTGGTATTAGAAAACCAGATTATTTTCTAGATGCTGCCGGATATTCTAGTGCAGAAACTATTGGAAATGTAATTATCAAAGTTGATAAAATTTTAGATGAAATTATGCCAGAGGCCATGCTTGTATTGGGAGATACAAATAGCTCCATGGCTGTGTTGGCTGCTAAGCGTAGAAAAATACCAACATTTCATATGGAAGCCGGTAATCGTTGTTTTGATCAACGAGTTCCAGAGGAAATTAATAGACGTTTAGTTGATCATATGGCGGATATCAATTTACCCTATAGTAACATTGCTAGAGAATATTTGTTAAGTGAAGGACTACCTGCTGATATGATTATTAAAACTGGTAGCCCTATGTTTGAAGTTATTAATACTTACAAGAGTGAAATTGAGTCTTCAGAAATACTTGCTAAATTAAACTTAAAAAAATATAAGTTTTTTGTTGTGAGTGTTCACCGAGAAGAAAACATTGATTCAGATGTTAATTTTTTAAAATTAATTGAATCATTAAATTTAATTGCAGAAAATTATAATATGCCCATTATAGTATCAACACATCCACGTACTCAAAAACGTATAGATACATTAGGGACTAAATTTCATAGTTTGATTCAGTTATTAAAACCACTTGGCTTTAAGGATTATAATAAACTACAAATTTCTGCAAAAGCTGTACTTTCGGATAGTGGCACAATAAATGAAGAGTCTTCTATCATGAATTTCCCCTCATTAAACTTACGTGAAGTGCATGAAAGACCAGAGGCAATGGAAGAGGCTGTAGTTATTATGACTGGTCTTGGAAGTGAAAGAATTTTACAAAGCTTATTAATTCTTGAATCCCAATCAAGAGGTTCTGAAAGGTTAATTAGGCAAGTAAAAGATTATTCAACGCCTAATGTCTCTGATAAAATTGTTAGAATAATTCACAGTTATATAGATTATGTAAATCGTGTTGTTTGGAAAAAGTATTAAGTGCTGTGAAAAGATATGATTTAGCAATCATAAATCGTACTTTTTGGCCCGCAGGTATGACTATAGGAGAATCATTACTTCAGTTGAGTGAAAAAACTGTTTACGATGGTAAAAGTACAGTTGTGATTACTCAATCTTCTAACAATTTGAAAAAAATAACTAAAGAAAGGGGGAGAGGCTCTGGTGTTACCTTTAAAACATGTGTGTCAAGAAGCAACTCCTCTACTAAATTATATTATCGTATTTTTGATGTACTGATATTTATGTTCTGGGTTATTTGGAACTTAATATTAACACGTCCAAAAAACATATATGTATCTACTGATCCACCTTTGTTAGTACCTTTTGTAGTTTTTTTGTATTCAAAAATATCTGGATCACCCTACACATATCATCTCCAAGATATACATCCTGAAGTAGGAAATACAGTGATAAAATTAAATCCTATGCTATTTGCCTTTTTTAAAAAAATAGACAATCTAGTTATTCGTAATGCTTCAAGTATTATCACTATTAACGAAACCATGAAAAATGAAATTATTACAAGATCAAAAACAAAATGTAAAATCCATCTTGTGGATAACCCTGCAGTTAGTATAGTTGGCATTGTCCAAGACAAAATTAAAGGATTTGTTTTTTCAGGTAACGCTGGAAGATTACAAAGAATCCCATTACTTCTTAAGAGTATTAATAAATATAAAGAAGAAGGTGGTGTGCTACCATTTTTGTTTATTGGATCAGGTTTATATTCTGATAAAATTCGCATATTATCTAATAAACATAAGGATATAAAATACAAAGGGTTAGTGGATACTAATACAGCTAACGATCTAACTTTAAGGTATGAGTGGGCCTTGTTACCAATAGAAGATGAGGTTACAAAATATGCCTTTCCTAGCAAAACATCTTCATATTTATCTTGTGGTTCGAATATAATATCAATATGTGGTGAACAAACTATTGTTGCTAAGTGGGTAGTCAATAATAATTACGGAATTAATATCTTGCCAAATGTTGATAATATAGTTGATATTTTTTTTAAAATTGAAAATGGCCTGACCATTAATAAAAAAACTGTAGACCAAGATTATTATTCTATTGATAACTATGTTTCTAAAATATTTAATATTGTATTTAATACAAAAAGGAGTTTATTTGATAAAAAGAACATTTGATTTATTTCTAATTATCTTCAGTCTTCCATTTGTAATTCCCATTTATTTAATGATAATGTTATTAGTATTAACCCAATTAAATTCTCCGGTTTTATTTAGGCAATCTCGTCCAGGATTGAATGGAAAAGTTTTTGATATTTATAAATTTAGAACAATGACCAATGATTGTGATAAAGATGGAATACTTTTGACTGACGAGCTTAGGCTTACTAAATTTGGAAAATTTTTAAGATCAACTAGTCTAGATGAGTTGCCTAGTTTATGGAATGTTTTAAAGGGTGAAATGAGTTTAGTAGGTCCTCGTCCATTATTGGTAGAATACTTACCTTTGTATTCTTCAAAACATGCCAGACGTCATAAAGTTAAGCCTGGAATTACTGGTTGGGCGCAAGTTAATGGACGTAATGCTATTAATTGGGATGAAAAATTTAACTTAGATGTGTGGTATGTTGATAATCAATCTATTTGGTTAGATATAAAGATATTATTTTTAACAGTAAAGAAAGTAATTATGCAAGATGATATTTCTGCAAAAGATAATGCTACCATGCCTCCATTTAAGAGAACTAAAAAATGAGCAACATACTTATAACTTCAGCTGGCAGAAGGGTTGAGCTAGTCAATTCGTTCAAAACAGAATGTATTAAAATAGACAATAAAATAAAAGTATTTTGTACCGATGTTAATCCAGAGCTATCGTCTGCATGTAAAGTTGCTGATCTTTACTTTCAAGCACCAAAAGTTACAAGTAAAGAATATATAGGTTTTTTAAAAAAGATATGTGTTGATAATTCGATTGTTTTGATCATTCCTACAATTGATACAGAATTATTGACACTATCAGAACATCGTGAAGAGTTTATTAAGCTTGGTATAAATATAATAATATCAGACACATCTTTAATTGAAGCTTGTGGAGATAAAATTCTTACTACTTCTTTGTTAAAAAAAATTAATATTAAAACACCAGATATTTATGATAAAAAAAATTTAATCTACCCTTGTTTTGTAAAACCTTATGATGGCAGCTGTAGTATTGGAGCATTTGTATTAAAAAATAAGTCTATGTTAACGGCAGATATTATTGATAATCCTAAAAATATGTTTATGGAATATGTTCCAAAAAGTTATGATGAATATACAGTTGATATTTACTGTGATAAATTTGGTGATCTAAAATCTTTAGTACCAAGATTAAGAATTGAAACGAGAGCAGGAGAGATAAGTAAAGGAGTAACATCAAAGGGTGCCGTTTATGATTATTTAAAAGACAAATTGTATAATTTAAAAGGTGTTAGAGGTTGTATTAATTTACAATTATTTGTTAATTTAAAAGAAAAATCGTTTAAGGCTATAGAGATAAATCCTAGGTTTGGTGGGGGGTATCCATTGTCTTATGCAGCAGGTGCTAATTTCCCAAAAATGATAATTCAAGAATATATTTTAAATAAAGATATAAACTTTGTAGATGATTGGGTGGATAATCTTTTGATGTTACGATATGATTCAAATGTTTTTGTTAATGATTATAAATCCTAAAAATACTTGTCTAGTTTTAGATTTAGATGATACTCTATATAAAGAGTATGACTATCAAACTTCAGGTTTAAAATATATTGAGGATCAGGTTTTAAGACTTTACGATAAAAACTTAAATGGGAAATTATTAGAATTAAGAGACCAAGGTATAGAGGACGTTTTTTTGGAATTAATTAATATCTTAAAATTGCCTATTTCAATTAAGGAATCGTTTATTATGATGTATCGTTATCACAAGCCAGATATTGTACTAACTTTAGAAACTAAAAATTTTATTAAATCAGCATTAAGTGACTTTAAACATGTAGCAATTCTCACAGATGGTTACTCTATTAGCCAAAGATTAAAAGTAGAGTCATTAGGTTTAACAGAGATACCATTATTCATATCTGAAGAATACAATTCAAAAAAACCTGATAATGTAAGATTTGTCTCTATTATGGAAAAATATAATACATGTGGTCAGTTTTGTTATGTTGCAGACAATCCATCTAAGGATTTTGTCTCTCCAAATGCTCTTAAATGGATATCTATTTGTCTAAAGGGTGACAAAAAAAATATTCACTCACAAAAAATAGGTAAAATAAATAAAGAATACTTACCTCAATTTTTTATAAACAATCTTAATGAAATTTATAATATATAGGTGCAATGTTTATTATAATGATTGCTACTAATCTTAATAAGAACTTCCTATAAAACAAAAAATGATTATATTTATTAAATGGATAATAAAAATAATAAAAAATAGTGGGATAACAACACCATGTCTTATGCTGATTGGGATTTAGATGAAAAAATTAGAACAGAAGATACTTTTGAAAATTTAGAGAGAGTAAACCAGAAATATATTTCTGGAAATCCATTTTTAAAAGATTTTTTTAATGATCTAAGAAATAAAAAAAATAATAATGCACTAATATTTGATAAAATATTAGATATAGGATGTGGATGGGGGTCCTCTTCAATTTTACTATCTGATTTATTTGAAAAAGTACATGCTATTGATATTTCTACAACCAGTGTATCAAAAGCAAAAAAAAATATTGAATTAGAGGAGTTTGATGCTGAAAATCTCAATATAAGAAATACTTATGACTTCATATATTCATGGGGTGTCATACATCATTCAGTTAATCCTTCAAAAATTTATAAAAATATGTTTAATTCTCTTAAAGAGAATGGAAGTTTTATGATAATGGTTTATAATCGTAATTCACCAGTATTTTGGCTCAAGGGTCTTTATCAACTTTTTATAAAATTAAAGATACTAAAAGGATACAATATAGAAACTGTTCAAAAATTTTGTACGGATGGTTATTTTCAAAAACATTATGTACCTAAAAAATTAATTGATGAATTGAAATTACTGGGATTTCGAAGTTTAAAATATGAGTTATCACATGTAGATAAAAGTTTTGCACCTTTTTTTAAAAAGAATTCTAATTTAGATAATTTTTTTAAAAAATTTTTTGGAGCATTTTTAATTATACATGGAATAAAATAAAATTATAAAAAATATTAAAAATTTGCACTCCTTAAAATTAAAATAAACGCATGTTAAATACTAATTTTACGTCTTGGCCATTATTTTCTGAAGAGGAGGCTAATGCTGTTAAAAATGTTTTATTATCTAATAAAGTTAATTATTGGACTGGAAATGAGTGTCGTGAATTTGAAAAAGAGTTTGCTGTATGGTCAAATTCTAAGTACGCGATAGCTCTTGGAAATGGTACATTAGCATTGGATAGTGCTTTTAAAGCTTTAGATATAGGTGTTGGTGATGAGGTCATAGTTACTGCTCGTACTTATATTGCTTCTGTTACATCAATTGTAAATGCTGGTGCAATTCCTATTTTTGCAGATGTAGATTTAAATTCTCAAAATATTACACCCACATCTATTCGATCCATGATTACAAAAAAAACTAAAGCTATAGTTTGTGTTCATTTAGCAGGCTGGCCATGTGAAATGGACGGGATAATGGATTTAACTAATGAATTTAATTTATATGTTATTGAAGACTGCTCACAAGCTCATGGAGCAAAATATAAAGGTAAACCAGTTGGCTCAATTGGAAATATTGGCTGCTGGAGTTTTTGCCAAGATAAAATTATGACTACTGGTGGTGAAGGGGGCATAGTAACCACTAATGATAAATCTTTATGGAGTAAGATGTGGTCTTATAAAGATCATGGTAAAAGTTATGAAGCTGTCTATGAAAGAAAACACTCAGAAGGATTTAGATGGCTGAATGAATCCTTTGGAACTAATTGGCGTATGACTGAAATGCAAGGAGCAATCGGAAGAATACAACTAAAAAGAATGTCAAATTGGCATGCTAATCGTATCACAAATGCCAATAAAATATGGAACACTGCAAAGAAATGTCAAGGTTTACGTGTACCAAATATTCCTGATTATATTGAGCATGCTGCTTATAAATGTTATGTCTTTGTTGCTCCAAAGGCATTAAAAAATGGATGGAGCCGTGAGAAAGTTATTAAAGAGATAAGAAAAATGGGTGTGCCGTGTGATTTTGGAGCTTGTCCAGAAGTTTATTTAGAAAAAGCTTTTGATAACACAGGATTAAGACCAAAAGAAAGATTGCCTAATGCAAAAGAACTTGGAGAAACCTCAATAATATTTTTAGTGCATCCAACTTTAACTAAAGATGAGATTCAAAAAACATGTGATACGATTATTTCTGTCATGAAACTAGCTGCAACATAAACTATGATTAGTGGATTAACAAATCTTTCAAGAATCAATAAAAAGTTATTTATGTTATTTGTAGATGCTATAATGTTGGTTGCTGTATTATTTGTATCGTACTCAATTCGTCTAGATTATTGGTATTTTCCAAAGGATGATACAATTAGATTAATATTAGCTGCACCAATTATTGGAATTCCTATTTTTGCAAAACTTGGTTTATACCAGTCCGTAATTCGTCATATCGACTTTAAGTCATTGTGGTCTATACTACAGGCAGTATCTGTATATGCATTGATATGGGGTTTAGTTGGTTTGTTTGCACAGGCTGATTTTGCAAGGGAAAGAGGATTTAACATAGAGATATTTCCACGTTCAGTCATAATTATTAATTGGTTATTAGCTTTATTGGTTATTATTGGAATACGTGTTAGTGCACGTTTTATTCTTAGTGAAAATATTAAATTTTCAATTTTTAACCATGATTTTAAAAGCAAAATACGTATTGTTGATGGTGGCAAAAGTAGAGTTTTAATTTATGGTGCAGGTGATGCTGGAGTGCAGTTATCATTAGCGCTGAATAGCTCAAGTCAATTTTATGCAATAGGTTTTCTTGATGACAACAAAGAGCTGCAAGGCAACAATATTAACGGTTTAAAGGTATATTCTGTAAATGATATTGAGGAATTAATTAATAAGCTTGATATAGATGAGGTGTTAATTGCATTACCGAGTGCTTCTCGTTCAGATCGATTTTCTATTATTGATAAATTAGAGCGTTACTCTGTAATTGTTCGTACGCTGCCTGGCTTGACAGAGATAGCACAAGGCAAGGTAAAGATTGATGATTTACTTCAAGTAAGTATTAAAGATTTACTTGGGCGTAAATCGGTAGAACCTAATTATGAATTGTTAGGAAAAAATATTACTAATAAGACTGTAGTTGTAACGGGTGCAGGTGGCTCAATTGGTTCAGAGTTGTGTAGGCAAATTGTATTGTTAAAACCTAAGGCATTAATTTTATTTGAGATAAATGAGTTAGCACTTTACATGATTGAAAGAGAGCTAATTGATGTTAACGCGCATTCTATAAATATTTACCCAGTATTAGGTAGTGTTAATAATAAAAAACGACTTAAAAATTTGTTTAAATATTTTGATGTAGATACAATCTATCATTCTGCAGCGTATAAACATGTGCCGATGGTAGAATTTAATAATACTGAAGGAGTTGAAAATAATATTTTTGGTACATTGAATTGTGCACAAGCTGCAATTGATTCTGGGGTAAAAACTTTTGTACTGATATCAACTGATAAAGCAGTGCGCCCAACAAATACTATGGGAGCAACTAAGCGAGCAGCTGAACTTATATTGCAAGCTTTTGCTGTTAAACAAAATACTACTACATTTACCATGGTTCGTTTTGGAAATGTACTTGGTTCTAGTGGATCTGTTATTCCTCTATTTAAAAAACAAATTATTAATGGTGGACCAATAACTGTAACTGATAAAAAAATTATTCGTTATTTTATGACTGTAACTGAAGCAGTAGAGTTATTAATTCAAGCTGGCGCTATGGGTACAGGAGGAGATGTATTTGTATTGGATATGGGTAAACCAGTAAAAATTCAAGAATTGGCAGAAAAAATGATTCGTTTGAGCGGCCTTAAGTTAAAAGATGAACTACATCCTTCAGGAGATATTGAGATTAAATATACGGGTTTGCGAGCAGGTGAAAAATTATATGAAGAATTGTTAATAGGAGACAATGTGAGTGAGACTGATAATCCACTTATTATGCGTGCTAAAGAGGATAAATTTATATGGGATGATCTAAAATTAATACTAGAAGAGTTAGTTGTCGCGAATAATAATTTTGATCATGATAGTATACGTCAACAATTAATTAAATTAGTACCAGGTTATAAGCCAGAAAGTAGAATTAATGATATTTTATATATGAAAAAGATATTATAAAAATAATAGATAGGTACAATTTTTTATTATGAGGTCTTTCTTTAAAAAGTTTAAATTTATTTATCATATTAATGATATTAAAAATTATTATTTAAGTAATTTGAATTTCATTTTTCGTAATAAAAAAAAAATACAATTTATAACAGTGCCAAGAACAGGCTGTACACTTCTTTTAACTTTGTTTGATAAATTTAGATTAAATGTCGACTGGAATAATCATTATGTAAAACCAAAATATCACACAAATAATAATTATATAATTAGTATTAGAAATCCAGTAGATCGATTTATAAGTGCTTTTTATCACGCAAAATATAATCAGAAGATTTATTATCACAAAAATTTTTTTATTTTGTATCCTGAGGTAGACGATTTAGCTAAAAATATTAACAAAAGTGAATCAACTAAATATATAAGATTAAGTCATCATTTGAATGAAAGCTTATCTACATTTTTTAAGATAGAACATATCAAAAAAAACCCTCCACTTTTCATTTTTGAATTTTCATCTTTGCATAAAGATATTTATTCTTTTTTAAAAAATTTTGATAAAATTGATAAAAAAAAGATTAGTAATTTTTTATCTAAAATTTTAGGGACCAGTCCAAATAAAAAAAAATTAAGTATAGTAGGTGAAAAAAAATTGAAATTGTTTCTGAGTAAGGATTTCAAAGTTTATAATTATTTGATTAATAACAAACTTAAGATTAACTCAAATTTTAATAGATTTACCAAGTCTTAAAAAAGATTATACAAAAAGTATTTAAATTAGATATGTGTAGGTCATTAAAAATTATTAGATTATTTTAACCAGCTCTTCTATAATCTTAAAATCATTAAAAAATGAGTCCTATTGACTCGTTTTTTTAGCCTTAATCAAAAAATATTGACTTTTATTCAATTAAACTTATAGGTTGTATTATGATTAATGTTTATTCTATTGAAGAAATAATAGCTGCATCGGATGCAATTTTAAAAAATCCGGTGGCTAAAA
>Ga0208770_1001485_pt1 | contig 11605 bp, 11 predicted proteins | sample AntAceMetag02UK9_FD_184771 | JGI IMG/M metagenome (GOLD analysis project Ga0208770, IMG submission 184771) | Saline lake microbial communities from Ace Lake, Antarctica - Antarctic Ace Lake Metagenome 02UK9 (SPAdes) (version 2) | ecosystem: Environmental > Aquatic > Non-marine Saline and...
CCGCTGCCATCCATCCCCGTAGTCTGGCCAATGAGTTTGGTTTCAAATCCTTCAATCCAACGGGACTGGTTCATGTCAAGTGCGAGGCCTTCGGCTTTCCCGTCGACTACGTCGGTAAGCACAACCGTCTCAAAAATGTCGTACTCAGCAAGGCGCAACGCTGTCGTTGAACCATAGAAACCTGCGCCAATTACCGAGACCTTGCCAGAGCGAGCCATGAGTTATCCCCTTTATGGATGTGTGGATGTACGGGCTAAAAATAAAATATCTTGACGTCAAGATACCGTCCCTCGCCCGCCATTTTTAGTTCGGGGCAGGAACCCATAGGGCGAATATGGTCAGGCCCACACCCAGCAGGGTCAAAATGGCCACATCCACACTCTTGGAGCGGACTGCGAGCATCCCCGCCTGGTGCTCTGCGAGGAAAAGTCGTAGGAAGATGGCCAGCACGACGCTGACCGCCAGCACCAATGAGCCCCGCCGGAAATGGTCGGTTGCCACGAAAATCATCGATATCACGATCCCGAGTAAGACCAGCGAAATTGGCCATTCTCTAAATCTTGACCGTGGAATCCGGTGCACATTTTCTTCATTTGACTTTGCCATTGGAGTGTCAGCCTGCGGCTAGCTCCTCGGCCCGGGCCACAACATTGGCTAACAGCATGGCGCGGGTCATGGGGCCGGTCCCACCCGGCATTGGTGCTAAAAATCCAGCAACGCCGATTACGTCGGGGTCGACATCTCCCACCAAACCAGTATCGGTGCGCGTAATTCCGACGTCGAGAACGGCCGCACCCGGCTTAAGGTGGGCGGCCGTGACGATTCCAGGGACACCAGCCGCGGCAACGATTATGTCGGCGCACTTGAGTTGCGCCGAAAGATCTTTCGTGCCCGTGTGACACAGGGTCACGGTTGCATTCTCACTTTTACGGGTAAGTAGGAGCCCTAGTGGTCGACCAACGGTGATCCCCCGACCAACGATCACAACACGCGCACCATTAATCGGGACTTCATAGCGTCTAAGCAATTCAACAATCCCAGCCGGAGTGCACGGCAGTGGCGCCGCGATACCGAGTACAAGCCGACCCAAGTTCATCGGGTGTAATCCGTCCGCATCTTTTCCCGGATCCATAAGTTCCAAAACTCGGTTAGCATCAAGTTGCTTGGGCAACGGGAGTTGAACAATGTAACCCGTGACCAATGGATCGGCATTCAACTCAGCAATGTGGGCATCAACCTCGGCCTGGGTTGAATCAGCCGGAAGGTCGATTCGAATTGATGAAATCCCGACTTCGGCGCAATCCTTGTGCTTTCCACCAACATAGGCGTGTGAACCGGGATCTTCACCCACGAGAACCGTGCCAAGCCCAGGAATGATCCCTTTGGCTCGCAGTGCGTCGACCCGAAGCTTGAGTTCCGCCTTAACTAATGCTGCGGTTGCTTTGCCGTCTAATATTGTGGTTACGTTGCTCAACAGTGTTCCTTCCAACAATGGGTGCGACGGCAAAGTCTTCACATCCGCCGTGAAACAGAGCCGCTCCAAGATACTACGCCGAATTACACCGTGGTCAGGGCCGCTCGAACTTCTTCGGATACTTCATTTGGATGGCTGACGACGTAATCCTGCAGGGTTGCGATTAAAGATGGCGCCCAGTACTTAACAAGATGAGCGCCGACCGCTTGGGAAGTGTTCACGCGATCCGGAATATTCAGTGCTATTTGGTTTGCCATTTTGACCAACGTTTTTGGGTCCTGTTGGTTCACGCAATCACGACCATGGTTGACGGTTGAACTTGCACCGCCGTCACTTTGTACTCCGGACAGTTGGTGGCCCAGTCACTGTTGTCGGTCGTAATCACATTTGCCCCACTGACGGGGTAATGGAAAGTCGTGTAAACCACGCCCGCCGGTACCTTGTCGGTAACGCGAGCCCTAAGCCTGGTAGCGCCCACGCGGCTAGAAACTTCCACCCACGTTCCCTCAGAGATCCCACGCTCCAAGGCATCGGCTTCGTGTATGTCGAGAACGTCTTCCTCGTGCCAGATCACATTGTCGGTACGACGCGTCTGCGCTCCCACGTTGTACTGGCTCAGGATCCGGCCCGTTGTTAAAAGCAGCGGGAACTTTCGCGTGGTTTTTTCATCGGTCGGGACGTAGGGGGTCGTGATGAATTGTCCTTCACCTCGCACGAATTTTTTGACGTGCATGATCGGGGTGCCATTCGGCGCCGAGTCATTGCACGGCCATTGCAAACTCCCTTCGCGATCAAGTTTGGCGAATGAAACACCGGCGAATGTCGGAGTTGTTGCCGCAATTTCGTCCATGATCTGGGATCCGTTGTCGTAGTGCATGTCGTAGCCCATCGCTTGCGAAAGTGCGCAGGTCACTTCCCACTCCGACATCCCCGTTTGCGAGGGCATGACGGGGCGGACCCGGTTAATCCGGCGTTCGGCATTTGTGAAGGTTCCGTCTTTTTCTAAGAAGGATGTTCCCGGCAGGAACACGTGCGCATATTTGGCGGTTTCATTGAGGAATAGATCCTGAACGATCACTGTGTCCATAGCTGTGAGCGCTGCCACTACGTGAGAGATATTGGGATCCGACTGAGCGATGTCTTCTCCCTGGATATAAATCCCGCGAAAAGTCTTAGCAATTGCCGAGTCAAACATATTAGGAATACGCAGACCAGGCACCGCACTGATGGAAGTACCCCACAGTTGGTTGAAGATCTCGCGTGCTGAATCGTCAGAGACGTGACGGTAACCGCTGAATTCGTGCGGGAAGGAACCCATGTCACATGAACCTTGCACATTATTTTGTCCACGAAGCGGATTAACACCGACACCTTCGCGACCAATATTTCCGGTCGCCATGGCGAGATTGGCCATAGCCATAACCATGGTCGACCCTTGGGAGTGTTCGGTCACTCCGAGTCCGTAATAGATGGAACCGTTAGGTGCACTGGCGTAAAGCCGTGCAGCTGCGCGGAGTTCTTCTGCACTCACACCGGTACTAGATTCCAGCGCCTCCGGACTGTTTTCTGGGAGCGCAATAAAATCTTGCCAAGCGTTGAAAGACACCATGTCGCAGCGATCAAGTACAAAGCCTTTGTCAACCAGTCCTTCGGTCACCACGACGTGGCCCATTGCGTTCACAATTGCCACATTTGTGCCGGGCAACAATTGCAAGTGGTGGGCTGCTCGAATGTGCGCGGTTTTCACCAAATCGATCCGACGCGGATCGACCACAATGAGTTGCGCACCCTTGCGCAGCACTTGCTTCATCCGGGATGCAAAGACGGGGTGTGCATCAGTTGGATTAGCGCCAATGAGCAAAATCACGTCGCTTTGTTCAACCGATTTGAAATCCTGAGTGCCGGCGCTCTCACCGAATGTTTGCTTGAGTCCGTATCCCGTTGGTGAGTGACAGACCCGGGCACAGGTGTCCACGTTGTTGTTACCAAAAGCTGCCCGAACCATTTTTTGGACGACAAAAACTTCCTCGTTGGTACAACGTGACGAAGTGATTCCACCAATTGAATCGATACCGCTCTCCGCTTGCAGTGCTTTTAATCGATTGGCGGCGAAACCAATTGCTTCATCCCACGAAACCTCTTTCCAATCGTCGGTGATCGCCTCACGGATCATTGGACTGGTGATGCGGTCAACGTGGGAGGCGTACCCCCACGCGAAACGTCCCTTCACGCATGAGTGACCGGCATTAGCACCGCCGTCTTTATCGGGCACCATGCGGACCAGTTCATTGCCACGAAGTTCAGCGACGAAGGAACAGCCAACACCGCAATATGCGCAGGTCGTTTTTACTTCACGGGTAGGAACTCCGAGTTCGATGACAGTTTTTTCCTGCAGAGTTGAGGTTGGGCACGCCTGGACGCAAGCACCGCACGAAACGCACTCACTGTCGATGAACTTAAGGCCCTCGCTCGCCGAGACCTTGGAATCAAAACCTCGGCCTGAGATGGTGAGTGCGAAAGTTCCTTGGATTTCATCACATGCACGCACACAGCGACTGCAAGCGATGCACTTGGATTCATCGAAACTAAAATAGGGATTGGAATCATCGGTTGGTGCATCCAGGTGGTTTTTACCAATTTGCTTGTAACGAACATCACGCAAACCAACAATTCCAGCCATGTCTTGGAGTTCGCAGTCACCATTAGCCGGGCAGGTCAGACAGTCCAGCGGGTGGTCCGAAATATACAGTTCCATCACGCCTTTGCGTAATTTGTCGAGCCGGGGTGACTGGGTGGTGACACTCATGCCGGGTTCGCAGGGGGTCGTACACGAAGCCGGTGTGCCCCGCCGACCGTCGATTTCAACAACGCACAACCGGCAGGAACCAAAAGCGTCCAGCGAGTCCGTGGCGCACAATTTGGGAACGCTCGACCCGACAATGGCAGCGGCGCGCATGACCGAAGTTCCCGCCGGGATCTCCACCGATTGACCATCGATTGTCACCGTGAGCATCTCGCTGGAGTCAACTGCTGGAGTCCCAAAGTCCCGCGAGGTGTCTATTCGGTCAAGGGGAAAAATGCTCATGCGTTTTCCTTTCGGGGCACCACTTTTAGGTTAAAGTCTTCGGGGAATTTATGCAATGCACTGAGAACGGGGAGTGGGGTGAGTCCACCCATGGCACAGAGCGAACCATCACGCATCACCTCACAGAGATCCTCGAGTAATTCCGTATTTGCTTCAGTATCTACTCCCCGCACGATCAGGTCAATAACCTCGGCTCCTCTGGTTGACCCGATCCGGCACGGCGTGCATTTGCCGCACGACTCCTCGGCACAAAATTCCATAGCGAATTTGGCTTGCCGGGCCATGTCCACGCTGTCATCAAAGACCACAATTCCGCCATGTCCGAGCATGGCATCGGCTGCGAGCAGGGATTCGTAGTCCGCGCTGACATCAAGTTCAGATTCGGATAGATAGGCGCCGAGTGGTCCTCCCACCTGCACCGCTCGAATCGGACGGCCGGTTCTGGTGGCTTTTCCATACCCGGTCACCAGTTCACGCACTGTGATTCCAAAGCCTGTTTCAACAATTCCCCCTTGGGCGATATTTCCCGCAAGTTGGAATACCGATGTCCCTTTGGATCGTCCGGTACCAAGGTTTGCATAGCCGGCCGCCCCCCTAGCCATAATCGATGGAACGCTTGCTATTGAAATGACGTTATTAATAACGGTCGGCACGCCAAACAAGCCTTCAAGAGCCGGTAACGGTGGCTTAGGTCGAACCATGCCTCGCTTACCTTCCAAACTTTCCAGCATGGCGGTTTCTTCGCCACACACGTACGATCCGGCGCCTACTCGCACGTGAATATCAAATGAAAAATCGGAATCCAGAATGGAATCCCCCAGCCAACCGCGTTCCCGGGAAAGTTCAATTGCCCGCTGCATAACTGCAATAGCGGCCGGGTATTCACTCCGAATATAGATGTATCCGGTGTCGGCGCCCACACAATATCCGGAGATCAATATTCCTTCGATCAATGTGAACGGATCGCCTTCCATCAGCATGCGGTCGGCAAAGGTTCCACTGTCGCCTTCATCCGCGTTCACACACACGTATTTATGGACAGGACTCCCGGCGGGAGCTCCCTTGTGCCGGGTTGCTTCAGCAGCTGCCACGGTTTGCCATTTGACTCCAGTGGGAAAGCCCGCCCCGCCGCGACCGCGCAACCCAGATTCGATGACTCGTGAGATTGACTCCTGCGGGCCCAATTTCATCGTTGCGGTGAGTCCGGCTAATCCGCCGTGGGCAAGAAAATCCTCGGGGGATGCTGGGTCAACAATGCCCACGCGCTCGAAAGTCCACCGATCTTGGCTGGTTAGCCACTCAAGTGAGTCGGTGGCGCCGAGATAAAGATCAGAGCCGGCGCAGTCAGCAGTAGCGGCGGCGAGCACGGCTGGGACGTCAGATGGTTGTACCGGACCAAATGCGTGTCGAACCGAGTCGATCTCAATTTCGACTAATGGTTCAAGCCACAACATGCCGCGTGAACCATTGCGGACGATCGTTGATCCGGGCTCATTTGCAGCAACCGCTGCCGCAACTGCGTCAGCACCAACTGAGACAGCCGCGGTGTCACACGGGATAAATATTTTCATTTAGTAAACTCTCTCCCTAAGCCTTGGCCAAAATTTCGCGCACGCGCTGCCCCAAAATTTCTGGAGTTGCCCGCCCGATCTGCTGATCATTGACCAGTGCTGATGGGCCCAATGCACAGTTACCCAAACAGAACACCTCAGAAGTTTCAACACTCTCGCCATCAAAGTCCGACGATTGCTTATGTTTCCACGCATGTTCGAGTTCACGCGACCCGACCGACTGACATGCCTCGGCGCCGCACAGCCGCACACTGACCTGGGCTCGGGGGGTTGTGCGCAGGTCTGAGTAGTAGGTCAGCACGCCGTAGGTTTCTGCACGCGAAACGTTGCATAACTCTGAGATCGCACCAATCCCAGACTCGGGAACGAAACCAAAATGATCATTGAGGAGTTGTAAGCACCGAAGTAAGGAACCCTCTTCCAAGCAAAGTTCCGCGAGCAGCACACGAATCTCGGCGTCATGCTCGCCCACCGGCCTGGTGGTCTGCGGCTTATCACGATTTTTTTTACTCACGAGGCAACCCTTTCCTGACCACTGTAGACATTCATTCGACGCTCACGCGCGAAACCAATTAACACCTGATCGTATTTGCGGGCCAGATCTACCGCCAAGCTGGTTGGCCCGGAAACCGCAACAATTGCACCAATAGATGCCGTTAACGCTTTTGCCACAATTTCATAGGAGACCCGGCCGCTGACCACCAGAGTGTGATCCGTCAGCGGCAGTAGATCAGTGGTCAAGGCGTGACCCACTACTTTGTCCACAGCGTTATGCCGGCCAACATCTTCGCGCACAAAGAGAATCTCATTACTTGATCCAACGAGTGCAGCCGCGTGTAGCGCTCCGGTCAAATCAAACATTTTTTGCCGCGAGCGCATTTCCTCAACAAAACCCAAAGCATTTCGCGGATCAAATCGCCAGCCCGATGAGTGCAGTGGAGCGGAAGGACCGATGAACTCATTCAAAACATCCGCGCTGCACACGCCACAGGAAGACGAGGTGATGTAAGCCCGCGGCCTGGGTGCCACGACATCACGTGAGACCGAAACGCGAACCGCGTCAACTTCCTCTTCATTAATGTCTTCGGAATCAAGTTCGAAATCGGTTCCTACGGCGCGCTCTCCATTAGACCCGCTAAAGACTCGCATTGAAATTATTTGATTCGACTGTTGAATTCCAGACTCACTCACCAACCAGCCAGCCGCCAAATCAAGATCATGTCCCGGCGTTCGCATGGTGGTAGCGAGTACCTGCTCGCCCAAAATGATGGTGAGCGGAGCCTCGACCACTACTCGGTCGACCCGATCAATCTGATGCACCGAGATCGGGCCAGAAGTGGGTGCGGTGTCTTGTACCGTAACCCTAAGGGTGGGGTAAGGCCTAGTGGTGTGATTCATATCAACATCCGTCGCACTATCAAGCCCGCACCGATGCCGGATCCAATGTCCCAAAACTGAACCTGACCACTCGGGATCCCCTCTGGGAAGAAAAATTGATTCACGGAAATCTTTCTGAACAAACAACGTAAGCCTACTCTAGTTCTTGTGCAATTAAATTGGTTTCACACGCACTGTGCAGCTTTCGACGGTGACATTGGCCAGGGCATCCGGGTGCCAACCAAACCGGGGGCAGTCCCAGACGTACTTTTGATTGGTCTCGGAGTTCAAGGTATCCAGACGGACAAGATTCTTGGGAACATCTCCTCCGCATAGTGTGTTGTGATGATTAAGCAGTAAATTTTTGGTTCGAGCCAGCGCCCCGAACACCACGACTGCGAAAACTGCCGGAATGATCGCGGACGTGTTTGCTGAAATGTCTTTAATGCGACCGGTCAGGGTGAGGAACGCCCTACGAAATCCCGAACGCATATGGCGGATCACCTTGACGGTGAAGTAAAAGGTGGCAGCGATATAAACAAATGTCGCTGCGGCAAACCGCTGAGGGGTGAGGGTCTTGGACTCGATTTCGATCTTTAAAGCACTCTATGTGAGTCTCGACAAAGGTAATTCGTGGCTTATCAGTGCTCTTTTAGCGTATGATTATTTTACAGCAGTTTGCAAACGAGCGGTGACCCTTGGAGACATAAATGAAGGTCCTTTGCGTACTTTATGAAGATCCAATTGATGGGTATCCCACCTCTTACCCTCGAGATGAGATTCCCAAGATCGAGCGTTACTTTGATGGCCAGAAGGTGCCGACACCGGAGGCGATCGACTTCACTCCGGGGAAATTGTTGGGAAGTGTTTCCGGTGAATTGGGGCTACGAGAATTCCTCGAAAGTCGTGGCCACTCATTGGTCGTAACCTTCGACAAGGACGGTCCCGATTCGGTGTTTGAGCGGGAGTTATTCGACGCGGACGTCGTGATCTCCCAACCGTTCTGGCCGGCGTATCTGACCGCCGAGCGGTTCGCCAAGGCGCCCAAACTCAAACTTGCCATCACAGCCGGGATTGGTTCTGACCACGTGGATCTTCAGGCGGCGATCGAGCATGGCGTCACGGTCGCCGAGGTGACTTATTCCAACAGCATCAGCGTGGTCGAGCACGTGGTCATGATGATCCTAGGTTTGGTGCGCAATTACATCCCTTCTTATCAGTGGGTTATTAACGGAGGGTGGAACATCGCCGATTGTGTTTCGCGTTCCTACGACCTTGAAGGGATGCAGGTGGGAACGGTGGCGGCGGGGCGAATCGGGTCTGGGGTGCTCAGGCGGCTCAAGCCGTTTGAGGTTGGTCTTCACTACACGGATCGCCACCGACTTCCCGAGGATGTTGAGCGAGATCTCGGGGTCACCTGGCATCCGAATGTGGAGTCCATGGTGAAGGTCTGTGATGTGGTGACGATTAATGCCCCATTACATCCAGAGACGGAGCACATGTTCAACGACGAGCTGATCGCAAAAATGAAGCGTGGCTCTTACATCGTGAATACGGCGCGCGGAAAGATCTGCGACCGCGATGCAATCGTCCGGGCACTTGAAAGTGGGCAACTCGCAGGCTACGCCGGGGACGTGTGGTTCCCGCAGCCAGCACCCGAGGATCACCCTTGGAGAACCATGCCCCACCATGGCATGACCCCGCATATTTCGGGCAGCAGCCTGTCTGCGCAGGCACGCTATAGCGCGGGAACCCGTGAGATTCTGGAGTCTTGGTTCGACGAGCGACCGATCCGGGAGGAGTATCTAATTGTTGATAACGGCAAACTCGCCGGGGCCGGTGCCCACTCCTACAGCGCGGGCAACGCCACCGGCGGCTCAGAAGAGGCGGCACGCTTCAAGGAGAAATGAGTCGGGTCCTGCTAGCGAAGGTCTATCGCCAAACGATTTCGCACCGCACGTTCAAGTGTCCTGCCAAGTGGCCCGAACCGCAGCCAGTCCCGATGACTGAAGGCAGTTGGGGTACGCGACCTTTCTCGGGCATTTGGCCATCTGCGCTGACAGGACTGGCGGGCGCCAACTTTGCGAAACCAATTCACGCTAAAGGTGATTCGCAGAGAAATCGCCTCTGAGATTACCTGTTTCAAGGAAAATTATCACGAGGCAAAGAGGAGTTCCAATGGTCACTTACCAATACAACTGCGCTGATGATGGCCCAACTGACGTCAGTCTTCCGATGGGCACGGCGGCCGACACGATTGCTTGCCCCACCTGCAGTCAGCCGGCCCGGCGAATCTTCACCAGCCCAATGCTCTCCGCAGCGGACCACAATCGAATGAGGCTCATTGACTCCACGATGGCAGCCAGTGACCGCCCCGAGGTGGTGACGTCCATTCCTTCAGCTGGGCGCCGTAAGCAACAGCCAATGGCGCCGCCAGATCCGCGACTCCAAAAGTTGCCCCGGCCCTAAAAAGTAAAGGGAACACGGGTGAAGCGGGGTGTGGATTCCGGTGGAACCCTCACCCCCGCTTCACCCGTTAGCAGGTTTTCTGGCTTACCAGGGGTAAGGAGCCCAGACACCTTCCTTATGGTCTGCCCAATACGACACGGGGACATCCATGGCCCTTAACAATCTGCTGTGGACCACTCGCCGAAGGCGCAATGTCAATATCGAAAATCGCCCTTGGCAAGTACACGGTCGAGCAAGCATTCGGAATATCGACGACACCCGAAAGGCGTCCTTCGATTGGAGCCGAGCCCAGGATCATGTATGCCTGAATCTTGCTATACCCAAACTTTGTCAGATAGTCGATTGCATGCAGGCAAGCCCGCTGATACGCAAGGAACGGATCCAGGTAGCGCTGCTCCCCATCTAAGGTCACCGAGGTTCCCGAGAATGCCAGCCATTCGCTGTACAGGGGATCGGTGATGCCCGGCATAAAGATGGCGTTCTCTGACACGCCATAAGTGTCCATGCCGCCTTTGATGATGTCGACGCTAAGCGTCAGGTAGCCGCCGCTTTCGATGGCCCCGCAGAAGGTGATCTCACCATCGCCCTGCGAGAAGTGCAGGTCACCGAAGGACAGATTCGCTCCATCGACGTACACCGGGTAGAAGACCCGGGTGCCCTTGGTGAAGTTCTTGATGTCCTGGTTGCCACCGTTCTCACGTGGGGGAGCCGTGCGAGCAGCTTCGCCCGCGGCCTTGTCGTAAGCAGCGCCCGAGAGGGAACCCACGATCGCGCTATCCGGATTCGGTGGAAGCGCCAGCGGTGGTACGCGATTCGGATCGGTCTTGATCAGGTCGGTCTCTCGCTTCGTCCACTTGGCCAGCAACTCGGCAAATGGAGCGACGCCCATCAGTCCGGGATGCTGGATGCCGGTGTAGGAGACGCCGGGGATATGGCGAGATGTTGCCACGCCTCCCCGGAAGTCCCAGATCACCTTGTAGGCATCGGGGAACTGGTCGACGAGGAAGCCGCCACCGTTTTCCCGCGGGAAGACGCCGGTGTAACCCCAGCCTTGGCCAGCGATCCCGTTGACATCCTCGTCTTCGCACTGCCCGATGTCGAGAATGTCGACGATGAGGAGGTCGCCGGGCTTGGCGCCCTCGATGCGGAACGGTCCGCTGAGGACGTGAACGCCATCAAGCGGGGCATCGCGCACATCGTCGGCCGAGTCGTTGTTGCGGATAGCTCCGTCAAACCACTCACGGCAGTCAGCGCGGAATACGTCGCCAGGCTTGACCGTGACATTGACTGGGACATCTGGATGCCAGCGGTTGTGCCCTACGTGCTTTTGATTGGTAAAGGACTTTGCGTTATCGAGAGGGAAAAGATTTTTTGGCATATTTATTCCTAAACTCTGATGTTCGATGAGGTCACGATGAGATCTTCTTGGACGGAAGCCGATGCACTCTTTTCGAGGGGTGCGGCGGACTTATCCATTTTGAAGTACAACGCTCCGAACACCACTGGGAGGACCCCATTACTCGGTCCGGGCTAGTTGAGAGTTTTTGATTTGTGAATGCACTTACATTCCTGAGCGTACTCGTTCGGGGTTAAATAGCCCAGACGTGAGTGCCGGTGGTAGGTGTTGTA
>Ga0208770_1001492_pt1 | contig 11558 bp, 14 predicted proteins | sample AntAceMetag02UK9_FD_184771 | JGI IMG/M metagenome (GOLD analysis project Ga0208770, IMG submission 184771) | Saline lake microbial communities from Ace Lake, Antarctica - Antarctic Ace Lake Metagenome 02UK9 (SPAdes) (version 2) | ecosystem: Environmental > Aquatic > Non-marine Saline and...
GTAGTCAGAAGTGATATCCATTTCACCACAGAACCCCTTGAAAAACATATCGTTTTAAGGTGTAAAAATCATCAAAATAAAACTATACGAAAAACTATACGAAAATGAGTTTTAGAAAACGATTTAGACGCATTTCTAGAGTAGTTTTTAGTGAAGATGAACATTCTATCTCAACTGCGTAGGATCGTAAAATACCACTTAGAAGATGTTACTTAAACTGCGTATTTGATTCTACTTTTACATCTGGTTCCATTTGGAACAGACTAAATCAACTACTTCATAACTCAGCAGTATCGTTTCACTACTTTAGGGGATCTGTTTGGGCATACTTAAAGACTTTAGTTCACCTTTCATATTAAAAAACCACGCACAAAAAATATTTCATAAAAGTGCAAAATGAAGACCACTCCATGTATAAATATAAATAAATAGAGAAGAACACTCTTTATTAAATGCTGACTTTTAACGGTCTCCCTTGTTATTAAAGTCCGCAACATATCAAGTTTGATTGGGACAAGTTTAGACCAACCGAAACGACTTACCAAAAGGTCGTGGAATATTTTATGAACTAAAGTGATTATCGTGAATGCTCTGATCTCATACTGTCATCATTCAATGAACATTAAATCTATTACATTGGGTTTAATGTCATGCGTTTTTATAGAGAACTGATTAGACATTACAGCAAAACCGAGTGTCGTTGTAAATCAGAATGTAAGTCTAGGGTAACGAAGTTTCAGAAACATTTATCTTTCTGTTTCGGATAGACCAAAACCTCTTGCTGACAGTAGCAAGAGGTATGTCTAGAGTTCAAAGTTTCAGTTATCTAATAATAGTAATCCTCCAGATGTCCTTGATACGAAGTATCAATTTGAGCGAAGCGAAAACTACTAGAACTCAATTAAAGATAATGGAATATAAATATATTTAACAAGTAACAATAAGGAAACCAACCATGCAAATAAAACCTGAATATAAAATTATTAGAACATACACAATAGAACCAAAACTATATGAACAAGTTAAACAATGTGCTGATAAAAAAGGCAGAATAATTTCTAGTATTATTAACCAGAGTTTACAAAAGTTCGTTGATGCAAGTTTATAATGAACAAAGTAAAAGACATCATCAGACGATTAGAACAAGAACGAGACCTAATTAAAAGAATAGTGATTGCAGACGAACTACTGACAGAAGTAACTAAAGTGAGAAATGAATTAGCAAGAAATTATAGGTAAGGGGGTTTATTTAAAATAAAGTTACAAAACAAAGAGCGTTAGAAAGATTTTCATTAGAATAATTTTAACTCAACTTGATGCAAAAGTCCTACAAAAGTCCTACAAAAAATGACATATATCTGCACGAAGTTTTTGAAAAGTTATGATTTTCAATGATAATTTAAAAAATGTATTAGAACTTAATAATAAAAGTAAGATTAAATACTTCATGCAGTTTGTAGATTAACCATTTCATCAATTGCTTCATCAACACTATTAACATTCTGTTCTTCTCTTTTAAGAATATTGAAAACCCATGATGCAACGAACTTCTTTTTAGTCTTTTCAGTAATACTCTCTGCTATCTTTTTGTAAGACTTACCTTCTGTTCTCATCATCTTCATCAATCGTATAATCACTTGTTCTTTCTCAACTGGAAATAGATTGTTGTTTTCATCTTTATCAAAACCAAAAGGTGGTCTAAATCCACCAGTAAACTTGTTCTCACGAATAAGTCTTTGTTGAGTATTGCGTTGTTTCTCTGAACATTGATTTGCAAAAAACTCCTGAAATGTAATCAACATCTTATAGACTACTGATCCAACTGCATCAGTTCCTGTAATCTCACCGATATCAGTAAAATGTAGAGTTATCTTTCTGCGTTTGAACTTCTCTACAATCTGCAATAAGTCCAGACTGTTCCTAGAAAATCTAGATATATCTAAACATACGATTGTATCTCCATTTTTAAGTTTCTGTAATAACTCAAATCCCTTTTGTCTTTTTAATAGAGTAAGAGTTCCAGAACAGTTCTCTATTATTTGTTCATCTATCTGTAAGTCTTTTAATGAACAATATGATTTGCATTTATCTATTTAAGTATCAATAGAACTTCCCTTGTTAAAATGTTCTTCATTTGAACATCTTCCGTAAAAATAAGTTGTCATAAGTTTCTCCTTTTCATTCTAACCACTAGAGTGATTAGAATGATTTTATCAGAAAACCCTCATAACCAAAGTATTATACCTATACTAATAAGATTATATCCTTATTTGTATGGTGCGAAGTCTCGATTTATAGTCGGAAATGTGGTATACTGATATTATAAACAAAAGGAGAGAACTAAAAGACTATGAATATAATAAAAAATAAAGAAGACTTAATTAATGCCTCATTTAAGATTGATAAAAAATATAAACATCTAATGAATTATTTAAGTATTGATGAGATGTACAACGTACCTATTCGTAAAGATAATTTTACTGGATCAGGTAAGGCACTAGAATGTCATTGGAATGTAACTGCATTACAGAGAAAATATGGAGGAAGAGTTATCTTGGGATATCACTTATATTTTAATAAAGAGTATAAAAGATTACATGGTAGTGAATTATTAGAAATAATTTCACACAGTTGTTGGGAAACTCCAGAAGGTAAATTAGTTGATGTCACTTATGGCACTCAAAAAGATTGGTGTTTGTCAAGAATTGGGCAAAATACTGAATGTTTATTTGCACCAATGTGTAGTTATGATGCAACAATTGAAGATGCTAATCTTCCTTATAACTTTTGCGTAAAGAGAAATTATTTCAAAAAGAAACAGATTGCAATAATTGTAGGTATTCATGATGTAACAATAGACGGACATGAAACTGCAACTAATGGTTGTGTAATAGTTCCTGAAGATTTCCAAAAACCGTTTGCAGATTCACTTGTATTAAAAGCAATTCAAAAAGAAAATGAAGAACACCCTTGCCCACTTCATTATATGAATACATTTAAAATGGGTACTTATTATCACCCAAGAGAAGCAACAATTAAAAATCAGTTTGATACTTCACTTCAAATAAAAAGAGTTGCATAATGAAAATGTTTAAAGTTTATGGTGCAGTTTCTAGTGAAATTGGATTTAAGAAAGGTCACATCTTTATTGCAGGGTTAAGTGAAACAGATATCAGATATCAAATTGGTAAGTATGGTTTGATTGGAATAGAAAAAATTGAAGAGGTTTATTGTGCCAATCAGTAGAGATAGACCACTAAAACAGAATATTCGTGTTTGGTTTAAATACTTACAAACTGCAATCAAATACAAATATCAAATCAATAAGGAATATTATAGTGCTTGGGATTTATCCCAAGTGCGAACTCTAAAGTTTGATGCTTGGTGGAAAACACATCAACATTTATTTGCACATAAAGAATATGTAAGTGTAAGAATAGATAATAGTTTATCTATGAATGACGCAATCAAAGAAGTTAAAAAACAACTGATTGATAAAGTCGATAAGAAATCAAGTTTTCAAATCACAAGTGAAAGATTTAGATACTTACAAGTTGATGATTATTTAAAATGTTGGATCAGACGAAATGAAAAAGAACAGACTTATATTAAGATTGGTCAAGATATGATGTTAGATTATCAAAAAAAAGAAACAAGTTATAAGAATTCTACAAAACTATTACGAAGAAAGTTTACACGAAAAACATTAGAAAAGTTCAAATCTGATAATAACAGAGAGGTAATGCTTCAAGTTGTTAGACGAAAAGTATTAAATGCAGAAAAGATATTAAAGAATACTGCATCAGGAGAGTTTACTGGGAAATATTAAGTGTCTAAAATATTAGAAACAATTAAAATAAAGAACTGCGATACATTACGAATATTTAAAAGAGAACGAAGTAAGTATTGGTATTGTAGTTTTTATATTGGAAGAAAAGATAAAAGTTCTGACGGTATGATTAAATGTTCTTTGAAAACAACTAATCAAAGAGAAGCAACAAAAATTGCAAAAGAACTATGGAAAGAAACACCAAGAGTAGAAATTAAAGAATCAATTGTTCAGAAAAATCATCATTGTTCAGATATTTTTACTAAGTGGTTAAAGTTTGCAAAAAGAACTCCAAAAGAAATCAATATGTATAAGAACTATATTGCTCCTATTATGAATAATATAGATGTTAGAAAAACTGATGACCTCATACTTGCGATAGAAGAAGTCAAACAATCTTGTTTAGATAGAGACCTACGAGGTAAAACTATAAAGAAATACATTAACATTATTTCACTTGGTTTAGGTTATGCACAAGAACGAGGTCTATTAAATAAAAGACCTAAAATGCCAAGTATTGATATTTCAGATAGTGAAGATAGACCTGCATTTGAACAAAAAGAAATCAAACAAATAGTAGAGAGATTTATTCTTCAAGGTAAAGAGTTCGCACACGATAAAGATAAAGAGTTCTTTTATGAATGTGCAGATTTAATCAACTTTATGAGAAGTGTACCAGTTAGACCTGGTAAAGAACCATTAAAGATTAAACATAAAGATTGCAGTATTCTTGAACACATCAAATACAAAGGTGAAAAGATATTACACATCAACTTAAAAGAAACTAAAACTGCTAAAAAACATTCACTTACTGTTTCACCAGAGTTTTATAATGAAGTATTTACTAAATCTATGAAACAGAGACATTCATCACCTACTCCAGATGATTATCTATTTTTTCCAGATGTATTAGATAGAGATAAATTATATGAACGCATCAGAAAGAACTTTAGAAATATTACTGATTTACTAGAACTGTCTTTTAATAAGTTAAACCAACTAAGAACTATGTATTCAATCAGACATTCATTTTTTGAACAAAGACATAAAATGGGTGCATCAATGGACAGTTTATCAGTCATGGGTAATACTAGTAATGAGATGTTGAGAAAACATTATATCAAACGAAAGACACATGACTTACATGATGAAGTCTATGGTAGTTATTATAAAAAGAAGTACGGGGTCTAAAACTCAAACAGTATAGTTTGACTACTTTAAGGGATCTGTTGAGAAATAGATAACTCTCATATAACGATTCCTACGACATTTTCCCCCCAATATGAACAATCACACTAGATATATAAAGTTATATAATGAGAACGCATATATGAGTATTTACCAAATAGAATATATGCGAGATAGAACTCATGTTTCTTATTTGTATAGTTGCTCACACTTTTGCACACACTTTGAAGTCGCAAATCTCCCAAAAACAATAAATGTCTGCACACACTTTTTGCACACACTTTTTAGAAACTGTTATATACTGCGACTTATAGAAGATGCGTTAGGAAACAGAACGCCCCTTCTTTATCAATAATTATAAAATTCAATATCATTTAACTATTATTTTATTAGTAATATCATTCCTCATATAAAACTAATAAGCAAAGTATATAATCAAAAAACAAACTACTATAAGTATCAACATATTTCTAAAGGTAACCCAATCACTCATAATATTCTCGCTATATTATTTATCTTAAAAAGAAACAACTGTCCTTGAGATATAATCTATTATTTCAACTTTTTTATCACCTTTTTTATCTTCAATCTCAACTCTTAAAAAAGGTAAATAGTTTAGATCTCTAATGCTATAACGAATTTTATTAGATTTAATTTTATAACTATCTAATTTCAAATCTTTTTTTGCATCTTCATTTTTTAAAGTATTTTTAAACTTATCTATCTTATATTTTTCCTCAAAATTAATTATACGTTTTTTTAATAAATCTGCACTATCTCCAACTTCTCCGTCACATAAATCAGAATATAAAAAAGAACTATTAAATTTAATCATTATATCTTGATCTTTAGGTTTAAAATCTGAATTAATGTGACCAAGATCTTTTTTTTCACTTGATATATAAATATTTTCTAAAAGTTTTGAAATTACTTGCCATTCTGCAATATCAAAAATTTTAGAAAAATTATTTGCATCAAAAAAATTAAAATAATTAAAGTCTTCTTTATGTTTTAATTCAAAATTACTTATTAATTCTGTACCTCTATCTCTCGTGAAATAATCGTCTTCTTTCATATCTTTTATTTTAAAATAATTTGGTTTTTTTGGTTCTTTCGGTGGACTGCCGATAGGATTTGCTAGATATGGCATAAGTTTATTACCTTTTTTTGAATTAGCAATAATCTGATTTCTTTGCATTTTAGCATTATTGTATAATTGTTTAGCATTTTCGTATTGCATCATTAAATTTTCGTAATGTGATTTTAATTTTTTATTTTCAGCATATTGTGCATTTTGTCTTTGAATATCTTTACTCCAAGACGATACATCAAATGCCATTAGTTTTGCTTCGAAATCTGATTTTGATTCTAAATCAATATGAAAATTAAATGGAAAACATACGTTCTTTTTTGAAATGATTTTAGTATTGTTACCTAATAATTTTTTTAACTGATTATCATCAAATTCTTTATATTTAAAATCAGTTAGTGAGGAAATTTTTGATGCTATATTTTTTGAACTAATTTTACCTTTTTTTCTGAGAAAGAAACAAATAAGCGAAACGATAAAGCAGTATATTGCTAAGTTTCTATCTACTTCATAATTATTTTCTATAAACTTCAGCAAATATCCGCATAAACTAAATAAATGGAATAACGATAAAATTGAATAAATATTTAGTCTTGAAAATAATCTATTTTCTTTAATAAAACCGCTAAGGTGAATTCCAGGAAGAAAAAATATCAAAGAAACTAAAGAGATTCCGGTGGTTAATAAAATACCTTGAACAAGATCACCGTTATTAAGATCAGTATTTTTTTCAAAAACTGCCAAGTAAGTAATGAATAGACCAATTCCAAGTAAATTAAATGTCAGAACATACTTCATTATTTTCTTAAGACTTTTCATAACTTAATTATGTCATAATTGTGATATCTGTTAAGTATTTTTATTAGGGACATATAATATTCATAAATAAGTTATATATATCGCGACTTATAAATGAAATCTGATTATCATTTACCTATAATTATATTAGTAACATCATTATTATTAACATCTTTAAAAACCATAAATCCTTTAGAATAAAATTTTGTTTTAACCAATCCTTTTAAAGAAACAAATTTATGAGTAAAATTTTTATCTTCTACCCTCCATGCTATAGACTGCAATCTTTCATATAAATCATTTCTTTCTTTAAATTTATCTTTGGCAACTTTTCTTTTTCCTTGGGGAAAATAATTGCAGTTAGGATGAATACCTTTGGCGTCTATATTATATTGCACCAACTTTCCTTCTTCATTGATTTTTGTAAATATTATATCTATTGGACCATTGGGTTGACACTCTTCGTATACATAATACCTATTTTGCCATCCAATAATTTTTGTATGTTCAATACTATAATTTTGAACATCTTCTTCTTGCTGATTTTTTGGCGATCCAGATTTAAGTCTTTTAATAATTACATTAAGTTTTTGTTCTGATTTTGATATCATTGCCTTACAGGTATTTATCGGGATTATTTTGCTCATAAAGTAAATGATTTTAAGTAAATTTGTTTATTTACACTTAACTCAGAATATCAAGACTAAAAAGTTCTCCATTTGTGTAAGTTAAAAAGTTATTTGACTTAGTTCCTTCTAAAATCATAGTTAATGTAAATGACTCATACTCCCAATCCTTATCAATAAATCTTTCTTCTTGGTCTTCACTTTCAAATTCAAGTTCAATGCTAGCACTCTCTAATGAGATAAACATTTGATCTTTTATATTGTGATACTTAAATTCTGATTTGGAACTTAAAATTTTTGCTTCTCTCTCAACATAATCATCTTCATCATAATCATAATCGTTAAATGTAAGTAAATATAAATCTACTTTTATTTCTTTTAGAAAATTATCATGATCTTTTTTCTTATGAGGTAATAATAAGTGACGTTCATTAGTATCATTTTTATTTTTTGTAATAATTTTGCACTTTACCATAATTTTTCCTTTTAATTTTACTCAATAATAATATTATTGCCTAATCTTTAATAATTTACAACAATAAGAAAACAGAGTGCACAGACGCAGAAAATCATTGTACACTGCGACTTATAGAAGATGCGTTAGGTAACAAAACAACTCTCTTAAAGAGACAATGATAAACATTAAAAATTATATAATTCTTATTGTAATAATACTCCTTACATCGTGTGCTTATAATTCTTCAGAATATTATAATGCTGTAATATCAAATGTACTTTCAAGTGCTATTTCGGGTGAGATGTCTTCGGAGGGTAGAAAAGAATTAGTTTTTAATGAACTATCAAGACTGACTCACAAAAATGCATTGAAGGCACTTGAAGAAATTGAAATGCTTAACCCTGTAATTTTGAAAAGTATAAAAAGAGATATAAGACTTATGTTGGATAAAAAGTATAAGGAATCTCTTACTAAAAATTAATTCTTATTTGTATAGTTGCACACTCTTTAAAGACGCAAATATCCCAAAAACAACAAATTAGTGCAGACACTATTTGCAGACACTTTTATAAAGTTGTTATATACTGCGACTTATAGAAGATGCGTTAGAGAACAGAACGCCCCTCTAAGATTATTTATATTTTCCTGAAATCATAGATGAACTAATAATTTCATTCTTATATTTTTTTTCGAATTTTTTTTGTGTCATTTCGCCTAAACTTTTTTTTATTTCAACGTTTAAGGCATAAACTTTTATATTATAAACATGAACTCCGTTGGGTGGGCAAGGTCCACCATAATTTTTACTACCATTACTATTTCTTCCAGTTTGACCGATACCTAATTTTCCATCTTTGACTTCTGTCAGTTGTTTAGTTTCAGTTGGTATATCTACTAAAATCCAATGTACCCATATTTTACCAGCAACACTCATTGCATCAGGGTCATCAATAATTAGTGCAAGAGATTTTGCATCGTCAGGAATATCTGAAAACTCTAATGGGATAGATATATTATTACCTCCATTATACTTACATCCATATTTTTTTGGAATATTATCACCATCATTAAATGCTGGAGAACTAATATCTAAAGCAAAGGAATTAAAAGAAAATACAAGTAAGAATGAAAAAATAATTTTTATCACGTATTAATTTTAACATTTATTCAGACCTATTTGTATACTTTTGCGAACAGAAGTTGCAAATATCCCAAAAACAACAAATCAGTGCAGACACTATTTGCAGACACTATTATAAAATCATTGTATACTGCGACTTATAGAAGATGCGTTAGAGAACAGAACGCCTCTACATACTTTACTACTTCTATTTGTTTATAATGCTGATTGACGTTTAGATTATTTTTTGGCGGACTGTTGGCGAAATTTTATTGAAATTTAGGTTTTGGATCCCTAAAAGTTTTTTCATTTATTTTGCCCCACCTTTGCATCTATCAAATCCTTTATAAAGATCTGGGTGAGTTAAATTACCTCTCTTTTTTCTACAAAAAACATCGTAAGGATCCCATGAATCTTTTGCTGTAGGTGTAACAAAAACGCTCTTAGCTAAATCAGGACATCCATCAATATCATGTCTATAGTAAGTATTATTTCGACTATCGATTGATGATGTAAGGTTATCTCCAAGAATATCAGAACCTTTTACGTGTGAACCTTTATAAGTTCTTTTACCACACCCATAAGCAGCAGCTTGTGTGTGAAACAATTCATGAAGAATAACTAAATCCATGTCTTGTTGTCCATAAGTTTTAACTGCTGGTGTATAAATTACCATCATGGGCACATGACCTTCGCCACCATCATTATTTCCATGTTTTGTTTTAAAACCTGCAAATGTTGCATAAACTTTTTTAGGATTATCAAACCCCTTTTGTCTAAGATAGGGATAAATAATATTGTTAGGGTAATCAGGTATATCTAATTGTTTTTTTGAAATATCCATTCTCACAAAGGTTACATCCAGCTTTCCTTCTTTAGTCATATCTAATTTAAACTGCTGTCCTATACCATTTGATTTTTTATTTTTTGCAGACATTTTTAAAAATTTGTCATTTACTTTATTTACCCTTTTTTCAATCCAGCCACTAATATCTAGTTCACTATCTTTGCCGTCTAATGTTAATAAATAGATAAAATGAATTTGATAATCTTCACTTACATCAGGTTGATCTTCAAAAAATCTTCCTGGTCTTTTATCTAATTGTGCTTGCTTTTCTTGCTCTACTTTTGATTCAGCCGATTCTGACTCTTTAGGTTTTGCAGGTCCGTCAAGGTTCCAAACGATTTTATCGTCAATAGCAAATATAAAACAATCTTCTTGAGTGGATTTAACTGCATTCTTCAAACATTTTTTGTAGGCTTTCTTATGAGACTTTTCGTCAATTTTTTTAACGTAAAGTGTCCAACTTGCCCAACCACCATAATTATTAGTAGAAAGATATTGAATTAAATGTTTATTTTTTTTTTTACTTGTGCAAGATTTTTCGAATACTCACTTTTCACATCATTAATAGAAGCAATAGGACCAGATCCGGGTTCATTAACACCTGCATTAGAATTCCCGCTCATCAACAAACTCAGAACCAGAATCCCTAAAAGTTTTTTCATTAATATAGATACTAGCACTGATATCTTTTGCTGACTAGCGGCGGAATTTTAAGTAATTTTATATCCTCTAGTATTTCAACTTTGTTGCAAAATAGCGATTATAGAAGCACTATCTAGGTTACCGAGTAACAGACCGCACCTAAGAATTTAACTTTTCTGAATATATTTAATAGATATTAACTTATCTATAAAAGTTATTTTTTTATTAGATAATCTTTTTATTTCATCAATACCTTTGCTTATTTGATCTTTATTAAGATTTACGAGGCAGGATATGTATCTTTGTTTTAACATTTGAATATATTTATTTTTTGTCATTGAGACTTTAAATTTAAATATATTAATTTCATAATTTAATAATAATTTACTAGTAGTTGTTAGCATTTTTGAATCTTTTTCTAGACTCCTATTAAGCTTTTGCTTCATTAGTTTAAAACAAGGGATTTCATTATTTTCAGTAATCAGTGAAAATATAATTAACACCCCATTTTTCTTTAAGTTTTTTTTACAAATTTTTATTAATTTGGTTCTTTTACCTTTATCAATTAAGTGGAGTGTTTGTTTAATCATGATCAAATCAAACTTGTTCTGATTTAATTTAAAAAATTTAAAAACATCCTGACTTTTAAAATCTATAGATCTGTCAATATCCTTATGAGTAACAGGGTCGATACCGATTGGTTTATTAATCAGTTTAAGTTTTCTAGATAATGAACCAAAAATTTTACCCCGGCCACAGCCGATATCTAAAATTTGTGAATTTTTATTAAGCTTTTTCTTTTTGAGTAAAAAATTATTAAATGAATTTATGTAGGCTGTCGAAGATAACCATGTTTTATTATCCCAATTTTTTAATGGTTTCATCTATTATTGGTATCTTGGGATCTCAGGTCATGATTAATAGGAAAAAATAATAATGTGGAAATATTAATAACTAAAAT
>Ga0208770_1001494_pt1 | contig 11546 bp, 10 predicted proteins | sample AntAceMetag02UK9_FD_184771 | JGI IMG/M metagenome (GOLD analysis project Ga0208770, IMG submission 184771) | Saline lake microbial communities from Ace Lake, Antarctica - Antarctic Ace Lake Metagenome 02UK9 (SPAdes) (version 2) | ecosystem: Environmental > Aquatic > Non-marine Saline and...
GGCGGTAAAGTTGCAGCTTTTGTTTTTGCAATTAATCTTTTTGACTTAGGTGGTTTTGATAGTTTGATTAAAAAGGGTTATAAAGTAGAAAACCTAATGGATTTTCCTGGGCATTAAATGGTAGCGGAAAGTGGAATTGAACCACTGACCTCAGGCTTATGAGTCCTGCGCCATGACCCTTGGAGCCATCGCAAATCCCAAGAACACTTTCAAAACTCCTTTAACTCTGCTCTCTTCTTTCTAAATCCATAATGCCATAAACCTAGATTCACGTCAAACTTTATTGGAGCATCAGTGGAGCATTTTTTAGAGTGACCTCGGGAATTAATTTATCATTGTCAATGTTTGTACGCCTAACGTTCATACTGTTTGACCCACGAACCCTTAATCAATAGAGGTACCCAACGTGTTCTCAACTTAGAAAGTTATTAAAAGGTCGTACACCCTTTTTCTAAAAAGGGGTCCCAATAGCTAGATCTATATAGCTTTATTTAGACAGTTGATTGCACTCAAATTGTTTTCTAAATAAAAAATATTATAAAAAAATATTACAAAAAATATTTATCCCTAATTAAATTTCCCCGTTGCCTGTTGATTGTTGCTTTGTGATGGTAGCAAAGTTCATGGCACATGGCTGATGGAGCGTTTCTACTTATTTTTCTACTTTGTTGAATTTTTATAGATGAACTTAGTGATATTATATGAATAAATAATTTTATATTGTAAGGTATTTTTGTATCATATTATTTGTTATTTTTGAGGCATTTCCTTCTTCAACAACCATACCTCTTTCTAGCATAGAAAAATTATTTGCTGCTTTTTTTATAAAATTTACATTTTGTTCAACAATAATAATAGTCAAATTAAATTCTTTATTTAATTTTATTAAAACATTTTCAATTTCTTCAACGAGATTTGGCTGTATACCTTCTGTTGGTTCGTCTAATATTAATATTTTGGGTTTTGTAAGTAAAGCTCTTGCTATTGCTAACTGTTGTTGTTGACCTCCAGATAAATCCCCTCCTCTTCTTTTCCAAAATTTTTTTAATATTGGAAATAACTTTAGAGTAAATTCAAAATCTTCATTTATATTATTTTTGTTATCTTTGTCTCTAGCAAAAGTTCCAATAATCATATTTTCCTCTATAGTATATTGTGGCATTATACCCCTTCCTTGAGGCACATATCCCAACCCTTCTATTGCTCTATTATGTGTTTTAAGTTTACTTATATTTTTTTCTGCTAAATGAATTGAGCCAATAGTTTTATCCATTAATCCCATAATAGTTTTAAGAAGAGTAGTTTTTCCCATTCCATTTTTACCAAGAATGCCATGAAAGCTACCTTCATTAATTTCTAAATTTATTTTATTTATAGCTAAACTTTCACCATAAAAAGAAGATACATTTTCCAGTTTAAGCATTTGTTATTCCTTTATTACCTAAATAAGCTTTTTTTACCTTTTCATCATTCTCAATAACGCTAGTTTTACCTTCTGCTAAAAGCTTTCCTTCGTGCATAACTGTTACAATATCACCAATCTCTTTTACAAACCCCATATCATGTTCAACAATAATTAATGTATGGGTTTCTTTAAGTTTATTAAATAATTCAACAGTTTGACTTGTTTCATAATTAGTCATACCTGCCGTTGGTTCATCCATTAAAATTAATCTTGGTTCTTTGACTACAACCAATGCAATTTCAAGCCACTGCGTTTGTCCATGTGACAAAAATTGTGCTTGCTTTTCTAAATCATCTTTTAATCCTACAAATTCTGCTATTTTGTCTATTTTTTCTTTGTCGGTATGATTAAAAAATTTAATTATATTACTAAAAAATCCCAAACTTGAATTTAAGGCTACGTATAAATTTTCTTTTACGGTTAACTCTTTAAAAATGCTTGGTATTTGAAATTTTCTACCAACACCTTTTCTTGAAATAATAAATTCTTCTTTGTTGGTTATGTCTTCCCCATTAAAAATAATGTTTCCTTTTGAGATTTTTGTTTTACCACATATTATATCAAGCACAGTTGTTTTTCCTGCTCCATTAGGCCCAATTAAACATCTTAACTCTCCATTTTTAACACCAAAATTAAATTCATTTACCGCTTTAAAACCATCAAAATTTACCTCTATAGAATTAAGTTGAATTAAATTTTCTTTGATAGTTTTCATGTTATTATTTTTTTTTACTATTAAATATTCCCGCCAAACCTTTAGGAAGGAATAAAACAGAAAGAATAAATATTAACCCCATTACTAAAGTCCAAGTATGTAAAAATGTTTCAGACTCAGATAAAAAACCTTCACCAGATGTAATTACTAAAGCACCAATAAATGAACCAAAAATACTTTGCCTTCCTCCAACCGCACACCAAATTACAACTGATAAACTTAAAGGTATAGACATAAAAGTTGGTGAAGCAAATTCCATGACTATTGTATAAAGCATTCCTGCCACTCCTCCAATACCAGCTGAAATACATAGCGAAGCAGTTTTATAAACTCCAACATTATACCCTAAAAATCTTACTCTGTTCTCGTCATCTCTTATAGCTTGAAAAATTAAACCTGCTCTACTTTTTGTAATAATTAATGTTAAGAATAATATAAATGTCATAACAGATACAATTAAATAGTAAGCAGAAGCTCCATAAGCATTAAATTCAAGATTGCCAAACTTTAATGTAGATAAATCAGTTATACCGTTAAAGCCTCCCGTGTATGCTTGCTGATCCATTATTAAAAGGTAAACCACTATCATTGCTGCAAGAGTTATTATTGCAACATATACACCGGAAGCTCTTCCACCAAAAATAAAGTATCCTAAAACAATAGCTAAAATAACTGGTACAGCAATTCCTGCAAAAATACCAAAAAACAAAGAATAAAATGGCTCCCAAAACCATGGCAAATCCATTATATTGTTCCATACCATAAAGTCAGGTAAGCCTCCTGATCCTGTGTGTATCGAATCAGTTTTGAGTTTTAAAGACATCGCCATACAATAAGAGCCCAATCCAAAGAACACTGCATTTCCTAAATTTAATATACCTGTATACCCCCAACTTAAACTTAGAGAAACAGCTAGTAATCCAAAACAAATATAGGTCGAGCTTTTATTTAAATAATATGGATCATTAATTAATAATGGAAGTAAAAATAATACAAAACAAAATATTCCATATAAAAAGAATTGATTTTTAAAAATATTTATTTTCATTTTTACAATCTAATTTTTTTAGTAAATAAACCTTGTGGTTTAATTCTTAAAATCAATATTGTAATTACTAAAACTAATGTCTTTGCCAAAGTATCATTTGAGAATGAAGCTATAAAGCTTGATGTTTCACCAATAATAAATGAGCTAGCTGCTGTTCCAATTAAACTTTCAACACCACCCAAGACAACTACCATAAATGCATCAATAATATAATTTGTTCCCATATCTGGCGAAATACTTTTTAAAGGAGCAACAAAAGCACCGGCAAGTGCGGCTAGTCCAGTTCCAAATGCAAATGTAAATGAATAAACCATTCCGGAGTTAATACCAAAACAGCTTGCTATATCTTTGTTTTGAGTCACTGCCCTTAATTTCATCCCAAATTTTGTCTTAAAAATTAAAAACCAAGCTAAAATAAAAATTGCTACAGCAAATAAAAATATAAATACTCTATAAACTGAAACTTGCTGACCAAACATACTCATGCTCTCAGCCATATAAGGTGGAATTTTTAAATATTTTAATTCAGACCCAACAGATAAACGAATTAACTGCTGAAGTATTACTCCTATTCCCCAGGTTGCTAAAATAGTATCTAATAATCTATTATATAAATGTCTTATTATCAGCCTTTCAATTAAAAAGCCCATTGCGGCAGTAATTATAAAAATTGGAATAATGCTGGCAATTAAACCCATTCCCATTTTTGTTTGAAAAAACCATGATGTATAAGCACCAATCATAACAAACTCTCCATGGGCCATATTTATTACACCTGTTGTTCCATAAATAATAGCTAATCCAAGGGCTACCATTAAAAGTATAGATGTAATACTAAGGCCACTTATAAACTGAGAAATAAAAAAATCCATAAAAACACTATGTTAAGGTAAATTTTTATGTAGGTCCAATATAAATTATTAGACAAACAAAAACTTTTTAAACTTGTACTTATTGTTGGCCCAATATTAATTATTGGGCCAACAAAAACTTTTTAAACTTTAACTAAACCACCCTCAGTACAAGTTTGGTCTGGATAAGCAGCATAAGGAAGTGGTTTCAACCAAGTTTCAGTTTTTCTTATAATGTCATACTGACCATTTGATTTACAAATACCAATCTTGGGCCACAAGTAACAATGTAGATTATCAGGATCAATTTTAACTTTTCCCTGAGGAGCCATTATTTCTTGACCTTTACATGCCTCCATAATTGCAGTTGGATTTATATCTCCGGCATTTCCTATTTTTTCTAAAGCTTGCTTAAATATTCCAACACCAAAATAAGCAGGCTCTGAAACGAAGTGAGTAACTTTATCTGATCCCCATCTCTTCTTGTAAGCTGAAACAAACTTTTCATTTTCAGCTGATTCGTGAACCATAAAGTAAGGAGCTGAAGTTAAGTGTCCTGCCGCAGCATCACCACCCATAGCCGCAACTTCATTTTCTGAAGTTGTTAAACTACACATAGGCATTTTTTCAGGATCTAATCCAGCAGCTCTATATTGTTTATGAAGTGCAACAACTGAGTCACCTACTACAGTCGAAAAAATCACATCTGGTTTATCGTTTTTGAACTTATTAACAACAGATGAAAACTCAGAATGACCCAATGGAACATACTCTTCCATTAAAACTTCACATCCCAACTTTTTAAGTAACAATTTACAATAATTGTTCTCTTCTTTTGGATAGATGTAGTTTGAGCCGATTAATGACCATCTTTTTCCATAAGTTTCAACTAAATATGGAATAAACTCATCTTGTTGTTGATTTGGTACAGCACCAGTATAAATAACATTTTTAGAACACTCCCTCCCCTCGTAAAGTGTTGGATAAAAATATAAGTTTTTTAGTTTCTCAAACACCGGTAATACTGCTTTTCTACTTGCAGAGGTATATCCACCAAAGACCGTTACACAGTTATCTTTTAATACTAGTGTACGTGCTTTTGCCGCAAAAGTTGCTGGGTCAGATGCTGGGTCAGCCTCAATAGCTTTTATTTTCATACCATTTATACCACCAGCAGCATTAATTTCTTCAATTGCCATAATAGTAGCTTTGTGAAGTGACTCCTCAATAATTGCTAAACCACCTGTTAATGAAAATAAAACACCTACTTTTATTTCATTACTTGCAGCAAATACATTTCCTTGCTTCATCCATATATGAGGGAAAGCTCCAGCAGCAGTTCCTAATACAGATGCTTTTAACGCGTTTGTTATAAAGCTTCGTCTTGTAGACGTTACTTTTATAATTTTATTTTTTATTTTTTTATTCATTTTTATCTCCTCTATTTTATAAAAACATATTAGATAAATTTGTTAAATAAAACTTTAAGTTTATGATTCAAATTAATGTATAAATATTATTTATATAATAATTTAGTTTTTATTTCTAAAAAAAAAAGGTTTATAGTTAATTATATTTAAAAAAGGAGAGTATTATGTATCATGGAGATATAGGAAGCAGCAAAGATACGGTAGGTGTTGCGGTAGTAAATTATAAAATGCCAAGACTTCATACTAAAAAAGAAGTTATTGAAAACACAAAAAAAATTGCAGATATGGTTTCGGGTATGAAAATTGGATTACCTGGAATGGATTTAGTGATTTTTCCAGAATACAGTACTCATGGGATTATGTATGATCAGAAAGAGATGTATGAAACTGCATCACAAATCCCAGGTGAAGAAACTGCAATTTTTTCTGCTGCTTGTATAAAAAATAAAGTTTGGGGAGTATTTTCTCTGACTGGAGAAAGACATGAAGATCACCCTAATAAAGCACCTTATAACACCTTAATATTAATGAATGATAAAGGTGAGATTGTTCAAAAATATAGAAAGATTATGCCTTGGGTACCCATTGAAGGGTGGTATCCTGGAAACTGTACTTATGTTTCGGATGGTCCAAAGGGTTTAAAAATTTCTTTAATCATTTGTGATGATGGTAATTATCCTGAAATTTGGAGAGATTGTGCTATGAGAGGTGCTGAACTTATAGTTAGATGTCAAGGCTATATGTATCCTGCTAAAGAACAACAAATAATTATGGCTAAAGCTATGGCTTGGGCAAATAACTCTTATGTTGCAGTAGCAAATGCCACAGGTTTTGATGGAGTTTATTCTTACTTTGGTCATTCATCATTAGTTGGTTTTGATGGAAGAACTTTGGGTGAATGTGGCACTGAAGAAATGGGTATTCAGTATGCACAAATGTCCGTTTCAGCAATTAGAGATGCTAGAGCAACTGGTCAATCAAACAACCATCTATTTAAACTTTTACACAGAGGTTATACCGGCATGATTAATTCTGGCGATGGAGATAAAGGTACAGCTGAAATGCCATTCGAGTTTTATAAAAAATGGGTTAATGACCCTGAAGGAACCCGTAAAATGGTAGAAGATATAACTCGACCAACTGTGGGAACTGACGAAAGCCCTATAGATGGCATACCTAACAAAAAAACTACACACAGATAAACAAATAATAAATACACCGAAGGGATTTAAAAAATCCCTTCGGTGTATTTGAAAATTTAAAGAAAATAATTAATGACAGATAACTCTGGATTTATAATTACAAATGAACCTAAGTATATAGAGATAAGTAATGAGTCTAAAGTTTTTAAAGCTTCATGGGAAAATAGAATCCCACTAATGCTAAAGGGACCTACTGGGTCTGGAAAAACAAGATTTATTGAACATATGTCTTGGAAATTAAAGAAACCTCTAATTACAGTTTCTTGTCATGAGGATATGACAGCATCAGATTTAGTCGGTAGATTTTTACTAGAAGGAACAGAAACCGTTTGGAAAGATGGACCTCTTACAAGAGCAGTAAGGTATGGGGGCATATGTTACCTAGATGAAATAGTGGAAGCTAGGCAAGATACTACAGTTGTCATTCACTCTTTAACAGATGATAGGCGAATTTTACCAATTGAGAAAACAGGTGAAATTATTAAAGCACACAAAGATTTTTTTTTAGTTATTTCTTACAATCCTGGATATCAAAGTGTTCTAAAAGATCTAAAAGAATCTACGAAACAAAGATTTGCAAGTATAAATTTTGGTTATCCAACAAAAGATGTGGAAAAAGAGATAATAATACTTGAAAGTAAAACAACAAAAGAAATAGCTGAAAAATTAATAAAAGTTTCTGAAAGAACTAGAAATTTAAAAGGAAGAGGTTTGCATGAGGGGGCCTCTACAAGAATGTTAATAGCAGCAGCAAAATTAATGAAGTCTGATCTTAGTTTTATAGAAGCCTGTCTTAAAGGAATTGTACACCCAATGACAGATGACCAAGATGTTGTAGATTCTTTAGAGCAGGCAATCAGAGATCTTGGATAATGCCAGAAGGAAAAATAATTTCCTTAAAATCATTTGGAAATCTAGAAAATAATTTAAGAGTAAAAGCACAAAAAGTTTTAAAAGAAAAAGCTCTTTATGACTGGCTAGAGTATTTAAAAAAAATTGAAAGCTCTGGGTACGGTGAATTAGTTCTTAAAGGATTTTCAGAAATATCTTTAAGTATTATTGAAAAATTTGGTTTTTTACCAATTAAAATATTTTATTCAACCCTAACATCAATAACAATAAAAAGGGGACAAAAAGTATCTTATAATTTTTGTAATGTGTGCACAGAAATTTTAGAATTTTATACCGATGATAAAAAATTTCAAAGTTGGTTAATTTTAATTGAAAAAATGACAAATCTAGCTCCAGAAGCTTTGGAAATATTATTAATAGAAATGAATTTTTTAGTGAAAAAAATGAATGTTTCACAGATAGAAGATTGGTTTTTAACTTGTCTGAGAGCTAGTACAGGAGATCTTGAAAAAAGAATTAGATTATTATCACTCAAAGATAAAGAAGGATTAGAATGGCTTGGGCAAACAGCAGGTATTAAAAGTTTTAGGGAACAGGAAAATAAGTTAAAAATTTATACAACAGCAGTTTGGGGAATGGATATAAATATTAAAGAAATTCCAATTAGTAATACGAAGTCATCAATAAGAAGAACGGCGTTTAGTAATAATTTTGTAAGAGTTCCCTCGTCCTATCCAGGTTTTACAGGACAATTAGGTGAAGAAGTTTTTAGAGCAGCCATCATGCATGCAGCAGCGCATATGAAGTTTACTCTTAAAAAATTTGAAATTGGAAAACTTAAACCAATACAAGTAGCAATTATATCAATTATTGAAGATGCAAGAGTAGAATTACTTTCACTTAAAGAATTTCCAGGATTAAAAGAACTTTGGATTCCTTATCATATGGCAACTGGTGAATCTAAAAACTTGAATAAAGCTTATGGACCATTAACTTCGAGAACATTGTTTTCAAGATTATCTAGAGCTCTAGTTGATGAAAACTATAATGATAGTAATGGCTGGATAACCAGGGCAAAGGATATGTTTTTTAAAAATAAAAATAGATGGAATGATCAAAGTTTAAGTAGAGAGCTAGGCAATCTTTTGGGGAATGATATTGGTCAAATGAGAATTCAATTTAACCCAAAGGATTATTTACCTGATCCAATTTACAGAGATGAAAATTCTGGTATATGGAATTTTGATAATGAGAATACAAAAGATTTTGAAGAGTTACAAACAGGGATAGAGTCTTACCAGGTTGAAAAAAAAGAAACAGATGATGCAGAGAAAAATTTTGAAAATAGCAATATCATTGAACCACTTGCAAAAATTGCTCCAAACAAAGTTTCTCAGTCAGAAGAAGCTCAAATCATTTCTTTGCAACCTGAATTTGACTATAAATCTGGTAGAGAAAATTATAATTGGTGTAAAATTAAAAAATATAATTTTGATAATAAATCCAATTATTATTTAAACAATTATCTTATTGAAAACTCAAAAATAGTTTTAAATATAAAAAACCTAATTGAAAGTTCTAAGATCTCACAGCCAATAAAATTAAAAAAACAACAGGATGGTGAAGAATTAGACTTAAATAGCTGCATAGAGTCGGTAATTGAAATTAAAAGAGGTTCAACTCCATCAAATAATATCTATAAAAAAACTAACAGAAAAGGTAGAGATTTATTGGTTTCCATACTCGTTGACATCTCAGAATCAACCAATGATTTTATTAAAAATACAAACAAAACAATATTTTCATCTATAATTGAGGCTACTGCAATATTAAGTGAATCAATAAATAAATCAGGTGATGATTTCAGTCTATCCACATTTTGCTCAAATAAAAGAGATGATGTTAGATATTGGAAAATTAAAGATTTTAAAGATAAACTTAATCAAAATCATATTAATAAATTAGAGAGCATGAAACCTGGCTTTTCAACTAGACTTGGTGCAGCAGTAAGACAAGCGGGTGATGAATTAGTTTCAAAAATAAATTATAGAAAATTATTATTAATAATATCAGATGGAGAGCCTTCAGATATAGATGTTGATGATAGGGAGTATCTTGTTGAAGACGCTAAGTATGCTGTAAGAAGGTTAGCTTATAATGGTATTGATGTTTTTTGTGTGGGTGTAGAAAGTGAAAGTAATAAAAATTTATCTAGAATATTTGGAAATAAGAATTATGTAATTATAAAATCAGCCTCTGAATTGCCAAAAAAATTACCTTTAATATATTTAACACTTAGTAGATGAAAAAATGTAAATACTCAAAACTGTCGAATTATATTCTTGAAGGTATCGGATCTTTTTTTTTAGTATTTTTTGGTGCTGGTGCCGTTATGTCTAACGCTTTTTACAATGGATCAATTGGACAGTTAATGGGTGGATTTTCATCTGGTTTAATTTTATTTATACTAATTTCATCATTGGGTAAATATACTAGAGGACATGTTAATCCTGCTGTAACACTTATGGAATTTAGACTCGGCTACATTGGACCAAGAACTGCTTTTTTTTATATAATTTTTCAAATAATTGGTAGTATTTTAGCTGGGTATTATCTAAAAATCACAATTGGTAATTATGCAAATATAGGGGCTAATTTACCTTTATTAAAATCAGATTTAAATTATTTGTTATCTTTTATTACAGAGTTTATTTTAGCTGCATTACTTGCAGCAGTAATAATTAGAGTGGCTTATATTGAAAAACTTTCATTAACTTTTTTAGCTACTTCGTGTGGATTGCTAGTTTGTGTGGGTGTTATAGTATTTGGTGCAATTACAGGAGGATCAATGAATCCCATAAGAGCTATAGGTCCACATTTTGCTGCAGGTTTCCCGGGTGGATTGTGGATATATATTTTTGCGCCAACATTAGGATTCCTTTTAGTAACAGAGATCTTCATATTTTTAAAAAAAAAATAAATTAGTAAATTTTTAAAATATTTTTTTTGTCAGTTACTTTATGAATGTTCTCGTGAATACTGTAGCTTTGAAATTAATCTAGCTTTATTTTGTCATTTTCTTTTAAAAACTTTTTAATCCAAAATTTAAATTCTTTTATAGTAATTGCTTCTGGCTCTACATTGATGGATCTATGATCATCCAAATTACTAGTAAATTTTATATATCCTTTATGTTTTGCATTCTCTAGAATCAGCCTTAACGATGGTTTGGAAATTTTACTTATTGGTGCAACTGCTCTTGCTATATCTTCTATATTAATTTTTTGACCCATAAGATTGTTTTTAATAATAAGCAACCACATTGTCATTCTTATAAAATCTTTTCTAAAAAATTTTATTGAATTATTATTTTGGCTAACTTCAGCTATGTCTTTTAGCAAGTTCGTGCATATTTCCTCCGTAATGTCCGGAATAATAATCATCCTTAAACTCTATTTTATATATATAATAATTGCTACTAACTTTTTTATATACTTTACTTATATAAATATTTAAACAGTTTGATTTTATTTGAGTTTACTTAATATTATAAATTTTTAATCAAACAAAATTAACAAGAAATATGGATTGCACTATATAAATTTCACTTAAGGTTATTCTTTATAAATTTCACTTAAGGTTATTCTTTCCCTAAACTCTTTTTCATAATATCATTATAGCTAATAAATGAGGTTCTGTCCTTGATGTATTAGGGTTGGTTTTATTGTCCCCTGGCCCTGTTTCTTGATTAGAATTGAGTGCTTCAAGATTAGATAGTCAAGGTTCAAGGGTCATACCTCATCGGAGTATGAGTGGAGCATTTATATTTGAAAGTATTATGACCTTAGATAAGGCCTTTTAAATGGTAGCGGGAAGTGGAATCGAACCACTGACCTCAGGCTTATGAGTCCTGCGCTCTAACCGACTGAGCTACCCCGCCTTAACGTTTTGGTTCAGATGTGGTTCAAACTTATTTAACATTC
>Ga0208770_1001508_pt1 | contig 11478 bp, 18 predicted proteins | sample AntAceMetag02UK9_FD_184771 | JGI IMG/M metagenome (GOLD analysis project Ga0208770, IMG submission 184771) | Saline lake microbial communities from Ace Lake, Antarctica - Antarctic Ace Lake Metagenome 02UK9 (SPAdes) (version 2) | ecosystem: Environmental > Aquatic > Non-marine Saline and...
ACCATCATCTGGAGAATAAAATTCTAGTATGAGTTGATCAAAGTCACAATTATTTTGAATCCAATAAGCTACTTTGATATTAGGCACCCCTAATATTTCAAAATCAACTGCTTGACCTTTGGCATGCTGACTCGTCTTTTTTGAACCTATTGCTTCACACAATTCTTCTGAACGATAACCTGATGTGATAGTTACAGGTTTTTCAAACTTTGCTCTTACTGGTTCTAATATCTCATAAGCGACATTTTCTAAATTTTTAATATCTCCACTTCCTGGATTATTTTTAATTCCCTTACGAGTTGCAGTCATTGACTTCGTAAATTCTTCTAATGTAAAATGTTTTGATAATTGCATCGGAAACCTCCTATGTTAACAATATTTTATAAATGATTGTGGACATGCCCAATATTAGCATTCCTGTTGAAGACATTACTATTTTTTCAAGTCTATCTATTTTTTTATTTGTCATTTCTTGCATTATTCTGCATAGTTTTTCATGATCGTCAATCCTCTGATGAGCAGTACCAATTGAAACTCTTGTCTTTTTTTTAATAATTCTTTTCATTTTCCTTGACCTCTATACTTCATTTGCTTTCTACTTCTACTTTTTCGCTTATGTTTATTCATGGAATTTACTTTTTTAGGATTTCTACCTATACTTGTACCCTTTGAGGTTCTTTCATATATTACAACAGAACCATAAACATTGCCCTTTTTAGTTGCCATAGTATCTTTTACCTATTTTGTACATAATGTTTAAAATAGACCCCTCTATGACCCTTTAAACACTATTTATTCTTATATTTAGCTTTGACTTCATTATCTTCCAGTCTTTTTATTTCTAATTGAGTATAATGAATAATTTTGTCCAAATCTTCAGTGCCTCCCTTTTCTAAATACCTGATAACATACTTTATAACATTCCCTTGATAGAACGAAAGGTTATTTTTAGATATAAACTCATAAGGTTGAATGCAAAAGTTTTTATAATGTGCACCTCCAATTTGTTTTAATTGTGGCAATATATTTTCCCATAAACTTTCATCTGTCATTTTTCTTCCTTTATTTTTGCTATCGGTGGTCTTGTATATTCTTTTATTCCTATATGTTTTAATGTGCTTGTTAAGTCTGCCCATATTTCTCCTTTGCATTGTTTCCATAAAGCACAAAAATAATAGTCTTCACTTAAATATCTTTGTGTTTTTTCCTCATCTTTAAGAATACCCTGTCCTTGTATTCCACAATCAAAAAAAGCATATTCTTTTTTACCAGTTACTTGTCTTATATTATCAATGTTTGCTTTTATATCTGAAAAATATTCTATACTTGGGTATTTTTTTATTATCGTTTCAAATACAATTCTTTCAATACACATAAAACCTGTTCCTGCATAATTTACTTTTTTAAAACCTTTATCATTATCTGTTAAATCACACTTACCTAATGGAAAGTTTAAACACCAACCTTTACTAGCATCACCCTCTTCTATTTTTTCTTCATGTTTTATTGGATATGGAGCTGATGTTAATGGTTTATCAAACAACAAAACTCTGATTAAATCTTGTGGTTCAAAAACAATATCAGCATCTATAAAAAATAAATGTGTATATTCTTTTTGTTGTAAAAATGATGATACTAATTTATTTCTTGCTCTAGTAACTAGACTATCTCTTACCCACATCATTCCACAACCAATTTTAGCTTGATTAAGTGTATCTCTTACACAAATTATTGATGATATGGTTTTTAAATGTATTTTTTGATCAAAACTAGGAATGCAAATTAAAACATTTTTATTCATTTAAAATTTCCTTTTATAATTTTAAAAATTGTACCATAAGGTTTGGGTATTTTATTTTTTGATGTACAGGATGTCAAAATAATTAATATAAAAAAAAGACAGGTGAGTTTGGTGGTTTGGTGGTAAAACCCACCTGCCAAACTTCTATATATCATATAAAATTTTTTTTTAAAACTTAAATACAAATTAATATCAATTTTTTAGGTTTTTTTTGCACACCTTATTATACTATTTATTTATTAAAAATTCAAATTATCTTGCAGTAGCTGGTACACCAGTTGATGACTTTTCAAATTCTTCTAATTTAAAGTGTTTTGATAATTGCATAGTTTTAAACTATAGTTAAACAAGTGAATATTTGGTGTGGAGGTAATACCCACTTGCAAGGTTTTTATACCATTTTTTTATCATAGTATCAACTCTGTTAAATTATTATTTGAACCTATTGTACCTTTATAAAAAGTATTAAAAGCTAAACTTATTCTAGTATTATTTCCTTTTTTAGTATCTACTTGATGAGTAGTTGATGATGGAAACATTACTAATTGACCAGTTTCTAAAGCAAACCACCAAGTTTCAGAGTTCCATATATTAAAATTTTTTATTTCAGGTTTTATTTGCTGGTAGCCTATTGGATTTGAAAATTTAATTTTATCGTTTTCTTTATTACAATCAAAATATAATACACCAGATACAACTGAATTTGGGTGTGCATGAATATGATGATGTTGATTTTCTTCTGTATAATTTAACCAAGATTGAGTTATATAAAGTTCTATATTATTTTTTGGACATATAATTTTTTCAAGATAATCTTTACAAGCTGTATCTAAAAATTTCTTAATATTTTTAAATTCTTTTCTATTTAAAATATAATTATCTTTAGTGTTAATATTTCCTTGATTTTTAGTACAATGTTTTTTTTGTTCATCAACAAATTGTAATTCTTGTTTAGTAAATGGTCTATCTATATTTGTCATATAAATAGGAGTTGGAAATAGATTTTCTATTACAGCTTTTTTCACACCACTAATTATATATTTATGTTATTGAATCCCAAGTTTGATTATCCTCATTCCAAAAAAGAGGTTTTTCACTATATGGAATATCTATTGGAGATTGCCAAGTACAAGTTTCTTCATTTAATATCCATGATGGGTAAGGTTTAGGTGGTATAAAAGCATCTCTATCTTCATCATAAGTATATCCTATTCCAGCATGATTTTTTCTAAAAGGTGTTCCTCCTAAAATATGAACATTTGCTCTAGTGTTATAAGAAGTTTTTTTCCAAATTGCATCTGGCTCTTTATATAATGTTCGTAAAAATTCTATTCCTATTGATTCTTGTTCTACTCCATTTGAATCTTCTAATACTTCATTAACAACAGATTCAACTTTTACTACCTTATTATTTTCTATTTTTGCAAAAGTAGACATTATGCTGTGTAACTCCCTGAACCATTAAATTGCATTATTGTATTAGCACCAGATGTTGTAACTGTAGGAGAGCCTGTAGTAGTAGCTGAATAATTATCTGTCGGCACACTTAATATAACAACTCCTTTACCACCATCTCCACCATTTCCACTTGGACCTCCAGATGGATAACCAGCACCACCTCCACCACTTCCTGTGTTTGCTGTGGCATTAGCTGCATTTGAAGTATTCCCTGTACCAGCAGTTGCTCCTCCAGCACCACCAGCTCCTCCTGGACCATTAAAGCCACATGAACCTCCTCCACCACCAGCTCTTGTTACTGCTGAGCCTGTAATTGAATTTGACGCACCATTTCCACCAGCACCACCTCCTCCACCAGCACCATTTGCTCCTGCTGCACCAGCTCCTCCGCCACCAGCAGCTCCATAATAAGGAGCAGAATTATTATTATTACCTCCATTATTACCTTGTGAGGGGTCTGTGCTTGGAGTATTTCCAGAGCCTCCGACACCACTGCCTTGTGATCCACCTCCACCACCAGAACCCCCATCACCTCCAGAATTGGAGTATTGACCAGCTTCTCCTCCACCAGTTGAAGTAATTGTAGTCATTGTTCCACCTGAAATTGAAGAATCCGAACCAGCATTACCTCTACCTAAGTTAGATGTGTTACCTGGTCCACCATCTCCAACTGTTACTGTTATTTCTGTTGCACCAGCTACTGTTTGTGTTGATGTTCTATATCCTCCAGCACCTCCACCACCTCCTAGTCCAGAACCACCACCACCTCCAGCGATAACTAAAAATTCAATATCATAAGGTGCTGCTCCAGCACCTCCACCAGCACCAAATCCTAAGACTTGATAACCAAATGATTTACCTTTTCTTGATTGTATATTTTTTGTGTTCTTACTTGGTGTAAGTTTATTTTTTAAATCTCTCATAATTATGCGTCATTAGCTGCATCAGTAGTAAAGAATATTTTGATACCAAGAACTCTTGCATCAGCACTAAATGTATCTCCACCAGCGTTTGCATCTCTAAATAATTGAAAGTAAGTTTGTTCAGTAGCTGCTGCACCAGTAATTGTTACTGCACTACTTATTGAGGAAATTTGTTGATCTTTTATTGTTCCTATACCAGCATCTGTAACTGTAACTGCTGTTCCATAAGCAACATCAATAGTATCACTATCACCACAAGAAACTCCTTGCAAACCAAATATACAATCTCCTGTATTTGTAGAAGCTGGTGTCCAATATACTCTATAAGTTATTGTTCCTTCATTCCATGATTTAGGAAAAGCTACTGAAAATTGTGCAAATTCATCTGTACTTGCATCAAAATCTAATACTTTCATATCAGGTCTTGTTGCTGTTGTTTCAACTTGTTGTGCGTCTGCTGGATTAGTTGTTGCACCATACATTGCTGAAGCTGGAACCCACATAGTTTCTAGTCCAGCTTGTTTTAATGTTCCAGCACCATCTAATTTATTTAATTCATCAGCAGTAGAAGTAACAGCAGCAAGTTTAGTAAAATCTGCTTGTACTAATCCAGAAACTCCATCAAGTAAATTTAGTTCTGTTGCAGTAGAAGTTACAGCTACATCTTCATTTATTTTAGGACTAGTTAAAGTTTTGTTTGTAAAAGTATCTGTTGTAGCTTTCCCAACTAAAGTATCTGTTGCTTCTGGAAGTGTTAAAGTAAAATTTGCTCCAGCAACATTTGCTGTTGGAGATTTAACTGCTACATAATTTGAACCATTATCGGTATCTTCTAAAAATCTAATTTCTCCTGATTGTGTTGCTGCACCACCAACTGAAACAAATCCTGCTGGATTAATTGCAACAGAACCATTAGCTAATGTTAAAACTGTATTTGTTGCTGTAGTAGCAATACCTACAACTGTTGAAGATGAATCTATAAAATTTACTGTATCAGTAACTTGATTAAAGGTTGCTAAAGTTATCCAAGCATCATTATCAGCATTACGCATATACCAATTGTTAGTATCTGTTTCATACCACATTTGATAAGCATAAGTTGTACTTGGTTCAGTAGCATTTGAGTTATTTGATACTATTGCTTGAAGTACATCATTTAAATCTGATCTGAAAGAGGGAAAGCCCTGATTCGCTATTACATAATCGTGAGTTGCCATATTTTATTCCTTATCATACTTGTTTTAATAATCAACAATATATTATACTCCTTTTGCCTGATAATCAAATGTTCTTGATACTCCTGAACCACCACTATTTTGAAAAGCAATGTTGAATCCAGTTGTTGATTTGCTTGTTATTGCATATTTATCTCCTGATGCCATATTTTGAACAGACAGTGTTATAGCAATACTATTTAATAGTCTAAATGCTTTAGGGTAAGTTACTGATTTTGTACCTGTACCTGATGCTAAATCATTTTGAGAATTAACAAATGATTCTAATCTTAATACCACGCCAACTGCTGTTACTATAGGTGTAGCAGTACCATTATCAGAAGTAAGTAATACTCTAAATTTAAAATATCTACCTGTATAATCACCAATGGTAAAATCTTGAAATGCTGAAAAAGTTGAATTATCACTTGAAACCGATATTTGAAGTTCAGAAGAACATTGAGTATTAGCATCACCATCAAAGTTAGATGGTTGATCATCAAAATCCCCTGATACAAAGTCAAAAATTCTAGCTCTATCTGTAACCTGTTGTTCTAATGTTGCTGTTATTTGTGTAGTTAAAATCGCACCAGCATCTATGGTATCAGAAAAAGCATAAGTACCTGATGATTTAACTGTAGCATTTTCTCCACCATCAAACAAAGTTTGTGTAATAGAATCAAAGTTACCTGGAACATCATCAAAAAGTTGATTACCTTTTAATACAATAGATTTAGAACCATCTTCTAAAAAAGATATTACAGTATCACTTGTTGTTCCTGAAAAATTAGGATTTTGATTATCAGTAATTAAATCTGTAAAATCACCAATAGTTGTTATTTGAGTAACTATTTGTGTAGCATTAACAGATACATTACCAAGTTTATCTACTGCTTTAATTAAATATGTGCCTGTTTTTGCAGGTACTACAATTGACGTTCCTGGTCTTGATAATTTTTTTACTAATACGATTGAGTTTTGCCATTCAGCATCACTTGTAGCTGGACTGTAATTTATTCTATAATGAGATAAATCTAAATCAGGTACAGGATCAAAACTTAAATGAGCTTCTTTTCCAACAATATTACATGCAAAGTTTTCTACATCTGCAGGTGGTGCTATTTGTCCAATAATAGTTCTACTTGCAGTTATTGAAGATGAATTTACACCAAAAATATTTACACCTCTAGCACGAATAGAATAAGTAGCTTTATCTATTACATTTAAAAACTCGTATTTAGTTCTAGCACCTCTACCAATTAATTTAAAAGTATCAGCAGGACTCAAAGCTGTACCATCAGCATCTGTATCTTGTTTTATTTCTACTTCAAATATATCTGTAAAGTTATCTGTAGGAGCTGTTAGTTCAATAACTAATTTTACAATTACAGTACCATCATTGTATGCAACCAGTTCATCAGTCAATGTTATTGCTTGTGGTGGTGCAACAGTTGTTGCATTTGGTAGGTTTGTTGCTTTACCACTTGATACAGTAGAATAATTACTATTTGTAAAATCATATACAGCACTAGCAGTTTCTCTAAATTCACAAGAAATAATTGGTATTCCCTCTCCTCCCATAGCAAATGACCAGTTTGTAATTTCAAAAGTTTTATTTGTAAATCCTAATCTACTATTTGTAATTTGTACTGTATCTCCAATATCTAATTGAAATGCTTTTAGGTTAAATGTAGCTGTAAAACTTATTTGTTGTCTTGCTTTTAATAATTGTATTGTAGATAACCTTTGAACGGTATGAGAAGAAGTTGTCATTGGAAAATTAAATTCTCCAAATATTCTTTCTGAATTATCTTCTGATTCAAATGTACTGTTTGTTAATATTGGATAATCTTGTGGTTGATAATTGTTAGCTGGTTCTGAATAAAGACCTTTTACAGCATTAAACAATTCTTTTTTAGATATTCTTGTATTTAATGTAATACCACTTCTAATATGTTCTTCATCTAAAGTTACACTTGGAGTTTCATATACTGCTGGTCTTATTTTAAATTGACCATTAGAATAAATTAGATGTCCAGCTATTGAAGATAACATATTTTCTATAATAGTTTTGGGTGATTTGTCTAAATTAAAAGTACCATTCATACTAAATCTTTTTTCTGTACCTGATGGATTAAGAATAGTAACATTTTCATCACAAGTATTTGCAACTGCTGTAAAGTTTGTATCGTTTATTTCAGTAGAATCTGCTTCTAAACCAAATCTGTCATTTAATAAATAATCTCTTATACATAAAGCTGGATTAGTAGAAAAAGCTGTTGAACTATCTCTTGGATCAAATACTTTTTTACCCTCTACTTCAAATGTTATATTAGGAACACCATTAGTATAAACATCTTTATCAAAATTTAATCTTACATATACATAAGATATGCCTCTTAACCTATGATTAGTTGTCCATTGTGAAATATCACTTACTAAATCAGCATCGGCAGATTGTGCGTCAGCTCCTAAATGTTTTTTTATTCTAGCTTTTCCCTCATATTGATTACCACTTGATGGAAAAAATCTACCAATACCATTAGAATCTGAACCATCTTGTGTTAATGGTACTTCATCTTCATTAAAAAATACTTTTGTTATATTATTTATTTCATGACCGGCTACTGTAATAATAATATGTAAAAATTCATTAGTAGTACCTGTTGATTCAGCATAAACCATAACACCACCAACTCTTGTTTTACCATATATAATTCTTTGTGGAGATACACCTGATTTAGCTGTAACCATTGTACCCTGTTGTAAATTTGTACCCATTTCAGGTATATCTAAACTAGGAGCTAATTTTTTGTTTACAGCACCTAATACTAATTGAGAACCAGCAGATATTATAAAAGTACCAACTAAACCTGCTGTTGTTCCTGAAAATCCTAAAGCACCACCTACACTCATAGCAGCACCTGAAGCACCTATTGCAGGTATTGCGGCAAATCCTGTAGCAACTGCAGCAACTACTAATGCTGTTTTTACTGTTTTACTTCCCATCTACTCAATTCTCCATGCTAAATTACAAGTATTTGTATTTCTAGTTTCTACACCATTCTTTGCTCTAAAAATACTTTTTTGTCCAATACATACACCTAAAGTTCCACCAAGTTCTTCATCAGTTTTTAAGAACACAACATCACCTCTTTGTGCATATACACAATCTATTTCTTTAAAATTATTTTCTTTAGCAATATCCATAGCAATATCTAATAAATCTTTTTTATTTAACTCCTGTAATATTCTTTTAGCATCTGTTAGCGATTTGTAATCCATATCAAATACTGTTTTTTTAGTTATTGTTTTGATTGCACCAATAACAAAATTAACACAATCAGATTTACCTCTTTTGAATTTTACTAATTGTTGTTGTTGAATATAATCTGATAGTTTCGTATCCCAATTTTCTATTCTCATTAAGATGAAGCTTTTCCCCAAATTATTTCTTTATCCTGTAAATCAGGAACAAACTCAAAACCTAAATCACCAGCAAAACTTAATTGTTGATCTTCATGTGTGTATCTTCTTTCTTTTGCTCTATCTAAAACAATTAATCTATTTTCTAAACTTAATTGAATTGAAGCTGTTTCTGGTCCTTCATCAATTTTCATTATATCCATTTTACCTTTAAACAAGGTATATACATCGGCAATTACTGATTTACTTGAATCAAACAAACCTAAATAAATACTAGCATTTCTATTTGTGTAATTTGCAGATAGTGCAGCTGATATTAAACTAGATTTTATACCTGTTAATCCTAGGGTTGCACCAATAGCTTCTACTTGATCGCTTTCTGATATAGCACTTACACTCATTAAATCACCTAAACCTGTAAAAGTATTTGATGAACCTCCAGCAGTCATAGTTATATCCCCATAACCATTCCAAAATCTTAATGTGCCTGTACTAAATTCTAATTCAGTAGCAAGAAATGGTCTTACAACTTGACTTATTACTGCATTATTAAAAGCTGTTGTTATAGTTCTGCTCATATTACTCCTTAATAATTATTTTTTTAATTGATTTTTTGCCCATATAAATTTCTATCTCTGCTTTAGATTTAATACATTGATATTGAACATTAGCATTATAAACTCTTTGAGCAATTCTTTTGCCTTTTAAACATTTTGACATAGACTCTTGTATTCTATGTTCTTTAATCTCTCCATTAATAATCATAAGTAAAGCTATTACTGTTTCTATCATTTACTACCACCTATGTAACCACCTATAACACCAATCAATCCTGTAACTGACATCTTCATTAATGTAATAACTGATTCATCAACAGGTCTGTTCTCTTGTAGTGCTACCCAATAGTCGCCAACAATGATTACACCCAAAAGTATTAACACACCACTTGTTATTAATAAGATAACTATATCTTTAAAGTTTTTAATCATAATACTTTACCTTTATTAATACCTTTTTTTATTACATATTTTTGAGTACCATTACCACCTATCTCAACTTCTTTTTTTAAATTTTTAACTAGATTCATTTCTTTGTTTTTTTTATGCAAAGACTCAATATAGTTATTTAATTTTTTTCTTACCCTTTCTGACATTTTTTTTGTTATCTCCATATAAATTTTCAATACCTAGTTGTACTTTAAAACAAACTTCATCAATCCAACCAAATAGTGCATATAATATTCTATCTATCATTAGTGCTCTCCTTTTCCATTTGCTCTTACTTTATCTTTTAATATTTCTAATTGTTGTGTCAGTTTATCAACATCTTTAATTAATCTATCTATATTTACCTTATTGTTCATCATAGCATCAACTCTTATTGTAAGTTTTTCTATTTCAACCAAACCATTCTCTATAAGTAAATATTGTTCTGCATCAGCAGGTAGTGTACCTAATTCTCCTCTTGGCCACTTTATTCTAAATTCTGTATTTTCATTAACATCAGAAATCATTAACTTACCATTTGTTTCAATAACATTAAGTCTTTCCATTATACCAAAATAACTCCATACTGCTATTCCTACTGCAACAATTATAGAAACTAAATTTCTTAAAGGTAACTGTATATTTGTATTTTCACTTACTTTCATTTTCTTCTCTTTTTGTTCATACCCATATAATGATCTCCAGGTTCATAATTCCACCTTTTACCATGATGACCTCTTATATCAGCATACCACATTCTTAATTTAACTATAATTTTTCTAAATTTTCTACTCATTGTGGTTCAGGTAATTTAAAGTCTTTTGGAGGTATTTTCAAACTGTTTTCTTTAGGAGGTAATAAAATTTTATCTCCCATTAAGGTAATATCTGGATTTTCTTTTTTATAGTCATCTTTTAAACCATCCCAAGCACTTCCAGAATCTTCTGGTCTATTGTTTGTTTCTGTTGGAGTAATACCTGTACACTTTGATACTAATAATCTAAAGTTTTCATTGTATGCAAGACTAGGATTGCTATTAACCCTACCACACATTTTCATTAATTCTAATTGTTGTTTTAGTTCCATGTTCTCTTGCTGTACTTGTCTAAATTCTTTAGTACAAGCTGTACCAATGTAGTGTCTATAAGTTACACTAAGGCGATCATTGTCACTATTATTATCGTAATTATTAGAAATAGAATTGTGTCTGTAATCATTATCTCGGTTTTCTGTTTCAATTCTAACATCTACTTCACCAGTTCTGCATGAGTTAGTTCCATTAGTTAAATATTCGTTTTTAGGATACGCTGGTTCAATAAAAAATGCCATTAAACACATTGCTATAATTAATATTGCTGTAAACTTGTAGTTCATTGTCATTTACCATAAATCCTATCTGTTTAAATCCTTAATATCATAAGAGTGTTCTCTAACTTGATCTGCTAGAGTTCTATATAAGTTTTCTGCCATCTGCCAAGTAGCTTCAGCAGAAGAAAGTCTTGTATTCATTTCTGTAATTTTTTCTTCAGCAACTTTTAAATCTCTTTCAAGATTAACAATATGTAATTCTGATGCGTTAATAGTTTGAGTTAAATTTAAAACATATTTAACAGAAGTAAATCCCCCAACTACTATTGAAGCAACTACTGGTATAAATATAAAATTTTTTT
>Ga0208770_1001520_pt1 | contig 11423 bp, 7 predicted proteins | sample AntAceMetag02UK9_FD_184771 | JGI IMG/M metagenome (GOLD analysis project Ga0208770, IMG submission 184771) | Saline lake microbial communities from Ace Lake, Antarctica - Antarctic Ace Lake Metagenome 02UK9 (SPAdes) (version 2) | ecosystem: Environmental > Aquatic > Non-marine Saline and Alkaline...
AAAATAACCTAGAAGAGACCTAAAAACTGAAATTGAAAAGCACAAGTATTAGGTGCGGGTCAACAGACATAAAAACCAATTAGAATAATGCGATATGATCCTCGAATAATGATATTTAAATCACCTGTCATTAGTTTCCGTACAGACACTAATTACTACTAAAAGTGGAGAAGGGAAAAAAGGAATAGGTGTAAGTGTAAACTCCTCTACGATGTTCAGCAATGTTTTTTTACTTCCTGAAATGCAAAATGAATATGGAGGTGGATTTAAGTTGGATTTTGATGAGGTTGTGGATCCAATAGATGGACTTACCTATAAGACGGTAAACACAAATGCCAATAACAGTTGGGGACCAAAATTTGATGGCACGTTGGTCAGACACTGGGACAGCATGTATCCCGGAGAACCTAATTATGGAGAAGTCAGGCCTTGGCAGGCAACTCCCAATAATATTGAAGACTTCTTTGAAACAGGCGTAGCATTATCCAATAATGTCTCTATCAGCGCAGCTAACGATAAAGGATCTTTCAGACTGTCTTATACCAACTTGGATCAGAAAGGAATCATGCCGAATAGCTCTTTAAAAAGGAATACAATATCCTTTAGTGCGAATAGCAAATTTGCTGACAAGCTATCAGCCGGAGCAAAGATCAACTACATCAGAACTGACGCGGTTGGAAGACCAGCTACCGGTGACTGGTCCCCAAATCGACCTGTAAATGTTTTGACATATTGGTATGCTTGGACTCAACGCCAAATTGATCCCGCAAGGCTAAAAACTTATAACTCTGAACGCTACTATCATATGACTTGGAACACCCAAGGAATCGGTAGACATTTGGATCAGAGCTATAATAATAATCCATATTTCACATTGTATGAGAGTTATAATAATGATTCGAAGGATCGGGTGTATGGAAATGTCAACTTAACCTATAATATCCTTCCAAAATTATCGCTGACGTTATTTGCTCGAACTGATTTTTATACAGATCGGCGAGAAGACAGAGCGTCAATAGGTGGATATCTTCAAAATGCTTATGAAGAAGATCTTTACCAGTTTAGGGAAGACAATGTGGAATTGCTGGGCCAGTACAGTGTAGACATAGGTGCTGACTTAGATTTGAACGTGACCTTTGGTGGAAACATTCGTAAGAACAAGTTTGAGAATAATTACACGAGAACCCAGGGTGGGTTGAGTGTCGCTAATTTTTACAATTTGGAGGCCTCTTTGGAACGTCCTGAAATGACGGATTTTAAAACGGAGAAAGAAGTTCAAAGTATATATACTAGCGCAAATTTAGGCTACAAAGACTTCTTGTTTTTTGAAGCGTCATTAAGAAATGACTGGTCATCTACTTTACCTGAAAACAATAATTCTTATCTATACCCTGCGGCATCAAGTAGTTTTGTCTTTACCAATTTAATGTCAGGATTAGAGTTGCTATCTTTTGGTAAGATGAGAGTAGGCTGGGCTCAAGTGGGTAATGATACAGATCCTTACAGTTTGGCTATTACTTATGCAAATGGTAATCCTTATGGTAATACTTCAGTTTTTACCGTCGATGATAATTTAAGTAATAGCAGTCTGAGACCTGAGAGCGTTGTAAATGTCGAAGGTGGATTAGATTTAAGATTCTTTGATAATAGGATCGGAGTTGACTTTACACTTTATAAAGTAACCACTTCGGATCAAATCATTGCGCTACCTGTCTCATCGTCTACTGGTTTTGAGTCATTGATCGTCAATGCCGGTAAAATGGAAAACAAAGGAATCGAATTAATGCTTTCTGGTACTCCCATAAAGGGAGAAGATTTCACATGGGATGTAAACTTTAACTATGCCAGAAATAGAAATAAGGTACTTGAGTTAGCTGTTGGTCAGGATAATTTTGAATTAGGTGGACGTGATGGTACGAATTCAGTAAATGCTACAGCAGGTCAGCCTTATGGTACAATCATAACCCCCAATGTGATTTATGACGATATAACGGGTAAGCCTATTGTGGGGAGTAATGGCTTGTACTTAAGAAATCCTGGAGAAGTTGTAGGGAATATTATGCCAGACTTCACAGGAGGTCTATCCAATACATTGACTTATAAAGGTTTAAGCCTCAGTGCTTTGATTGACTTTCAATCGGGTGGAGATATCTGGTCAGAAACCAATCAAAACGGAAAAGCAAATGGTCAGTTTATTGAGACTGTTGGAAATAATGACCTTGGAAATCCGCAAAGAAATCCAATTTCTGAAGGTGGAGGGATTAGAGCTGACGCGGTTACGGAATCAGGAGAGGCAAACACAGTATATGTTGAAGCGCAGAACTACTGGAAGCAACTCTACAGCTTAGATGGATTGGAAATTTATGATGCTTCTTATATTAAACTCAGAGAGATAAGCATCGGGTATTCCATTCCCAGAAAGTATGCTCAGAAATTATCTTTAGAGGCGATCAATGTTTCTATATTCTCTAGAAACGTAGCAGTACTTCATAAAAACATTCCGAATATCGATCCTTCTGAGATTGCTTACGGAACAGACAATGTTCAAGGTCTTGAGGGAGCTTCTATACCGGCACCAAGGATGGTAGGTTTCAACATAAGTTTCAAATTATAAACTACCAAAATTAATAACTAGGATCTTTTGGGTAGATGATTTTCATTCGCCTAACATAGGATAATAATTATATCAATTTTCAGCAATAAATTTTATCAAAATGAAAATACATATTTATAGAAAATTAGTGTTCATGGTGATGAGCTTAGTACTTATCTCGGCATGTACAGATGGATTCGAAGAATTGAACACAGATCCGAATCAACCACTAGAGGTTTCAACATCCAGTCTGATTTCTGGTGCTGAAAGAGAGCTAGTAAGGAGCATTTTTGGAAATCATGAAGAGTTGGTGGGAATTGGACTTTCAGCTTCGATATTCACTCAGCAAATATCCAATTTAAGAGGCGCTTTTGACGATATCTATGCGACCGTAGAATATGACTTTTCAGATTTCTATATTAGAGGTTTGAGAGATTTAGAAGAAGTTATAATTCTCAATACCAATGAGGAAACCAAGGCGGAAGCAGCTAAATCGGGACCAAACGAAAACCAGATTGCAGTGGCAATGATTCTTAAAGCTTGGGCTTTCCATAACATCACTGATGTTTGGGGAGATGTTCCTTACAGTCAAGCCTTATCGGGAAGTGATTTTCCACTACCGATTTATGACACACAGGAAGATATCTATTTAGATTTATTGTCAGAATTAACTACAGCATCAGCAATGATAGATGTATCCGCCGGAGATATTGAAGGGGATATTATTTATGCTGGTAATATGTCTAAATGGCAACTTTTTGCAAATAGTCTGAAGATGAGAATAGGTTTACGGCTATCAAAAGTAGCTCCTGGCATTGCAAGTGTAGCTGTTGCTGAGGCTTTTAATGCGGGCGTATTTACTTCTAATGATGACAATGCGAAATACGAATATCTTCCATCTGCTCCAAACTACAATCCGTGGTATTTTAGGTTTGAATTGAGTGTTCCTAATTATGGAGTAGGAAGCACGCTCATAGATATGCTGAAAGGTTTTAATGATCCTAGACTTGAAATGTACGCTGATACAGCTTTTAATCAGGATTTAGGCGGTGGATTTGTCGGTAATCCTGTTGGTTATGATCGAGCGGCAGGGAGCGCGATTAGTGATTTTGCCGTCTCTTGGCCAGATGCAGAAAATGTATTAGGGCAGACTACTCCTTTCACCATTATGACCTATTCTGAAGTGCTTTTCGTTTTGGCCGAAGCGGCTGAAAGGGGATGGATAACAGGAACGGTTAAGGATTATTACCAAATGGCTATTACTGCATCAATTGAGCAGTGGGGAGTCACAGATCCTACAACGATAGCTGATTATTTAGCTCAGCCTTCCGTAACATTAGATTCGACCAATCCAATTAAATCTATTGGAGATCAAAAGTATATAGCGTTATATATGCAGGGCGTTCAAACATGGTCAGAATGGCGAAGATTGGGTTATCCTGAATTAGAAATCGCAAGAGATGCTGTCATCGCTGGCATGCCAAGGAGAAGGGGTTATCCTCCAAGTGAAATTACGCTCAATAAAGACAACTATGATATAGCGGTCTCAAGACAAGGGGTTGATGATCTACTAACACGGATGTGGTGGGATCTGTAGTCAAAAATCATAAGAAATATGTAGGTCAGTAAACAGTAAAACATCTTATGAATTTAAAAAGCAATACAAGTAGGAGACGTTTTTTGAAAACCTCTTCAAGGTTGATTGAAAAAAGTAGTGTGGCATTTATGCCACCTGCTTTTTTTGAACTCAAATCCAAAGCAAACAAGTTTTATAAAACTGTCAACTCCAACGAGGACATTCAGTTTGCATCAGTAGTTCAATTGGCTCAGATGATTCGTGATAAAAAAGTGACTTCTGTGGAACTTGTTGAAATGATGTATGCTCGCATTGAGCAGGTCAACCCACAGATCAATGCTGTGGTTCTCACATGCGATGAAAGAGCATTTTTTGAGGCGAAAAATGCAGATGCTATGCTTGCCAAAGGAAAGTTAATGGGGCCGCTACATGGTGTTCCCATGACAATTAAAGACTCTTTAGATACTGAAGGAATCATTAGTACGGGAGGTACGATGGGGAGAAAAGATTTCATTCCTTCAAAGGATGCCACAGTGGTGGCAAGGTTGAGGGCTAGTGGAGCGATCCTATTGGGAAAAACGAATACACCTGAATTTACGCTTTCTGGTACTACCGCAAATCTCATCTTCGGGATGACAAGTAATCCATACAAAGAAGGTTACTCACCAGGAGGAAGTAGTGGAGGTGCAGGAGCAATTGTAGCTGCCGGGGGTTCTCCATTTGATATTGGTTCAGATTTTGGAGGAAGTATTAGAGGTCCAGCTCATTTTAATGGGATTGCCGGTATTAAACCTACTACTGGCATGGTTCCTAGAACAGGTCACATCGTTGACTATGGAGGACTGTTTGATGCTTACCAAGTGCTTGGACCCCTGACACGATATGTTGAAGATCTTAAGTTGATCATGCCTATAATTATGGGGCCTGATCAAATTGATGCTGCCATTTATCCTGTTCCTTGGTACGATCCTGATACTGTAGATATAAAGAAGCTGAGGTACGCTTGGTTCATTGATCATGGTAGCACGAAAGCGTGTTCACCAGAAACCGTTACCGCAATAAATAGGGCGGTTGCCCAAGTGTCAGGATTGGGCGTGCAAATCAAGCAAGATGCACCTGTAAAGCAAATCCAGAAGGCAGAAGCTGTTCGTTATGAGCTGTTCAGCGCGGATGGAAGAGCATGGGTGAGCAGGTTGGCAGAGAAGTATAAAACCAAACAAACACACCCTTTGCTAAGGTTATCGAACAAGGCTGATGCTATTCCTTCTAAAGATTTTACAAAGTTGGTTGAAGCCTTGGATCAATCGAGAAGCGAAATGTTGCAGTGGATAGAGAATTATGATATTGTGATTTGTCCTGTCGACTTTGATGGCGCGGGTCCTAATCCTAAGACATTTGAACCATCAACTTGGGATTCGAAAGGATATGGCTATAAAGGCATCTTCAATCTCACAGGATGGCCAGGAGTGGTTGTTCGTGGAGGTATAAGTAAAGAAGGGCTACCAATAGGAATCCAGATTCTTGGCCAACCATATCAGGACTATAAGGTGTTGGCAGTAGCCGAATTTCTCGAGAAGGAATTAGGAGGATGGGAGGCACCACCAATATGATCATGTCAACTAGAAAGGCTTAAATATCAGACGCTTTATAGATGTTAAATCACAAAAAATAACAGAATGAATGAAGTAATACCTTCTATAAATAAAGATAAATCCCGTAGAGGATTCTTAACTAAAATATCCTTAGGAGTAGCAGCGACAACACTTTTACCTGTGATTGTTAATGGCTCCAATAAAAAAATACTTATCTCTGATTTTTCACATGCTCCCGAACCGGATGACTTGATATACAAGTCAGTAGTGGATTTGGCGAAAATGGTAAAAGACAAGCAGGTGTCTGCGGTTGAGGTAGTACAGGCCTATATCAATAGAATCGATGATGTAAACAGTCAAATTAATGCTGTCGTCATGGATTGCTTTGAAAGGGCAATGGAAGAGGCAAGAAAGGCGGATTCAAGTTCACCCAAGGGCAAGCTTCATGGAGTGCCTATGACGATCAAAGATTCTTTCATGGTGAAAGGAGTGGTGAGTACTGGAGGAACGATTGGTAAAATGAACTTTGTGCCAAATGAGGACGCCACGGTTGTAGCACGCCTCAGAAAAGAAGGAGCCATTCTTTTGGGAAAAACGAATACTCCTGAATTCACTTTGATTGGAGGTGTATTAGGAGTCAACTCTACCAACAACATTATTTATGGGATAAGTAAAAATCCATATGACATTAATAAGACCACTTCGGGAAGTAGTGGTGGTGCCGGAGCTATAGTAGCAGCTGGTGGAGCGGCTTTTGATGTAGGCACGGATTGGGGAGGAAGTGTACGAGGGCCATCATGTATAAATGGTATTGCGGGTATTAAACCAACTTCAGTCAGGCTGCCAAGAACAGGTCATATCGTAGATTACGGAGGTTTATTTGATTCTTGGCAGCAGCCGGGCCCGATGGCCCGATATGTCAAAGATTTGGACTATCTCACACCGATAATGGCGGGTCCTGATTTCAAAGATGCAGCCGTAATTCCAATGCCTTGGCCGGATTATAAGAAAGTAGACCTTAGCACCTTAAAAGTTGCCTATTTCCCTGAAAACGGAGTAGCAAGTACAAGTGAAGAAACGATCGCTACAGTTAAAAAAGCGGTAAGATGGCTTGACGATGTTGTACTTGATGTCATAGAAGATTGTCCAAAAGAGCTTTTGATAGAACTCGGAACTATACGCAGAGATTTGATCATAGGTGATGGATGGCAATGGTTAAAAAGAGCAACGGAAAGAGCAGGATCCAAAACCTATGGAGAAAGCTTAAGGGATCGACTCGCCGATGGCGGAAATCCAATTTCTACAGCCCAATACACACGACTTCTAGAGATGCAGGATGCTAATCGAAGCAAAATGCTGCAATGGTTTTCGAATTATGATGTGATTATTTGTCCTGCTACTGCGAAACCTGCGGGTGATATCAATGCTGGTCATAACCCTGAATCCAAATACATGGACAATCCAGGAGAGAGCTACACCAAGCCATTCAATACATGCGGATGGCCGGGAGCAGTGGTCAGATGCGGTCAAAGTAAAGGAGGCTTACCAATAGGCGTGCAAATCGTAGCTCAACCTTGGCGAGAAGATGTGGCGTTGGCAGTAGCCAAATACCTGGAGTCCAAGTCTGGAGGTTGGAAACCGCCGATGATATAACAATATGCTTATCTGAACACCATACAAATGAAGAAAAAAACCAATAATTTTAGAAGAAATTTTATCTCTACACTTGGTCTGGGATCAATAGGAGCTGTTTTACCTGCTTATGCACAAGTTCTGCCTGAAGGAATCGTTCCACCCGAACCACACTTTGTTTCCAGTGACGAGACAGAGGAATTACTGTACATGTCTGCCACGAAAATCGCAGAAATGATCCGTAATAAGGAAATAACCAGTGTGGAAGTGTTAGAAGCATGTTTGGCCAGAATCAGAGAGGTAAATCCGAAAATCAATGCCATAGTGCAACTCGCTGCTGAACGTGCTTTGTTGGAGGCCAAAGCCGCTGATGTAGCAGTAAAGGAAGGCAAGCCATTAGGCGTGCTTCATGGCGTGCCAATGACCATAAAAGATTCATTCAACACCGCTGGAATAGTGTCAACAGCCGGCACGCTTGGTCGCAAAGACTACATGCCAGGAACAGATGCGACAGTTGTTGCACGTTTGCGTGAAGCTGGAGCAATTTTAATAGGTAAAACAAATACGCCTGAGTTCACAATGTCAGGTCTAACCTCTAATTTGATTTATGGTCAAACACTTAATCCTTACGATCTGTCAAGGCATCCTTCTGGAAGCAGTGGGGGAGCAGCCGCTATTATTTCTGCTGGAGGTTCCTTTTTTGATATAGGTACGGATTCAGGTGGAAGCGTACGGGCCCCTTCTCATGTGTGCGGACTTGCAGGTATTAAACCTACAAGTGGGAGAGTTCCGCAAACAGGTCATTTACCTGATTATGGAGATCGATTTGGGAGTTATCAGCAGCCCGGTCCGATCGCAAGGAGGGTCGAAGATCTTTATTTATTATTGAGTGTTATTGCCGGTCCGGACCAAATAGATTGTAGCATTAGTCCGGTTCCTCTTAATGATCCTGCTGATGTGAATATGTCAGAACTAAGGATAGGCTATTATACAACCAATGACATTGCTGAGCCAATTCCTGAGATTAAGGAAATGGTGGTAAAATGCGCTGAAATGTTGAAATCATCAGTAAAAAGTGTAACTCAAGCGCGACCACCAATGCTCCAAGAACTAGCTGCAAAAAGGAGTGAGCTGAATAGTGCTGACGGGAAGGCACATATCAAGCGATTAATCAAAGCCAATAACACCAAGGTAATTTCACCAAATCTCAATATTTCAGGGGAAGTTTTACCAGCAGCTGATTACACCAGACTTGTTGAAGAAATGGATTCTTTAAAAAGTCAAATGTTGCAGTTTATGGATGGCTATGATATTTTACTTTGCCCTGTTACCGCTTCTGCAGCTTTGGAAATAGGTACTGAGCGCATACCTGGTCATTGGTATACTTCCGAATATAATGCCACAGGATGGCCAGCAGCAGTGGTTCGTGCAGGCACTTGCAACGAAGGACTTCCTTTGGGAATTCAAATAGTTGGAAAACCATGGACAGAGGATAAAGTATTGGCTGTAGCTGGCTATATAGAGAAACAAACAGGAGGTTACTCAAAGCCTACTGCTGTTTAATCTGTAAGCCAAATAGTTAGCATAAAACATTCAATGTCAAAGGTTTAAATCACTATTACGATGAATAAAAAAAATAATATAGATCAAAATGCCACTGCCGCTTCGAGAAGAAAATTTTTGGCAACAATAGGAATTGGAGGGGCAGCAGCCATGACACTTTCCACACGGCAGCTTTCAGCCGCAAGTTTTAGCAAGCCATCTACTCGGTATATGGTTTCCAAAGACAATACGGAGGATCTTGTCTTCATGTCAACGGTCAAGCTTGCGGAAATGATTCGAACAAAAAAGGTATCCTCCGTAGAGCTGACTCAAGCCTATATCGATCGTATCGAAGACGTCAATTATAAATTAAATGCGGTCGTCATGCAGTGCTATGATAGGGCATTGGAGGAGGCTAAAGCTGCAGATGTAGCTTTAAAAAGGAAACAGATAAAAGGGCCTCTTCACGGAGTGCCCATGACATTGAAAGACTCATTTGAGGCAGAAGGTGTTATTAGTACCGGAGGTACTTTGGGCAGACTAGATTACGTAGGTAAAAAGGATGCTACTGTATTGGCTAGAATGAGGGCAAATGGGGCTATTCTTATCGGAAAAACCAATACGCCAGAGTTTACGCTGGCAGGTGGAGGAATGAGGGGAGTGCGTACTACAGGGAATATTATCTACGGTTTAAGTAAGAATCCATACGACCTTAAAAGAGGTACATCGGGAAGTAGCGGTGGAGCAGGATCTATCATTGCTGCCGGAGGAACAGCTTTTGATATAGGAACAGATTGGGGTGGAAGTGTAAGGCTTCCAGCAAGTACTAACGGTATTGCTGGCATCAAGCCTACTTCTATCAGGTGTCCAAGAACAGGACATATAGTTGATTATGGAGGCGTTTTTGACTCATGGCAACAACCAGGTCCTATGGCCAGGAGGGTTGAGGATTTGATTATGCTTATGCCTTTGATGAGTGGGCCCGATGGTATGGATGCAGCTGTTGTACCTATGCCATGGCCCGATCCCGCTGTGATAGATATCAAAAAGTTAAAAGTAGCTTACTATCCATCCAATCTTGTGGCAGACACGGCTGAGGATACGCAGCAAGCCGTGCGCGATGCGGCAAAATGGATGGAAGAAGCCGGTGCTGAGGTTACAGAGGATATGCCCTTGGAAATATTTACTGAATTAGGTGAAATACGGCGAGAATTGGTTGGTGGAGATGGCTGGGCTTTCTTAAAGCGAGCTGGAGATTTTCATGGTAGTAAAACACTCAGTGAATCCATTCAAAATAGATTGGATACAGCAAAGCCAATCAGTGCAGACAGATATTCTGAACTGCTGTCTCTTCAAGACAAAAACAGAATAAAAATGCTGCAGTGGTTTCAAAAGTACGATGTGATTCTTTGTCCTACCACAGCCACACCTGCAGAAGAAATTGATAACGGATTGGGTAGCGACTGGACAAGAAGCAAACCTGCTGCTAGTTATTGTGGACCCTACAACACCACTGGCTGGCCTTCAACAGTTGTTAGATGTGGATCGAGCGGTAACCTGCCTGTAGGAGTGCAATGTGTGGCGCATCCTTGGAGAGAGGATGTTTCTCTTGCAGTGGCTCAATATCTCGAAAGCCGCTCAGGTGGATGGAAAAAACCTATGATTTGAGAATGTGTATCAACATGTCATTGTCGTATTAACCTTATAACACTAGATAAAACACACACCAAATGAAAGAGATAAAAACAAAAGGCCGAAGGAAGTTTATTACAAACTCAGTAGGTACAGTATTAGCTATGTCTGCGGTTCCTATTTTATTAAAAGCTGGTGATCAATCACCCTCGGTTTTAAGTTCAACACCAAAATTTAGCAAAACACCTAAATCTGATGTAATTGTTCGCTCTTTTCCAGAAAATATGGTTTGGGGGTATTTCGGAGCAGACGTACCTCCAGTGGCCAAAGTAAAAGAAAAGCAGATCGTTGAAATTCATACGGTGAGTACTTCGGGCGTTCCTAGAGACGATCCAAAATCGTTCTACGAGAGCAATAATCTGCCTTTTGATCAACATGCGAAGGAATTAGTCGATATCATTGAAAATGTCCCGCCAGAGCCTTCAGGCATACGAGGGCACATGCTCACCGGTCCTATTTATATAGAAGGAGCAGAACCAGGGGATAGTTTGGAAATTCGTATCCACGATGTATTGCTTCGAAGCGACTATGGTGTCAACCATGTTCGTCCCAATAGTGAAAGGAGAGATGACGTTCCTGATGTTATCAAAACCAGCCAAAGTTTCGTTTACAAATATGATAAAAACAGGACCACAGCAACCTTTGTTGCAGGTATAGAAATCCCTTTGAAGCCTTTTATGGGGGTGATGGCACAGGGCAAACGCATTTAAAGATTGAGTACTTTTTCTCGAAATTTCTGATCAAATCCCGCTTTGAATCTTCTTTGTCTTTTTGATCTTTTTAGTGGTACTCTTTC
>Ga0208770_1001523_pt1 | contig 11420 bp, 15 predicted proteins | sample AntAceMetag02UK9_FD_184771 | JGI IMG/M metagenome (GOLD analysis project Ga0208770, IMG submission 184771) | Saline lake microbial communities from Ace Lake, Antarctica - Antarctic Ace Lake Metagenome 02UK9 (SPAdes) (version 2) | ecosystem: Environmental > Aquatic > Non-marine Saline and...
TTGTGTAACTAGAACAATTTTTTTATCTTTTTTCATTGCCTCATTTAATGCAGCAATAGACTTGTCTCTCCCAACAAATAGTGGAATGACCATATTTGGAAATACAACAATATCTCTTAAAGGTAGTAAAGGTCGTTCAATTTTAACATCCATAATCTAAATATGGATATTAAAAGAAATATTGCAATAGCTATTTATTAGTTATTAACGTTAAATTAAGCAGCAGAAATTTTATCTGTCTTTGTTTTGTTGTTATTTTTTGAATAAACTATAACAGGCTGTGACAGCCCTTTGGCCGCACCGAGATCAACTATTACCTCTTCTACATTGTCTTGACTTGGTAAATCATACATAGTTTTTAATAAAATATTTTCTAAAATTGATCTAAGTCCTCTAGCACCAGTTTTTTTGTTAATTGCTTTTTGTGCAATTTCTTTAATCGCGTTTTCTTTAAAGCTTAACTTGGCACCATCTAATTTAAATAATTCTTGATATTGTTTAATTAAAGAATTTTTTGGTTCTTGTAATATTTTGACCAAGGATTTCTCATCTAGATCCTCTAAAGTTGCTATCATAGGAAGTCTTCCTATGAACTCTGGTATCAAACCATATTTTAATAAATCCTCAGGTTCTAAACTTTTCATCCATTCACCTGTATTTTTATCATCTGTTTTTTTTACATTTGCTCCAAAACCTATAGAAGTACCCCTGTCTCTTTGAGATATTATCTTTTCTAAACCAGCAAATGCTCCTCCACAAATAAACAATATATTTGTTGTATCAACTTGTAAGAATTCTTGCTGAGGATGCTTTCTTCCTCCTTGAGGTGGAACGCTTGCAACTGTTCCTTCCATAATTTTTAATAATGCTTGCTGAACACCTTCACCTGAAACATCTCTAGTAATAGATGGGTTTTCAGATTTTCTACTAATTTTATCAACTTCATCAATGTATACAATTCCTCTTTGTGCTTTTTCAACATTGTAATCTGCTGCTTGTAATAATTTTAAAATGATATTTTCTACATCTTCGCCAACGTAACCAGCTTCAGTGAGTGTAGTAGCATCTGCCATTGTAAACGGTACGTCAAGAATTCTAGCTAAGGTTTGTGCTAATAAAGTTTTGCCACATCCAGTAGGTCCAACTAAGAGGATGTTGGATTTTGAAAGCTCCACTGTCTTATTGGTTTTGCTTTCATAGTTAAGTCTTTTATAGTGATTGTGTACTGCTACAGATAAAACCTGTTTCGCATGAGGTTGGCCAATAACATAATCATCTAATACTGCACAAATTTCTTTTGGTGGTGGTAATCCATCTTGATGTTTAACAAAAGCATCTTTGCTTTCTTCTTTAATGATATCCATACAAAGCTCAACACACTCATCACAGATAAAAACCGTTGGACCTGCAATTAATTTTCTAACCTCATGTTGGCTTTTGCCACAAAAAGAACAGTAAAGAATATTTTTATTATTAGTGTTCATAATTTTATAAACGAATCATTTAATCTACTTTAATATAGATGACTCATACTAATCAAGTATGTACTTAAAGGCATTCAAGATATTATGTATTAAGATCTGTTTTCTACCACTTCATCTATTAAACCAAAGTCTTTAGCGACTTCTGGAGTCATAAAATTATCTCGTTCCAGAGCTTTTTTTACATCATCAACAGATTTTCCAGTATGTTTTGAATAAATTTCATTAAGCCTTTTCTTTAATGCTAAGACTTCATTTGCATGGATTTCAATATCTGTAGCTTGACCTTGGAAACCAGCTGATGGTTGATGAGCCATTATTCTAGAATTGGGTAAAGAAAATCTTTTTCCCTTTTTTCCAGCAGCTAAAAGAAAAGAACCCATAGATGCTGCCTGACCAATGCATAAAGTTGAAACATCAGATTTAATGTATTGCATAGTATCATAAATACCAAGACCTGCAGTGACAAGTCCACCAGGACTATTGATATATAAATTAATTTCTTTCTTTGGATCCTCAGATTCTAAAAATAAAAGTTGTGCTGTAACAAGAGAGGCCACGTTATCATTAATAGGCCCTACAAGAAAAATTATTCTTTCTTTTAAAAGTCTAGAGTAAATGTCATAAGCTCTTTCGCCCTTATTAGATTGTTCAACAACCATAGGGACTAAGGTATTCATTTGATCAGAAAAATTTGTTGTCATAAGTTGATTCTTTTAACTTATACAACTTGTGATTACTTTTTGCTAACTTTTTTTGGGTTAGTTTCTTTGGTTTTTGATGGCTTTGGCTTTATGGTTACTTTTTTTGTTTCAGCTTTTTTTTCTTTTGGGTGGTCATGGTCATGGTCGTGGTCGTGGTTGTGGTCATGGTCTTGTTTTTGATGTTCTTTTAATATTTTTTCAGCTTCTTCTTTGCTTATTTCTTTTTTATTTGGTTTGGCTTTTGTCTTAATTAAATCAATAATTTTTTCTTCGTAAACTGTACCTCTTAAGCTAGCTAATGCTGATGGATTTTTTTGATAAAATTCCATCACCATTTTTTCTTGACCTGGCATCATTCGAAGTTGTTTTTGTACTTCCGCTTGTATTTCTTGTTCAGTAACTTTTATTTTATTTTGTTCACCAAATTCATTTAAAATTAATCCAACTTTAATTCTTTTTTTAGCAACTTCTTCAAAGTTTTTTCTGCTTTTTTTAGCATCCTCTTCAGACATTCCCTCTGATAATATTTTAACCTCTTCCTCAATTAGATTTTCAGGGATTTCTTCTACCTTAAAATTTTCAATTTCTTTTAAAATTTGTATTTTAGCCAATCTGTCTAAAGAATTTTTATACTCATCGTTAATTTGTTTTGATACTAATGATTTTAAATCAGTTAGATCTTTGGCGCCTAAATTTTTTGCAAAATCATCATCTATTTTTACTTCTTCAGATTTTTTTACAGCTAAAATCTTGCATACAAAACTTGCTTTTTTGTTAGCAAATTCTTTTTGTGGATAATTTTTAGGTAAAGTGGCCTCTACAATCTTTTCATCATTTTTTTTAACACCAACTAATTGATCGTCAAATCCTTTAATAAATAAATCTTTACCGAGAATTAGTTGTGTATTTTTGCCTTCTCCGCCACTAAAATCTTTGCCATCAATCGTAGCCTTAAAATCAAAAATAACTAAATTTTCCTTTGTTGCCTTTAGATCGTCAACAATGTCTTTGAAATTACTTTGACTTTTTGCTATTTCCTTAATTCTTTTATCTGTCTCCGTATTGTCAATTTTAATAGAATATTCGTCAAACTTTATATTCTCTACTGACTTAAGCTCAACTTTGGGTAGCTCTGTTACAGAAATTACATACTCTAGATCTTTATCCTCTCCATAAGTTTTTAAATCAAGCTTTGGTTGACCCGCAGGCTTAATCTTATTGTCTTCTAAAGCCTTTGTAGTTGAGTCTTTTAAAACCTTATCTAAAACTTCACTAAAAATTGCTTGGCCAAATTGTCTTTTAAGAATTTCTTTTGGAACTTTTCCAGGTCTAAAACCTTTTAAATTAATAGTACCTTTGATCTCTTCGTATTTTTCATCCATATAAGTATTCATAGTTTTTTTATCTATGAAGACTTTAATGTCTTTGTTTAAACCTTTAATGTTTTCTACTGTTACTTTCATAATTTTTTATAACTTTATGGTAGGCGAAAAAGGACTCGAACCTTCACATCTTTCAATACTGGTTCCTAAGACCAGCGCGTCTACCAATTCCGCCATTCGCCCACAAACTTGTTGGGTTTTATATATTATTGATGTCATTTGTCCAATGACAATAATTATAAAATATATTAATAATCATTTAATTTGCTAATAATTTTAAAAAAATGATTATTTCACCTTGTATAAGCATATGTAAAACAGATCCTCAGACTGGATATTGTTACGGTTGCGGTCGAAATAATGAAGAGAAAAAAATGTGGAAATTAGATGATACTACTTCCCAATGGAAACAGGACAACTTAATCAGTATTCAAGAAAGACTTAAGGGTTGGCAACTAGAGAGTTTTAAAGATTCATATAAACATAAAATAGAAAATGGCATTTCACTATTTAAAAAAAGCTTAAATAATGAGTAAATCAACAATAGCGATAATAATTTATATAGCTGGATTGGTCTTTGGTGCACTAGTCATAGATTTATGGAGTGTGGAAACTGGACCCAAGACATTCATAGGAATTGTTTGGACAATAATCTTACTGGTTGCCCTACTCTATGCAGATAAACATGAAAATAAATAGTTTAAAAACTAAATTATTATTTTATCAATTTTTTTTATTAATTTTCAAACGCTAATTATTTCAGAAATAATGCATTGAACGAAATGTAAAAATTTAAAAGATGGATTTATTAAAAATGAATATATTCTAAACTTTGAAAAATCTTTAATGAAACGAAACTATATATATAATAACAAAACATATAAAAAATATAGATCAACTTACTTAAGTGTAAACAAGAAAGCTATGTAGAAAGATTTATTTACGAAGATAACAGTTTAATTTTTACTGATAAAGTTAGCTATCCTCAGTTATATACACAATTTGTGTTTGAAAAAAATAGTCCAATTATAAGTATCAAGATAGTTATTAATGGAGAAGAAAGTAGCTCTAAACTATCTACTTTTAAAAATGTCGAAGTTTCTATTAAAGAAAGTTAAGATTTTTTATTTTTTTTATTTAATTTGCTATTAAAATTAGTTTTTTTTGCAGCGAAACTACTGTTTGTAATATTGCTTCTATGTTTAGCATACGCATGTTTTTGCGCTAACTTCATAGCTTTTTTTGATGACATAAAACTATTCTATATTTATTTCTAATAAAATATACTTTAATTAAATAAAATCTCTTGTTGTGCTAAAACATTAAAATTTTTATCAGTTACCACCATTTCACCAGAAGAAACTGTAGAATTTGTAAGCTCTAAAATTATTACGTAGTGAGTAACTAAAACTAAATTTTTTTTACTATCCCAGTTTTGAACATATTCTTTTAGTTCTTTAATTTGCTGGTTTTTATTGTTTGCAAACTTTTGACTAAAAAATGAGTTTAAAAAACTTCTGGTCTCAAATGTTTTAAAGGCATATTCAGCTGTTTCTTTACATCTACACCATTCACTAGATAAAATTTTATCAATTTTTATGGCATTTTTAAAAAAAAAATTTCCGATATTAATTGCTTGCACAATACCCTCTTCATTTAAATTTCTTTGTGTGGAGCAATCAGATATATCAAAATTAATTGGATCACCACCACCAGGAGCAAAGGCGTGCCTTATAAATATTATCTTACCACCTTCCTTTAATATATTTTGAATATTTTCATTGGAATAAGCTTTTAATGGTACATTTAAAGATATAAGTAGAAATATAAAAATTTTAATTATCTTCATTGATGAGTATTAAATTCAAAAAAATAAATAATTCAATAATTAAATGTAAAAAATGTACACGTTTAATTAAGTTCAGTAAAAAAATTTCAATTCTTAAAAGGAAACAAAACTTAAATGAAGTTTATTGGGCAAAACCAGTTCCTGGATTTGGAGATATAAATGCTAAACTAATGATCGTTGGACTTGCACCTGCGGCACATGGCGGTACAAGAACTGGTAGAGCCTTTACTGGGGATAAGTCTGGTGATTTTTTATTTAACTGCCTCTATAAAGTTAATATTTCAAACCTATCCAAATCTTTAAGCCTAAATGATGGTCTAAAATTGAATGGCACCTATATAACTAATATTCTAAAATGCGTTCCCCCTGGAGACAAACCATTAAATAGTGAATTAAATAACTGTTCTGATTATTTTGATTATGAAATCAAAAATTTAAAAAAATTAAAGGTAATCATAACATTAGGAAGGATAGCTTTTGATAATTGTATTAAATTCTATAATAAAAACTTTATATTTGACAAAAAATTAATTTTTAAACATGGCGTAAAGTATCACTTACCAGATGGCAAGATTCTTATCCCAAGTTATCATCCAAGCCCAAGAAATGTTAATACAAAAATTATAAATACAAAGAAAATGATTTCTTTGCTTAAAAAAGCTAAAAAAATAATCTAGAATTTAATACTATCACAAAAATAAGGTTTCAAATCTTCAAATAAGTTTCCCGGAATCTTCAGAGGTTTTCCTTCTTTATTAATAAAGACCAAGTGTATTTTTGCTTCTGTAATCAAGTCTTCACCTCTACTAATAAATTGATTCATAAAAAATGAAGTCATTGTAACTGACTTAATAAAGGATCTGATTTTAAGCTCTTCTTCATGGTAAGCTGGTTTTTTGTATTCAATATTACATGACTTAACTACTATTAAAGCCCCAAAATCTTCCTTAATTTTTTTATTACTAAAACCAAGTGCAACTAAAGCTTCGGTTCTTGCTCTTTCAAGGAATTTTAAATAATTCGCATAATAAACTACACCGCCGGCGTCTGTATCTTCATAATAAACTTTTAGAGTATAAAAAAAATTTTCATGCATTAAATATATTAACAAAAAAAATCATTTTTAACATCAAACTAAGGTATAATAATTGTAATGAAAGTTTATATAATTTGGTTAATAGGTGTGATTACTTGGAATTTTGCAGTACCGGGGGCTGCCCCTATAGAGGATGTAATTGTTGCTATACTTTTATCATTTTTAATTATGGCTCTTAAAAAATTTTTCAAATAACTCTTTATTCAGCAGAAAAATAAATATTTTGATAGTAAGATATGGCTTTTAATTCTGAATTATCTGTATCAGTCATTATTGCAACTCCCGAAATATTAGTGAGATCTAACCCAAGTAAATTCATAAAATCTTCTTTGACATTAGCTTTAACGGTAACCCAGTTATTGAAATTATCTTTTGTGCTAGATAAAATGTAGTCTATAGATTTTTTCGTATAAGGACTGGGCCAATTTTTTCCAACTTCATTATTGCTAGAAAATACATAATTAATTGCTCTGTTTGACAATGGTGTAGACCCCGTTTTCTTAATTACAAAAACCCTAGCTGCATAATCATGTCCATTTTTACTATTTTCAATTATTCCAGAAAGATCTTTTTCTACCTTCCAGGTAATATTAATAAATGGTGTTTTTGTAAGATCAATTGCAACTTCTTTTCCAAGACCAGAACCAGCTCCTTCTGCTTCAGCTTTAATATAATTTCCGTTATCATTAGACCCTAAAGTCCATTGAGTTTCTCCTTTAACCTTTTTGACCTGTAATGTTTTAAATTCTTTTGCCGTAAAATCGAAAACAATAGTTTTTTCAGCTGTTGCATCATTTGCAAACAAAAATATACTAAATAATATTGTTAAGAATTTTTTTATCATACGAAGGTTATATAGTTATAATTATTTAAAAAAACAATATTTGAACAAACTTTAAACATTTTAAGATCAATATTGGATATTAAGTAGATGCAAATGAAATCAATTTCTATATTTGCACTTTTAATTTATTGGTCAATAATACTATTAGCACCAGTTATTTCTAAAGAACATAAAGGCTATAAAGGTCAGTCTAAAATAACGCTTAATAAGTAGATCTCCCACCACTAATATCAAAAATAGCAGCTGTAGAAAAAGAGTTTTCTTCAGACGATAACCAACAAATCAATGAAGTAAACTCTTCAATTTCAAGAAATCTACCTCTTGGAACTTTTGCAAGCATTCTTGCAACATGCTCTTTTGACATTTGGTCTAAAATTCTTGTTTTTGCACCAGCAGGTGTAATGGCATTAACTGCAATATTTTTATCTGCTAATTCTTTTCCCAATGACTTAGTTAATCCAATAACTCCAGCTTTAGCAGAGCTATAGGCGCTAGCATTAGCATTTCCATCTTTCCCAGCAACAGAAGCAACATTTACAATTCTTCCATAATTATTTTTAATCATATTAGGAACAATGCATTTACAGCAATTAAAAGTTCCCATTAAATTTATTTGAACTATTTTATTCCACTCATCAACATCATAATCCCAAAGTGAAGATGTTGATCCAGTTATTCCAGCATTATTAATCAAAATATCAATATTGGATATTTTTAATATTTGATCCATAGTATTTTTTACATTCTTAAAGTTTGAAACGTCTACAACGTTGTAAGAAAGGTTTGGATTATTTAATTCTTTTGAGGCTTTTTGCAGTTCTTCTTCGTCTATATCCCAAATAATAGTTTTTACACCCGAGTTCAAAAATCTTTTAGCAATATCCAAGCCAAAACCTTGGGCGCCGCCTGTGATAATTGCAGTTCTGTTATTAAGATCAAATTGATGCATAAAGATTATTTACTAGCAATAAGATAATAAGTCAAAGAAGAGATGAAGGCTCCTATAATCCAAGAATAAGAATAAAAACTCATTAAACTTTCATTCCAAATTGTAGATGCCGAAAAAATAAAACCTAAAAATAATGAATACATAGCTTTAAGGTGCCAACCGTTTGAGTAGAAATATAATCCATTGGTATTAGAAGAAAAAATTTCATTATTATCTAATTTTGTTTTTTTGATCAAATAATAATCAATAATCATAATTCCAAATATGGGGCCAAGGAATGAACCGAGGGTATCAATAAATGCTAAAATTCCTATTTGACTCAATAGTGGTAGCCAAAAAATACCAATTACAAAACCAAAACAACCAATAACAATAGCTGAACTTCTTAAATTAAGTTTATTTGGAATAAAATTTAATAAGGCATTTTGTGCTGGAATATAATTGGCAATTAAATTTGTCGATGCTGAAGCAAAAATAATAAAAAATAAAACAATTACTGTTAGTTGTGTATTGTCAATTTTACCAACTATATCTGTCGGGTTTGTTAAAATTCTTTCCATGAGTTCTAAATTTTTATTTAAAAAAATATCAGCACCTATAACAATAAAAACAGCAAAAAAAGAAAAGACCAATAAGTTAAGTATTAGACTTAAGTTACCTTTCTTTAATTGGTCTTCATTTTTTACGTACCTGCTAAAATCCCCATAATTAACAATTATAACAGAGAAATATGCAAAAATTGTGCCTGCAACAGCAACTAGTGGAGCAATATTACTTTTATCAAAAAGACTAGATACAGAAAAAATATCTGTAAACGCAGCTAATGAAATTTTAACATCATAAAGCAAAACTACTAAAAAGAATATTAGCATTCCTATGTAAACGGTGATTGCTGATAACTTTATTATATTTCTATTAAATTGATGACTTTTGCTAAATAAAAACACTTGTAAAGTAATAGTAAAAATAAAAGCTACCCAATCAATAAGATTTAAACCTAAAATAAAAACTAAAAAAATATCGTGATCAAGAAAAGTATTGTCAATTGAAAAAATAGAAATTCTAATTAAATAGCTAAATAGTCTTGATAAAAAATATGTTTGAATACCAAACATAAAAGTGCCCACTAACCCTCTTAATAAAGCAAAATATTTAGCACCTTTAATTCCATGTGAGCTTCTTAAAATTATAGAAAATGGTAATCCGTATTTTTGAGATGGTTTACCTATAAAGTTTGCAAAAAAATAAACAAAAATTGATGCTATTAAACTTCCAAACAAAACAACAAACACATTAAGTTCATAAACTAAATAAAGCGAAGCTATTAGCGAAAAAGCAATAACACTTTGAATGTTGCATCCCCAGAAATAAAATAAATCTTTCCAGTTCCAGTTTTTATCATTGGGGTTAACGGCTACTAATTCCCAATTTATTAAGGTATTTTTTGATTTGTTCTGATTCACCAGTTTTATAATAAACTAATAAACTCTACTGTCCATATAGATAGGTTGGTAACCATAAAGCAATTTGCGGAAATATTATAATCAAAATCAAACCAATAACTTGGATAACCATAAATTGCATCATTCCATGATAAATATCTTTTAGATCCCACTCTGGAACTACACCTTTTAAAAAGTAAGCTGATAATGCAACAGGTGGTGAGAGCCAGGCGGTCTGGAGATTTACAGCAACAAGAATTGCAAACCAAGTTAAATTAAATCCAAGCGCTTCAACTAAAGGTAATATAATTGGCACTATAATCATAACAATAGGTACCCATTCTAAAGGCCATCCTAAAAGAAAAATCATAACCATAATCATTGCAAGAATTAAATATCTATTCATTTCTAGACCTAATAAGAAATCAGTTAAAATCATTGGTGTGCCTAGTCTTGAAAATACAGCTCCAAAGAAGTTTGATGCTGCAACTAAAACCATTATTAATGCAGAAATTTCTAAAGTTTTAACTAAAGCTTCTTGTAATCTTGCAAATGTTAACTTTCTATAGGCAAGAGCCAACAATAGAGAGCCCATAGCACCACAACCAGCTGCCTCTGTTGGTGTAGCAAAACCAAACAAGATACTTCCAAGTGAAGCAAATACTAGAGCTGCGGGCGGAACTAATCCAACAAAGAATTCTTTCCAAACAGCTGTCATGCTAGTTGCTCTTAACTTAACCGGTAGAACTGGCCCTAAGCTTGGGTCAATCCAACATCTAATAGTTGTGTATGCTGCATAGAGTGTTGCTAATAATATTCCTGGAATAATTGCTGCAGCAAATAAGTCTGTGACAGGTATTTCCATAATAGGTCCCATAACTACAAGCATAATACTTGGTGGAATTAATATACCTAAAGTTCCACCTGCAGTAATTGTCCCTGCAGCTAACCGAACATTATAACCTGATTTATTCATAGATTTTGCCGCCATAATTCCTAAGATTGTTACTGATGCTCCAACAATCCCAGTTGCTGCCGCAAAAATAACTGAAACAAATAACACAGCGTAATATAAAGAACCTCTTACTTTGGCTAACATTAATTGAAATGCTGAAAATAATCTTTCCATTAAACCAGCTTGTTCCATCATAATCCCCATGAAAACAAAGAGTGGTACGGCTGCAAGCGTTTGTTCTGTCATGACCATTGAAAACTGTAAGGTCATTAAATAAAATACTAATTTACCAAACCCCAGATATCCAAAAAAGAATCCTAAAAATATTAAAGTAAATGAAATTGGAAAACCTACAAATATCGAAAATAACATTACACCAATAAGGATAAAGCCTAAGATAGCTGGGTCCATAAATTCTGCTAACATTAGTTTTCTCCTCCAGGCCACTTACCTTTAGTAGCAGCCCAATAACTTTTAAATAATTCTGAAATTCCTTGAATAATTAAAAATACTATTCCTAACCATAAACATGATTTAATTGGCCACATAAAAGGCATCCAAGCAGTGTCCATTCCCTTCTCACCTCTCATAATAGATTCTTGTAAAAAAATCGTCGACATGTAAAGAAACACACTTAGTCCTGGAAAATAAAATATCAAATATAACCAAAAATCGATTTTACCTTGAGTCTTAGTTTTAAAATTTCTATATAAAAAAT
>Ga0208770_1001524_pt1 | contig 11420 bp, 13 predicted proteins | sample AntAceMetag02UK9_FD_184771 | JGI IMG/M metagenome (GOLD analysis project Ga0208770, IMG submission 184771) | Saline lake microbial communities from Ace Lake, Antarctica - Antarctic Ace Lake Metagenome 02UK9 (SPAdes) (version 2) | ecosystem: Environmental > Aquatic > Non-marine Saline and...
ATGACATCATCAATTGTATTGGTTGTCCTGGTGCTGATTGTTGAGGTATGATTACAAATGGTTTGTTTAAACTCACACCATCGTCATTTTCACCCACTTTAGCAATTACATCTTCGCCGGTAGTCATTCTTAATATCTTCACGTCTTGCATAATATCTCCTATTTGTGTTTCATTATATCATAACTTGACTTGTTTGTCAAGGTTAATCTTTATCAAAGCCAATTTTATCTTCTTTGCCTTTTTTATCAACCGGTTTCAATCGTTTACTCAATACAAATGTTCTATTAGGGTTGACACTAATATTCATTAATCGCATTAAATCTCTATTTACCAATAAGTCTGAACCTGATCTAGGTCTTGCGTCTAAACCTACTTCTATATCTTTATATGTAAAACCATTAAAAGTTAAATCTAATAATACTGTTGGTCTTGTTTCTGATGGTTCTTCTCCATCAGCGTTTGCTCTATAAACTTTACTTATACCATGTCTTGGTTTACTAAATGTTTTACCATCATATGTCCATTTAACAATCTTACCATCTTCTAAAATTTTGTCTGCATGTAAAGCACAAGCTTTTGATCCATTACCTGTATCAAACTTAACTCTTACTTTGCCTATTTCATCTAACTCAACTGTTTCTAACCAACCAGTTTCTATAAGTGATTGTCTGTCCCAATGAGTTCTATCAGAAATATAATCTATCACATTGGCCATCATTTGTTCACCATCTATTCTACCAGCTGGTTCTGCGTCAGCATAGTAATCTCTATGTTGATAGCCTTCGTAATCAGCGCCTGATCCAGGACTACCATTTACTTCTAATAGATATGGTTTGTTTTTAAATATAATATGATCTACACCACACATATATGCTCTGGAGACTCTAGCTGCCTTTAATACAAGTTCTCTTTCTTCATCACTTAATTTATAAGGTTCTGCCTCTGCGCCTCTGTGTGTGTTTGATCTGAAGTCATAACTACTATGGCTTCTTTTTGTACTAGCAAATATTTTATTATCTACTACAAATGTTCTTACATCAAAATCACTAGGCATATATTCTTGTATTAGAAGTTCTGCTTTTAATTTCCACATGGCTTGTACAGTCGCCACAAGGCCTTCGTAACTTTCTATTTTGATTACTCCTACGCCTTGTGTTCCTGTTAGTGTTTTTAATATGATTGGGAATTTCCCCCCTATCATATCAACACCACTTTTAATATTGTTTTCGTTTGAAATGAATGCTGTTTTTGGAGTTGGTAATCCAAATTTTTCAAATAGTAAAGCTGATGTTAGTTTATTATCACAAGTCAGCATTGATGCTCTTGTGTTTATCATAAACGCTTGTGAGTTTTGAAATGATGATATTAATGAAAGACCTGCTTCGTCTTCAAGTGCTCCACCTCTAGTTATACAAACTGTATCTCTACCTACAAAAGTATGTTCACCTTGGTTACCATCATAGTTGTAAACAGTAAGTGTTCCTTTGTCTTCGTCTTTAGCTGTGATGATAGTTGATTTAGTGTTTACAATAACACACTTGATACCTTTTTTCTTACACGCTTTTTGTATAAGATCAGCAGTAGTGTTTTCTTTTGGGTCCTTAGAGTCAGCCACAGTTACCATAGCAACTGTTATAGCCTTGCCTTTACGACCTATATCTGTTTCTGTAATAAACTCTTTAAACTTCGGTACTTGCATTGTCAGTATTATCCTTGGCTTCCACTTTTTTCCCTATATTATATTTTGCCGATAAGTTCCACTCTTTTTTTTCTTTAAAAGGTAATACTTTGATTTGTGATAATGGAGCTTTATCCGCTGATTTAGGCTTGTCCACTATATCAATTAAATTCCAATCTTGTAATAAGATAGAGATTGTGTTTCTTCTTTGAATATCGTTTTGTGTTAAAGTTGCTTTCTTACCATCTAACGCAAATAGTTCTTTAAAATGTGTTATGAAATATTTACCTTGTTTGTGTAATATATGACAACTTTGAAATAGTGTCTTGTCTTTTCTACTTGCAACACCTATTCTAGTTAAAGTCTCTCTGATCTTTAAAAAGTCATCTGGTTGCTTGATGGTAACCTCTAACATACTGTCAGCGGTCCAGTTGATTGTTTCCTCATTCATTATTTTGTTCTCCCACCTTTTAAAAGGCTAACCTTAATTAATTCAATTTGTTTATCAGTAAGTAAAGTAAGAGCGTCTTTAGCCTTCTCATTGCTATAACCATAATACTCTTTTACATACTCTAAATTCTTCAACTTGGCCTGTGATAACCACTTGCCACCAAATCGCTTCTTTTTTCTAATACTATTTATATAAAAATGAAACTGAGTTTTCTTATCTAGGAAGTGATAGCCATTCATTTCGTTGGCTTGAGCAATACAGTCGTAATGCACGGAAAGACACTTGTTTATAACAAAAGGAGGGTATTTCTTTTCCCAAGTTTCGTCTGTTGTGTCTAATAAATTTTCTTTAGTAAAATTGATTGCGTTTAGATAACTAGCTAGTGTGTAATCTTCTGCCATGTTTGCTCCATAATAAAATTTTTTTCACTTACTTACGCTTGTTGTGTCTACCCATATACCAATCACCTGGTTCGTAATTCCAACGTTTACCATGATGACCACGTATATCAGCCCAAAACATTCTAGCTTTCACTATCAATGTTTTGAATAATGTTCTTTTTGCCATTTCTCGTATAACTCCCTTTGCCTTTTTTTGCTTTTACTACACTAGGTTTAAACTTCGGAGTTCTTACTTCTTTGGCAACAGGATTGGTTTTGAATATTCTATCCCAACTTTCCCTATACTTGTCATTTGATAATCTACTTCTACCGTCCCACTTACCTGGCATAATATCCTCGTGTTATTTCTATTTAGTTTATTTGAATTTACAACCTGCCATTATCTCTGTTAAACAAGCGACCATGTTAATCTCTTGGTCAGCGACAAAAGCTGATTTGTATTGATACCCAGCAATAATCAATATCGCCTGAGGTACTGACTTTGCGTCTAAACTAGTATATAGTGTCTCATACAACGTCTTAAACAAGGAGGAAGCCTCTTTGTCCAAGTTCTGTACTACCCATTTTCTCATGTCGTTAAATCTCTTGTCTTTAAGTAGTTTTACAAGTTCTTTAGTATTCACCTCACCTAGATTGAATAATATACCACTATCAATTTTACCCCTTACGGAATATCTTTGTAGTTCGTTTATTGTTCTTCTAAAGTCAGGATAATACTTTTGAATTAACTCTGCTAATACTTTCTTATCAAACTCTATATTTTGATCTTTAAGCACACCCTCTAGTCTAGCTAGAAAGGCAGTAGCAGTTTTAACTCTTTGACCATTTACAATTTTGAAATCAATCACAGTACATCTGGAGTGTAGAGCTGGTATGATTTTGTTTTTGTAATTACAGGTAAAGATAAAACGACAATTCTTATAAAAAGTTTCTATAAAATTACGGAGAGCTGGTTGAACACTATCAGCATTCATATAATCAGCCTCGTCTATTATAACAACTTTATGATTAGCGTCTTCAGTAAGAGAAACAGTAGAGGCAAAGTTTTTAATTTTACTTCTAACTGTATCAATTTGTCTACCTTCATCGGAACCATTAATGATGATATAATCAGCACCTAGTTCTTCACATAAAGCTCTAGCGACAGTAGTCTTACCTGTTCCAGCGCTTCCTGATAAAAGTAGATTTGGTATTTCTTTTTGTTTTAGAAATTGAGTAAATGTATTCTTTAAGTCTTCAGTTAATATACAATCTTCAATTCGTTTTGGTCTATACGCTTCTGTCCAAAGGAAGTCTTTTGTTTTTTCCACTTATCACCTCTTTCATTATATAATATTCAGTTTTACCAAGTTTTCTTTTTGCTTCCGCAATAGATTTATAAGTCGATAACTCTCTAAAATTCAGAGTCAGGTTCTAATGCTATCCAATATTGTACGGCTTTGTTTCTATTTACAAAATGAGAAATCTTTGCTTTTGATATTGCGACATCATAATCATCTACTATTTGTTTAAAGTTTTCTGTTCTAAAGTAAGCAGTAAACTCTTTGTCTGTTTCACCAACATCAATAGAATAAGTGTTTGACGACTTGTTCTTTTTGTCAGTAGCAACCATTGAGATTTTACCTGATTTACCTACAACAGAAATATCTGGTAGATTTAAAGTAGTAGCACCTTTCATCATTTTAGTAAATGAATCTTTTTTAAGTGTAAAAGTCACATGCTTATCTGGCATACTAATACTTTTACTTGGCGATACTATTACCGATTTGTCAGCAAAGAAATATTTTATTGCTTGATTTTTATTACTCTCTGTGATATTTACATAACCACCACCGTTAAATTTTAGGTCTGGTTTATCAAATAACTCAACTGATCTTAAAAATTCAGGTAAGTCATATATCGCAAATTCACTATCAAACTTTTCAGCTACTTCAGCCTCAGCCAAAATATTTTTCATAGTTGATATTGTTTGTACTTTATTTCCTGGCTTAATCAATAAGTTTTGATTTATGTCAGAAAAGTTTTTTAACACACTTAATGTGTCACTTGATAGGTTCATGTTCACTCCTTTTTCATAATTTAATATAATATAATTGTATCATAGTTTAGTTTAATTGTCAATGTTATAAGACATCATCACCATTTTTCATGTTTAGATATTTCATAACTGTTTCTGGCGATGATTCTCCATATGGGTCAGAAGCACAATTATCTTCTTTACCTGGTTCTTCAAACATCTTTTCAACTACACCGTTATTAATAATAGCAGCATACCTCCAAGACCTTTCACCGAATCCTAAATTGTCTTTTTTAACTAGCATATTCATACCCTCAGTAAAGACACCTGAGCCATCTGGTAATACTTTCACATTTTTGATACCTTCATTACACGCCCAAGCATTCATTGTAAAAGAATCATTAACTGATACACAATAAATTTCATCTATACCCATAGCTTTAAAGTCTTCGTACTGAGACTCATAACCGGGTAGTTGCTGTGATGTACAAGTAGGTGTGAATGCACCTGGTAAACTGAATACTAATATTTTCTTATCTTTAAAAATTTCTTCTGAAGACTTGTTCACCCATGAGCCTTCTTCAAACGAACAACCACCGTCTTCGGTTATATCGCCTTTTCTAATCTTAAATATCACTTTTGGTATTTTCATAATATACTCCTATAAATTTATAAACTCATTATATATTAAAAGCGCTTAGAAGTCAAGTCTAAGCGCTTTCTATTTTTAGTTTACTTTATTTCTATTTTTCTAGCTTTTTTATGATCTGGAATAATTCTTTCCATTGATACACTTAATAAGCCATCTTTTAACTCTGCGCCTTTGATTTCTACTTCATCAGCAATAGTAAAAGATTTAGTAAAGTTTCTTTTGGCAATACCTTTATGTAGTACACCATCGTTTTCTTCAACCTCTTTTGTATCTTTGTCTTTTACAGACTTAACTGTTAAGACACTTTCCTCAAAAGATACATCTATATCCTTCTTACCATAACCAGCAAGAGCAACCTGAATAGTATAATTATTAGGTCCTGTCTTAATGATATTGTATGGTGGATAGTTAGGGACACTTATAGTATCCATCTGGTGGTCAAACATTCTTTCAAAGTTAGAAAAAATATCATCATACCCCACTGATAGTGGTCTTAATTGATTAAAGATTGAAATTGCTTTATTAGTCATATAAACTCCTTTGTTAAGCAAGTTAATTAAATAGAACCCATTATGGCGTTCTACATTCATTTATATAAGTACGATATTTAAATTGTCAACCCTACTTATAGAAATTCACTAGGCTGAGGATCCCTACCAGTTCCCTAGTGAATATCTATAAGTGGTAGTTTAATTTTAAAGTGAAAAACTACCAAACTCACTATGCGACACCGATAAATTTTATCGGGTTATCTTACGCCGTAGAAGTCTTACGAACGGCTCCTACAATAATATATATACATCAACTCAGGCGTAAAAACTAAAAACCTCTTTGTAGTCTTAACTTCTTTTGATTCTTTTTAAAATTAGCAACACCCTCTTTTTTCTTACGCCTTTTCTTTTCAGATGGCTTTTCGTATACAGAACGCTCTTTAGCTAATCTAAAAATGCCTTCTTTAAGACATTTCTTTTTTAAGACTCTCATTGCTTGTTCTAAATTTCCATTTCTAACATCTATTTTAATACTCAACTTATTTTACCTCCCTTCCAATAATTTATCTAAATAATTTTTCATTTCCATTATTTCTATTTTTGTAATATCATCTTGTATAACTTTAGGTAAATCAAAAAATACTGGAGTTGTATTATGTAAAAACTTTTCTTTATCATAACTATACACAGATATTTTAGCTTCTTTATATAAATCTTTTGTCAAACATTTTAAATGTGGTGTGGCAAATGTTTTTAACAAATCGTTTTCATCTTTCATTGCTTTAACACAAATTGTTGCTGCTTGTAAAAGAGTATTAAATAAATCAAATGATTCTAAATATTTTTTATTAGTTTCACTATTAAATAAGACTTTAAAATAACTTGCTGATGGTCTTAATGGGTGTTCTAACATAGAATATTTTAATGGTAGCTCTGAAGCTTTTAGAGTTATAAACTTATAGTGTTTTTTAGAACAAACAAACTCATACAGTTGTCTTTTTCTTTTGTGAATAAGTTGTAGTATTTGAGTTTTATTTAATTTATCAAATCTTAAAACAGCAGACTTGACAGAGTCAAATTCATCTTCAACTAAATGTAGTTGTAATTTGTTAATCATTATTAAAATCTTTTGGTGTTTGTTTTAAAAATATAAATTCTAACGGACTGATTTCGTTGTTATCATATTTTTTGATAAAATCTCTTAATGAATTAACTTTATTATCAATTAATTTTAATTTTGCTTTTCTAACTTTTTCTATTTCTTCTTCTTTATGTTGGTCTATATAAGAAAATACTTTTACATCTGCATCAGGATAATCTGTTTTACAATTAACAAAATTAGTAAAAACTCTATTGTCATAATCTTTTTTATCTTCAGGTTTTTTAAATTGTTGTTTGAAGTAAATCGTATTATCATCATTTATGGTAATCTTTGATGGCGTTGATAGATCAACACTATACTCTTTTTCAATTTCTTTATCTGCTAAGTCTGCGTTGTAAACTGTACAAATAGAATTATCATTAGTTATCGTTTTTAAAATTTGAGATATGAATAATGGTCTTTGTTCAATTCTAACATTTTGATCTATTAGTGATTTATTAATATCATCTTCGCTAGATGTAATTAAATTATTTTGTATTTGAAATACTGTAGTGTTTATGATTTGGTCATCATTTCTAGGTAATCTTACAAACTCATCATCAGCAGGGTCGTTTTCTTTTGACTGCCAATTTGCTAGCCAATACAATGGTTTTTTATTCTCAAACTCAATAAATTTTATTACTGCAACTATTATCTTTTTTTTATCGGAAACAATATGTGCTTGATATTTGTGCTCGCCTGAAATCAACTCATAGGCTTCACTTACACATGGTGGTATATTTAATTCTACATTGTATTTATTTTTTGCTATTAGTGATTTAAATTTTGAAACTGTTTTTGGGTCTAACTTTCTACTGTTTAATTTTTTGTTTTCTTTAATTGATTTTATAAGGTCAATATCTATTTCTTTCGATTCGATAAAGACTAGACCTTTTGCAACTGGTATTTTTATTTTTATTTCTGTTTGATTCATACTATTATTATACATTAAAATTGGTTAAAAGTAAATGGTCTGTATTGTCACAGGTAATACCTTGTAAAAAGAGGGTGGACACTACGCCACCCTCTAGGACTACACTATGATTGATAGATTTAATAATCAGAAGAATCCTTCTGGTCATCAGACTCACTATCATTGTCATTCAGTTGAGAATCTAACTCGGCTTTCTTCTGGTCGTCCATAATACTTTCAGTACTGGCGCCAGCGTCAACCTTCGTATATAATTCTACAAACGAATTTTTTGTATCATCATCAAATCTATTAGTACACATTTTAATAGCTTTCATTTTATCATCAAAGATAGCAAAAGCTTGTGTGATATGTACCAGTCTTCTAGTTGATATGATCTCATCAACACCGCCATCAAAATAAGTTTTTCTGATAACATCTGCCCAAGTAGTCAACTTCTCAACAAACTTATCATCTGTCTTACCAGCGGCTTTTAAAGTGTTAATTAATATCTTCTTCTCAACTTTTACTTGAGGATATGATTGTTCAAATGTAATTGGAAATCTTTCCAAAAACGCTTCGTTCAAAACATTAGTACCGATAAACTTACCGTCTTCGGAACCTTGCCCTTTAGTATTCGCAGTTGCGATAACATTGAACCCATTTTTAGGTTTAACGAATTTATTAATCTTTTTAACAAAGACACCTGAACCCTCAAGGATAGGTTGTAAACACATTATCTTATTACTTGCCAAGTCAACCTCATCAAGTAAAAGAATAGCGCCTCTTTCCATCGCCTCAATTACAGGACCATTCTGCCATACAGTCTGGCCATCTTTTAATCTATAACCACCAAGTAGATCGTCTTCATCTGTCTCAATAGTAATATTAACTCTAATCATTTCTTTTTTCAACTCGGCACAAGCTTGGGTCACACCCATAGTTTTACCATTACCTGAAAGACCTGTAATAAACACAGGATAGAATTGATTCGATTTAACAATTTGTTTTACATCTGGATAATTACCAAAACTTACAAAGATTGGATCTTTTTTTGGAACTATATCACCTACCAAACTTGAAACAACATAAGCGGCTTCTGTCTTCTTATCTTCAACAGGCGCCTCCATTAACTGTTCGTTTTCGGTAGCTTTACCTTCAAGTGGCAACTTGTAAGTACCTCTATCAACTTTGTACTTATCTGTCTTTAACCACGAGGGGTTTTTTAATTTCTTTTTTGATACCAGAGAATTAATCTCAGCTCTAGTAAGAGTATCTGACTTGTAGTGTTTATACAAAACGGATACTTGTTCTTTTTGACTAGTGTTTAAGTCTATCATAGTGTTGTACTCCTTTTTTTTCATAGTTTATACATTAATTATATCAGGATTAGTTTTAATTGTCAACCCATTAAATTGCGTTGATATGTCTATCTTATTCATTACGCAACCTCCTGAATAAATTGATTTAACAATATTCTACTAACGATTCGCCCTTTCATTGACTTTTTAAACAACTTGGCGATACCACCGGCTTTCATATCATCTTTAATAGAATCTAAATTAGTATTCTCAATATTCATTTTTTTACCATTCAATAAAAAGTATTTACTATATCCTTGTTTGTTTACTTGCGCAAACTTGTTTTTAGATATATTACTTTGTATAATTTTTCTTAACTTTTCTTTATGGTTATAATCTCTATAATTGTTTACATACTCGTCCATATCCCATGCTCTTATTTTTTTAGTCACAAAGAAACCAATAGTTTTAACATTATGTTGTTTTCTTAATATGTCTAATAATAATGAAGTGTACTCATCACTTCTATAATTAGGTTTCTCTTTATTTGAATATGCTTTTTTACCAACCTTAATAATTGGAGTAGAACCATGACCATTGTAAGTTTTACCATCATCAGTCATTGTATTACCGAAACACCAGTTAGCGCCTCCGTCTGTAAGAGTAATCACTGACATTTTTTCAATATTGTTTTTACTTTTAAATATTGGTATCATTTGATTTAACGCAATCAAAGCTTGATTTAATGGAGTAGACCCTAAATAAAATTCTGTTGGGCAACCAAAGTTATCACCTTTATATCCTGGAACAACTCCAGAGTGATTAAATCTACCATGATACGATAGTGCCATTGACCAAATATACATTAAAGACTCATCTAATTTTGTTTTCTTCATACCGTTTTTAGCAATACAAACTAAATGACATTTTTCCATAACTACATTACCATATTTGTAAGTAAAAACTTCTTCACCTATACTTTTTTGAGTTTGGCTCCAAGTTGAACCACCAACTTCACTTGTAAAGAAATAAACTTCATAAGGTATATTTACTTTTTGACAAAACCAAACTAAATTCATTAGTTGTTCTGTAGTCTGTTTAATAGTATCACACATTGAACCTGACCAATCTAACAACATAATCATACCATGATTTTTAGCGTCAGGTATAATAGTTAATCTTTTGAATATATCATCACTAAATTTGTAATCTTTTAATTTTAGAGGATCAATAGTACCTGTCTTAGCTGTACTACTTCTCTTATACGCAGTTGCTGCTTTTTTCATTTCAAACTCTTTAACAAGATACATTACTGTTTTCTTATTATCACTTTTGAATTTTTTGTAAGCTGGTTTCAACCATTCGTAATATTCTTTGTCACCTTGATATTTGTTAATATGTTCTTTAATATGTACTCTCATCTTACTTAAAAATGTATCATTAGAAACTATCATTTTATTCAATTTACATTTTGGTAAAGTATAGTATGAATAACTTTTTTCTTCATCATGTAAACTAGCCATCTTATCTTTCATAAATTCATCAGTAATTGAAACTAATGCATCTGGCGCAACACCTTCACCACCACCTTCTTTAGCTTCAGCGTTAGTAATAGTTTGCTCACTACCATCTTTTTTATCTTCACCATTATCTTCAGCTTCTGGACCTTTACCATTCTCACTAGACTCTTCACTTTCAGATTTGTCTTCATTCTCGTTAAGGTCGTAATTCTCAGCAATTGGGTGATCGTCAAAATCAGGTAATTTCTTTAATTTCTCAACTTCTTTTTTTTGCCAATTCAATAATAGTTTAGCAAGATCAACAACATCATCAAAAGTTTTCAATGCGTCAACCTTACTTAACCATTTTGTATCAACAGTGGAGAAAGAAATCGGTAATCTTTTTGAAGACTTATAAAACAAGTTAATTTTATCAATCAACATTAATTCTTTGTTTAGGTCTTTACCATTAGTACCAAAGAAATTTTGTTTTTCTAATAAGTCAAAACCGTTTAAGTAATTCTTAACAACACCTGGGTATTGTTTTTGTATAATTTTATCTATTCTACAATCTTCTAATACATTTACATATGATCTTAAAGAGTCATCTTCTATCTTTGCCCAACCGTCTGTTGGAGTATGTAAAGCGTGAGCGCATTCGTGTGCGATTAACATATCGTACACATCACCTTTTTGATTTTTGAAAATTGGTAGTGTTAAAACTCTATGTTTCGTATCAAACGAAGCGGTTTTAACTTTATTATGTTGTATTTCAATATTCTCGGTAGCGATTAACTTTGCGAGTATTGATTTTGTATCTAAATTAATTGTTTGTGTGTCCATGTAGCTAATACTATCAGGATTAACTTTAAAGTCAA
>Ga0208770_1001527_pt1 | contig 11411 bp, 15 predicted proteins | sample AntAceMetag02UK9_FD_184771 | JGI IMG/M metagenome (GOLD analysis project Ga0208770, IMG submission 184771) | Saline lake microbial communities from Ace Lake, Antarctica - Antarctic Ace Lake Metagenome 02UK9 (SPAdes) (version 2) | ecosystem: Environmental > Aquatic > Non-marine Saline and...
GTCCATGCTGCGCTCTTAGCCATACTATGAGTAGAAGACCATTACCGATGCAACGGTAGTCACATCTACATAGACACCGGACTGAAACAACAGGCCTTGGTCGGGTATCAGCGTGTAATCTGCTGATGTTGCGCTAGCAATCGTGTTGAGAGTCAGCTTAGTTGCGCCACTTGCTCCACCGTCTTTAAATACGACTGAGCCTGCACCTGCGGCTGGAACGATACGAATACTACGCACGCGGCAGCGGCCAATAGCACCGCCTGCTTGGTTGTTTAGCGCACCATCATCCGTACGGACTTGGCTTGCCAGAATATCAGATTGCATACCCATAATTAGCTCCTAAACGTAAAAACAAACCCGAACGAATCGGGTAGGGCTAAATTAACCGGCGGATACAGCCAATGTGCCACCGTTGTTCCAAATCGCGCCAGCAACGCCGGGATCAGAAGTGGGGATCACAATAACGTTGTCGGCAGCGGTAGCGGTAACTGCGCCAGTGGCGGTAACAGTAGTTGCGGTAACTGCGCCAGAAAAGCCGTTTGTAGATACGACTGGGCCTGAGAATGTGGTTTGAGCCATGATATTTCCTTACATGCAAGTGTGGCGTATCCGTCTGCATGTCGTCAGCCGGGGGCTGTCAGATACACCGGATAACCCCGGGTTAAACGCATATTACATCAAAATAAAAAACTATGCAACAAAAAAGGGCTCCCTTGTGAGGAGCCCTTTTCAGTCTTTCATCAGCTTGAGCCTGATGAACCCCACATTCCCAATGGGTCTGACCAGCCGAAGCTATAACGCTCGCGGGCCTTGTAACGTACGTTACCGGTGTCAAAGTCACCGTCCATAGAGGTGTTCATAGATTTACGCACAAAGTGCTTCATACCATTAGGAACATCAGTACAGATAAACCAACCATTAGTGTCGGTCAAGAAGTCGTTCACGGTGCTGCCACCGGGAATTGAACCCATCTGCTTCAATGCGTTGATATCGTTATCAGCGGTACCAACACGGCCTACAGTCTTTAACAGACGTTCAGCAACGAACATCAATGCAGGAGGGATAACCAACTTCTGTGGCTTAGCAGCGATTAACAGACCACGCTCATCTGTCCAAGCGGCGATTTGAATAACGGCGGCTTCCAAAGAAGTCTCGTTTAAATCTACCTGAACAGCAGCAGTGTTTGAGTTAACGCCTCCACCAACGGTTGGGTGAGCAGTGCTAAACAAAGCGACACCATCACCACCAGCATAAGTAGCATTGAAACCGTTATTCAGAATAGCGGCTGCTTTGACTTGCTTAGTGTAAGCCATTGCACGGGCCAAAGATTTCGTGTAGCGGGCAGACAAGCTGTCATACAAGTTATCTTCAACAGCTTCTTCAGTGATGGAGAAGCCTAGTGCGATGGTTTCGTGGTTGTAGCGAGTAGACCATGCTTCCTGTGCATTGTCATAAGCGATGGCAGAGCCTTCAGCTTTAACAGGTGCAGTGCCGAAGCCAGATAGCTTGGTCTCTTCTTCAAAAGAACGGTCAGAAGATTCAGTTTCGTAAATCTCCTTATGTTGCTCGCCGTATCGCTTATATTCCGAGCCGAACAGTGCGTTCAAGCCCGGTAACAGCTCTTTAAGTAGTTGTGCGCGTGAAATTGCCATTTTTATTTACTCCTTACAGGCCAACGTTATTGGTATAACTATGAGCGCTAGGGTTGAACTTTACCAACACGTCTGTGTAAGCATCGCCTGCGGGTGAGGCGAAACCAACAATACGGAAGGCTGCGGCGGTAGTCTGAACAGTCGCATCCAAGGCGCTAGTAGAGTTACCAGTACGAGTAGAACCCGTAGAGGTGCTCTGCACAGCAGCAAAGAATGTGTTAGTACCTAGAACTGTTTGAGCACCAGAACCATCCAACTGAGCTTGGAACGCTACGTTAGAGTCAGTAATGACTTTAACAGTGACCACACCAGTTGTACCAGTTGGGTAGTACTGAGAGTAAATTACCTGACCTTGAGCATTTATATACTCGCAGCCAACAAAGACGCCAATAGCACCAACTCCGTTACCACCAAGGTTATTGGTAGTAACATCAGCACCAGTAGCGGTCGATATAGCAATGTAGCCATCAGATCCGATAATAACGACTTGACCATAGAAAATGTTGGTAGCTTCGCCAGCAGGGTCGATCAGAAAAGTTTCTGTCGCACCAGCATAAGGCATGCTGTCAACGCGATTAATGGGACGTAGCCCATAGGGGGACGCGGTAGTTGCCATTTAAGGACTCCTAAAATTTAAGAACCAGAACCAAAAGTGACCTTGGACTTCTTATCAGAGAAAAGAGGCATCCTAGGATCACTGTCTCTTAGAAAGTTATTGTCAACCGAATCTATCTGAGCTTGGTTTTGTTTGGCATAGTGTGCCGCACGTTGTGCCATAAACTCATCAGGGATACGACAGAGCAATAATCCGCCCACCTCAATGTTGCCAATAAAGCGACCTTCGGTAGAAGCGTGCATCATAAGCTCAGGGTATTCATCTGCTTTGCAGGGTTCATATCCTTCGCGTAACTTAGAAGAAATGTTACTAGGATCAGATACTCCCAGAGTGCTTATACGTACCCAGCGATGTGACCAACCCGGACGATCATCTGGGCTAGGCAGTGTCTCTGGAGGACGCCATGCTTCTGGTCGATACGATACGTTACGGCCTTCGGCCTCACGGGGCGCACGAGTTTGTTTAGTAGTCTGATCCATTATTCACCTCTTTTTAGTTTAGCAACCTGTCGCGCATAGTCTTCATATGACACCCCAAGCCTGCGAGCAATCGCGGCCTCAGATGCCTTTAACCGAATGCGGTTAGGCGGTGTGCTACGGGAAGCCGGGGCTACCACTGTAGACGGTTTTGTTGCACGGCGCGGAGTTCCCTCTTCAGCCGGTTCATCGTCGCTCCCGAAATGTTCGGGGAATCGTTTACGCATAGTTGCGTCAACTTTATTATAGTACTCATCAGTACCAATATACTGGGTGCCGTAATCTCTTGCCAGCTTTTGATGCAACCCGAGGGCGGTAGCTGTCATTTCTTCATCAGCACCAAACCAAGTGTTATTGTGCATCCAACGCTCATCACGTGGAGTAACATTTGATTTATTTGCACTTGTTTGTTGTATTTGTACCTCATTTCTGCTTTCTTGTAAAGGGGGTTTAAAATTTTCTGCTTTATCAAGATTAGCTGTAGCCCTATACAACTTAGTTTGAGCTTCTACAACTGCATCGGAATCCCCAGAGTCATAAGCCTCTTTGTATTCCCGTTTAACTTTCTCAAGCTCAAGCTGCGCTGCACTTTTGTTTTGCTCAATATAGGCTTTCGTACCTACAGATAACTGTTCCCGTAGATTTTTATTATGGTCCCATAACTGTTTTGCTAAGGATTCAGCTGCCACACGCTCGCGCATAGCCTCTTCTTTAGCCCGACGCTCATCATGGTAGCCACGGGTAAATTTCTTAATCCGTGCCTGAACCTTCTCGTCGTAGTTGCTTAACTCCTCATCAGTTACTTCTTCGACAGGCTCCTTCATTGGCTTTCGACCACGATCTTCAGGAGGGGTATCGTCTTCTACCTCTACTTCAAACTCTTCTTCTACGGGTTTACCCGTATCCTCTTGTTCATCGGGGAAAATATACTCTTCCCCTTTAAATTCAGCTTCTGCCATTAGTTACTCCTTAGCTAGCACGGGAAATGCCCCGGGGATCTTCCACAACCGCTTCAACCGAATCATCATTAATGATGCGGAATTCACGACCATGTATTTTCAGGCGGGTGCCTGAATTGGGTCGAACGATGACAAAGTCACCTTCTTTGCAAGACGGCCCACTTGGGAACCGGCTGGTATCTCTGTATGCATCTGGCCCTGCCTTTACTACGAATAGCACCGGAGTGAGCACTTCCTCATACATCATTGACTGGCTTGCTTTAACAATACCAGTCTCACTATCTGCGAACTTCTCCATAGCCTCTGGCACTACGCAAAGCAAGCGAAATGTCTTTGGGTCAGGTAATTGTTTAGCTTTCTGCTCGGGGGAAGTGTTTAGCACCCCGGATAGGTCGATAGCATCAACATTAAACTTAGTCGTCATCTTTTTCCAATCTTTGCACAAGGTCATTTATTAAAGCATCTGCTTGGGCAAGACCCCGGATTACCCCACAGACATGACGATACTCGTCAAAACTTTTTGCTCCCCCATCGGCAAGGAAATTAATACTATCTCTAGAGTCTTCTAATAGCTGCTTATGTAGATGGGCCAGTACTTTTAAATCATTCATTTAGAATTACCCCTATTCCTCTGGTCGTTGCCAGTACTCTGGGCTGCACGTTGGGCCGCTTGTTGCACAGCCAATTGGGCTTTACCCTTAGCCGCGTCTAGCCCCATACGCATCCCTTCAGCTTGCATCTGCTTGTCCAACTTGTCACGTGCGGCAGCTGCAGTGGCGCTAACTTGCATAGCGGCAATTTCTTTCTGTGCCTCAATCCTAGACTCCTCAAGCTTGAGCTGATCTGCCTTAGTTGCGGCGTCAATTTTCAGTTTCTGCTGCTTTAACTGCAACTCTTGCATCTTGATCTGCAATTCTTGCTGCTGCATCTGAATGATTGGATCTTGTGCCTTTTGCTGAGCCTGCTGCTGAGCCGCTTGTGCCTGAGCTTGCTGCATCAACCGCTGAGAAGCCTGAGCAGATAACTGAGCCACTTGAGCCGCTACTTCTGGAGTTATGTTCTCTTCTTGTTCTCCTGTGGGTAACATAAGACCAATAGAAGCCTCAACCTGTCTACGGTACTCAAAGCCAATATGCTCATTAACGTGAGCCATCATCGCCGACTGCAGCATCTGCGCCTGTGGGTTCATCTGCATTAACTGCATGATCTTGGGGTTCTGCATTGCTGACATATGTGTAGTAATGTGCGCCTCATGATCTTGCTCAATAAACGCCTTGATGGGTTTACCAGTAAGTAAGTTCTGATTCTCTTGTACTGGGTCAGTGGGCCTAGCATCGTCCTCAAGAGGAACCAACTTAGAAGCGTTCTTAATACCTAGAACATCAATCATTTGACGATGTAGCAATGGCAAGTCATATAGTTGCGGCGCACTCTGTGCTAACTGCAATACAGCCTGATACTGCACAACCTTTTGCGCCATAGTAGAAGCATTGGGGTCGCTGACTGGAATTACAGACACCATGTCATAGTCAGATTTCTTAGCCCGACGTGAGCCATCAACAGGCTCGTAATCGTAATCATCTGGTGTGTAATCCGCAATAATGGCTTTAAGTAAGCGGAACTCTTGACGCATCGAGTAGTGCATGCGCGCCTGTACGGCACCCATTACCTTTAACGTACGCTCAAGAATTGCCAGTGTTGTACCAACAGGAGCGTTAGCGCTCATATCTGAAACATTCATATCACCACTGGATGCAAAGGACCGTCCTTCTTGCACAATATTTTGGAACAATGCCATCAAAACTTGGCTCGGTTCCTTGTATGGGAGTGGTAAGATGTTGTCACGGATTGATCCTGAAGGCACATCTACGTCTCTAAATTCTCCGGGCTGAATGGGCGTGTCATCTCCCTTAATACGCAGACCCCTTGATTTGAGTCCGCCGGGTAGGTTTGATAGAGTGCCTGCGTCCACCAACTGTCGAATGAGCATGGTGGCGGACTTGGCGTAGCCCCCGATAAGATGGATGAGACCATATCCATAAAAGCCAAATCCGGGGATGTACTGGTAGTGGACAAAGTGCTGTCGCTTGGTGTGTAACTCATCACCTTCATACCAGTTCCTCCGTATAGCTAAGATTTGCGCAGTGTTCTTATCAATAGTGATTACATATGGAAGCGCAATGCCTGTAGGTTTGCCGTCTTTGTCTTCATGCTCATGGCCTACTAAATCTAGATCAATGTGCATCTCAAGGATACGGTAGCGGTCGTCCTCTGAAGCGGTCAGCCCCATCTCCTCTGCCTTCTGCTTTTCAATGTCGTCTAGCTCAAACTTAGGCTCACCCAAATCCACATCTGAATAGAAGCCTGCGTCCTGTAGCTTAACAATTTCATTCTTAGTCTTACGCATAACATGTGTTACACGCTCAGACGTTTCTAAACTAGACGCGCCATAAGGAACAACGATGTCCTCGGCTGGAATAAACATAGCTACTTGACGGCCCTTACTAGGATCGAAGTACACCTTCTTGAATGCAGACCCAGAAATAGGTAAGTTCCACAATAGCTTCTCATGCTCAGGACGATACTCTGTCATCACCTCAGTTAGCTGGTAGTTCATGTCCTCGGCAACGCGGACGGAGGCTTCCATCTTCTCAGGGGTGTCCTTGCCCAAGATCTGTGTCTTTACAGGGCCTGCGGCTGGAAAGGTCTCCATGATTCCTTCGCTTTGGAACCGTACAACAGACTCAGTAAGCATGGGGTGAAATACACCACACGCGCCTTCCCACGGCTCAGTACGCTCCTCATACTTCAGGCCCAGAAGTTTCAAACCTTCTACATAGGTCTGCATCCAATCTTTGCGGTCATTTATATCTTTTTCAACGTCACTAATTAACTCTTCACCCAAACCTTGTAGCTCTGAGTCATCCATGAAATCGGCAAGGTTGGCGTCAAAGTCCTCTGCTGATGGCTTTGCTGGCTCTAGTTCAATCTCTAATCCGTCAATGCCAATCGTTACTGACTCAGGATCTTCAATTTCAATTTCAATCTCTGGCATGTCTGCCAAGTCTTCCATATCTGAAATGCCTGCGGGGGCCGCATATAAACCTTTATTAATAGCCATGATGTATCCTTATACTGTGTACAACCGCTCACGGCGGTTACTCTTAAACCATCTGATTTCTTCAGGCTCGTCGCTCGGAAGTCGTACAAACCCACCTTGTCTAAACCGCATTAATGCTTGTGTTGTGGAGTCAACCAAGTCGTCGTTAGTCCCACTCGGAAAGTCATTACACTCCTCCATGACTTCTTTAGCCCACCTGCGGTCCGGAGCCCAGACAAGGCCAGAGGCTAATATATCTGACACCGCGTTAACTCTTGATATCTTATCCTGCCCTTTACCCGGTGTAAACTCTCCAACAGGTATCCCCATGCGCCTAAGCTCTTGATACAACGCCGCCCCGTTGGATTTCTTCTCCACCACGAACGCATCGGGCTCCCACTCCTTATACTCCTCAAGCACCAGCTTCTTGAGATCTGGAAACTCCAAGCGTTTCTTAATAGCGTTTAGCAAGATGATGTTATATGCCTGAGTATCTGTGTTTAAGAAAACTCCCCACGTAGTCAGCGCGTTATAGTCAGCCCGGTTGTTAGCTTCTTGAGCCGCGTCCAGACTCATAATAGTGAACTCACACTTGGGTGGCTCCTCCTTGTCCCAGATCTGCCACCACTCCCTCTTTAATAGTGCCCCCTCTTCGGACACAGGGTTCTGCATGTACTGGGCCTGCCAATACCGTGGGTCCATCCCCGCTTTCTTAGACAGTAGCTCCTCTAGCGACCAAAAGTCCCCCCACAGCGGCTTGTCATTCAAAATTGCCGGAAACTCTACAACCTCCCACGGGTCTACATCCTCTTCTCTCCCCATTTGTGCTATCACCTGACCGGTCAAATCCAATTTAGACCACCGAGTCATCACAATAATAATTGCGCCACCCGGCATTAGTCGCTGAATAGGACCAGACTGAAACCACTCCCAAGCTGGCAAGAAAACATCGGACCGACCCAGCTTTGCATCTTGTTCTGAGTGTGGATCATCAATAATAAAGAGGTCAGCACCCCGTCCAGCAAGCGCGCCACCCACACCAATGGCAAAATATTCGCCTTGGAAGTTTGTACCCCATCTAGAAGCTGATTTTGAGTCCGATTGCAGCTCAACTTGAGGAAAAATGTCCTTGTAGGCATCTGATCCAACCAAATTTCGCACCCTGCGGCCAAAATTCACTGCCAAATCGGCTGTGTGGGACGCCATAATGATCTTTTTATGCGGGTATTTACCTAGAAACCACGCTGGTGCTAGATAAGAGATGAGTTCTGACTTGCCATGGCGTGGGGCAATGTTCACAATCACCCGTTTTTTCTTACCTGCGGCAATTTCTTCAAATATTTTGGCAAGGCGGCGGTGATGAGGGCCTACCTGATACCCCGGGTACACATGATCTACGAATGTTAGGAAATTATCCCTGCCCACTTGTTGTGTAGAGTCGGTATACCACTTCTTAATTAGCTCCGCCGTACGACGCTTGTCCTTCTCATCCATACTTGGGATGAGTTTTTCCAGTTCATTTATCTGACTAAGCGTCATCGACATCTGTAATATCCTTAGCCTGAACATCAATAGTACGGGACTTGAGCTTACTCAATGTTTCAAGCAACTCACTCTCCACTTCTTCAATGGACTGATGTTTATGGGTGATCTCGGTGCGCTTCTTAAAGGCATCGACTCCATCAATCTCACCTAATTTAGTAAGGGCAGTTATGCGTGCCTTGGAGTCCCGTGCGTTCTCAATCTCGGCAACGAGCTTGTTAACCACATACATCTTAAACTCAGATAACTCATCCACTATGGACACATTCATCTGAGCAACCATACCAGCAAGGAAGGCTAGGGTTTCATTGGGGTACTTAGCAAAGTCTGGGCGCAGAGCAGGGTCGGCTGTCATTTGCCTTGCTAGCTCTGTAGCTTCATCTACGTTTTCTTTAGACGGAGTAAGGATTTGGCCCGTCATGTCTGACATGAGCTTAACCACGTTAGCACGTTGCTGTAGTTCTTCAGCAGGTGATAGGTCAGGGAACGCGTTCTTAGCGTTATCTGGTAGAGGAATATTTTCCTCGATGGGCGGTACTAATTCATACATGTCAGCAGAGGTTCTCCTCGAATAGCCAAACTATACCATATATTATTTTTTGTGCAAGGGGTGTCTGGGACTCCTACCGGGGGGTGTTTGAAAAGTCGGGATTAGTTGGTACTGTATGGAAAAACAGTAGGGGGAGGGGGGGTATTTTGAAAAATAGTTGGGTCATTTGTGCAGGTTAGAGAGTAGTACGGGGGCGGGACTCCTAGTTGCAAATCGTGGGGGGTGGGGGTGTGGGGGGGTCTGATCCCCCTTGAAACTTTACATTTGATAGGGTTTCAGGTAATGTAGAGACACTGCAACATCGCAGTGTAACCGGAGATCACATCATGTACTTGGTGGAGATACAGTGGGGAGAGAAGCGGATTGCCCACACCGCATGGTCTAAGTCAAGTGCCTTGCAATGGCTGTATAGCTACCCCAAGGAAGACGTATTCGGTATCGTGTTCGACATCATCGGACGCACGGTAGCTACCCGCTACTACCGCTAACCAACGGGGGGCGCAAGCCCCCCACTTAGGAGACATCATGGACTATGTATATAACGCAGCTTACTACCGCGACGTGCTGAAGACAGCACAGCATTCATTACACACTGCCAAAGAGGTAGGACGTGATGATTTGGTAGAAGTGATAGCAAGGTATGTTGAAGATCTGGCAGAAGAGCTAGAAGAAGCCGAACGGCGCGAGGGACGCAATGGCGCAAGGCATCGTACGGTATAACCCACAGGGAGCTTCGGCTCCCTTTTTTTGTGCCCTCTATATATAGAGCACTAACCTACATCTAGCGTGATTGATACCAGTTCTCGTTCCCGGCGCGCGAGTCTGAGCGCGTGCGACTAGGCGCAACGATAGATAGTGTTCCACGCCCACGTGAAACTTTACATAAGCTATCATTTAGGATATTATTTAAACATCGATAGGGAATTAGCTTTATCGATATTGGTATCAATCGTTCATTTTATGAGGATATGAACATGTCAACATCACGCAATACCGCCAAGGCGGTTTCCACTACCGCTACAGCGGTTTTTATCAACTCACTACGTGACGGCGCATACCGCCAAGCTGGTGCAACACAAACCATTGAATCCGTTGCTCAATACTGTATTGAATCAGTAGCGGGTTTCCCTGAAACAATTTCAAATGAAGCTAAAGATGAGCTGTATGGCGGTTATAGAATGAAATTCAATGAGCTAAAGCCCGCTAAGTCATTCGCGGTTGTAGACGGTAACTATGTCATATTGGAAACGTTGGGCGACCAAGATGTTTCCAAAGTGGAACAAGTGACAATCGGCGTTGAATTCGCGTATTCGTACACCAATCAAGAATTTGGTAAGTTAAAAGACGAAAATCCCCAACTGCACTCACTGATTAAACCTGTGCGTGAAACGTGTTCTACCTATTGTTCTAACCGCCTAGGTGATTTAAAACGCGCCGCAAAGCGGTTGTTGAATAACGGAAAAGATAGAGAACGTACAGCAAATAAGACATTCGGGGATTATGTAAATGAATGGCTAAAAGATACTGCGCCAACGCGGTTAAAAAACGCCATTGCAAGGGGAAATAGTCCACAAGGCGACATGGAACGATTCAACAACGCGGTTATAGCGTTCAAAGTTAAATGGAATGGCTAACGCCTAACTAGAAAAACCCAGTCCTAGCGACTGGGTTTTTTTTCGCCCGCTATTTGATACCAGTTCTCATTCCCTGCGCGCGAGATCGTGGGCGAGTGACCAAGCGCGTGGCTTAAATAGTGTCCCACACCCACGTGAAACTTTATTTAAGAGGCTGAGTTTGGTAATATAGGTTATCGGCTGAGATAATCTTAGGCGATATTTTGTTTAACTTTCAGGAGCTTCTAATGGATACAATCATTTCCCTTCGTGACCTAGGCTATAAACAGGCACAGTCAGCCGATACCCTTGAAAATGCGGCACGTTATGCGATCGACAATATTGCAGGGTTTCCAGAGGCTATCATGCCAGAGGCTAAGGCTGAGGTGGTCGGTGGTTATCGTTTGCGTTATGCTGAAAACAAGCCTGCCAAGACTTTCATTGTGATAGACGGCAATTATCTGCAAGAAACCGATTTGAAGGCTAAGAAGGGTATAGAGAAGGTCATCATAGGCGTTGACTATGCTTTTAGTTTTACAAGCCAAGAGTTTGGCAAACTCAAAAACGAAAACCCAGCCCTTCACGCTATCATTGGTGAAGTAAGAAACAATGCTTCCACATACTGCTCAAACCGATTTGCCGAGTTGGTCACAAGGGCTAAGAAACTATTAGCCCCTAGGGCTGGCGGTAAACGCCAAGAGTTAACCTTCACTGAGTCTATGACCAAGGTGTTTGATGCACAAGAAAAGTCATGCAAGGTGAAACAAGCCAAAGGTGACCAAGTGGCTGACATCAGCAAATACAAACTCGCTGTTCAGGCTTTTTGGTCTACAATGAACTAAGATCTTTGCCCTTCACACCCAGCCCTAGTGGCTGGGTTTTTTTTGCCTGCTATTTGATACC
>Ga0208770_1001532_pt1 | contig 11396 bp, 23 predicted proteins | sample AntAceMetag02UK9_FD_184771 | JGI IMG/M metagenome (GOLD analysis project Ga0208770, IMG submission 184771) | Saline lake microbial communities from Ace Lake, Antarctica - Antarctic Ace Lake Metagenome 02UK9 (SPAdes) (version 2) | ecosystem: Environmental > Aquatic > Non-marine Saline and...
ATAAATCGTGGTGAGAGCGAAGTATGTACCACACAATACTATAAAACTTGGTAGCGCAATATCGTTTGAGCGGAACAATATGTATATAGATTAGGTACCATCGATTGAGGAAACGGGGTATAGGGGTTGATTTTTGCCGCTAACATAACATTGTTAGCCCCACCCCAAGGTTTTGAATATTGGTAACAAATTGTGGTACATTGTGATACATTTAAGGCATCACTACAGAAAACGTCTTGTTGTCTGGTGGTACTTTAAAAGGTCTTAATCATGACTAAATCAGTCACAACAGTTACTTTGTTCAACGCCCCTGCCGCGCTGGTGGAAGCTCGCGACGCCGCTATCTTAGCGGCGCAGGGTTTGGGCGGCGCCGAGCGCTCCTCCTATGGTGCGAACCGCACCTATGCCGCGGCGATGAACGACGCCTTCGGGTTCGCATGGTTCACATTTCGGGATGCGGGCGAGCTTAAAAAGGCGAGCCCTGAATTCGCAGCCGAAAAAGAGGCCTTTTATAAAGCGTATCGTGCGGTGCGCGAGGTGTCCAACATGTCCAAGATATGGGGAGACATTAAAAAATATGGCGAATCAGACGCTAAAAACCGTGAGTTGTTCGGCTGGGTTGCCGATGAGGAAATCGAGGGCGATACCGATGAGGAAATCGAGGGCGGCGCAGGCCAAACCAAGAGGTCGCCTGACCTATTCATAGCCGAGGAAATGGCATCGGCGTTCAAGCGCTTAATGCGCGACGATGAACAGTTGAGCGCAAAAGGCCGTGTATTTCGCGGCGAGTTGTTATCGTCTCTCAAGGCCTACGGCATCACAGGCTTAGAGGGTTAAACCAAACACCTAGGGCGCAAGCCCTAGGTTAACAAAAAGGAAATATTATGAACGATAATTCACGGCAATTTATGGTTACAGGCTGGTCAACACGATATCAGTGTTGGATGCCAGAGCTGATTGAGGCGAAAAATAAAAGCACCGCCATTGAGAAATTTACAGCACTGAAGCCGAGTCTGACGGCGATCAAGGTGGAAGATTCAAGGCGCGATGTTCTGGACAAAATATTTGGGGATTTTGAACAGGTTTGTAAAAACCTACCTAACGATTATGATTGGGCTGTTGACCCGCTAGGGGTTCTCGAATAACGTACTAAGGGTTTACCCTTAGCCCAACCTGCTTGGTCTCGGCCCAGCAGGTTTTTTTGCGTCTACGGGTTTACCCTAACAATGTTATGTTTCGCGAAGCCTTTCATGCCAGTTCTTTGGAGAGTGATAGCCACTTCGGGTTTACCCTAACAATGTTACGTTTACTGCGCAGGTACAGCTTCCCACGTAGCCTTTCATGCCAGTTACTAGGAGAGTGATAGCCTCCGAGGGTTTACCCTAACAATGTTACGTTTGGTGGAGCCTTTCATGCCAGTTACTAGGAGAGTGATAGCCACAATGGGCATTGTTACGTTTTTACCCTAACAATGTTACGTTTACACGGGGTAATGTTACGTTTTTTGGGGTATTGTTACGTTTTGTTTTTCGTAAGTCGTTGATTTTAAAGTAATGTTACATGTTACGTTTTTTTTTGAAATTGAGAGTAAAGTAAATTGGCGCAAAGGTTGAGCAAGTCGGCAAGTGTTCCCTCCATCCCCCATTACCAGCAAAAAAGCAAATGGTTCAAAATCACCCAGCCAAACTCAATTTCCCTCTTTTTCTATAACTTTATAACAATATATATATATATACTTACTTAACTACACTATAAAATTCTTAATAGTACTACTTCCCAATCAAAAAAGAGTACTTCATTCTTAATTTATATTGTTACGTTTTCAATCCCCCTTTTGTAACATTACCCCTGTTTTTGTAACATTAGCACATCGTGGTACACACTCCTCTTCCTCCTGCCCAAATCTTATGCCCAGTAGGCTTGATATGAACGTAACATTGTGGTATACTATAAGTTGAATAAGAAATTATTCTTGCCCCGTAAAAACCAAGCCCTAACATTGTTAGGCACAACAAGGAGAATCAAATGAGCGATTGGATAGAGTGCCGCTGTTGCGGCGGTGAGTATTCGTATGAGCGTTGGGTCATTGGCTACAAAGTATGTATGCCATGCGGTGATGCACAGGCAACAGCGGCACGTAGGAAGTGGACTGTTGCACCCATGAACAAGAGCAACTACATGCTGTTCACCGACCTAGAACTGCTCAAGCAGTTAAACCCCAAGAGGACGACCTAACATTGTTAGGCACAACAAGGAGAATCAAATGAGCAACAGGAAATACAAACCCCTAACTGAAACCATGGAGCGTGTGACCAGTGAGTACCGACTCCCTGCACATTGGGCAGCTCACCTAGTCAACGGAGATGCTACTGGATACGAGCCCGACGAGTTAGAGCGCATCGAGGACTGGGAGCATGAGCACCAAGATGAGTACTGCGTAGCCATCGACGACGAGATTGACTTCTGCGTTAAGGGTGATGACAACGAGTTGGCGTGCGAACGACGTCTGTACATATTTGAGAAGACACAACCATTTGGAGATTACTAATGAAGCTATATAAATTTGAAACAAGTCAACTGACAGGACACGCGCTCGACTGGGCGGTGGCGAAGTGTGAGGGTATGCGTATTGAAGTGCGACCAAAAAGTGCTTGCGGAAGGCCACTCTACGTGCTGGCCGCAGAACAGGGGCGTGAACCTTGGCTCTGGTATCCGTCAACAAACTGGGCGCAAGCTGGGCCAATTATTGAGCGGGAAGGTATGGGTGTGTGGATGTACCAATTCAACGAGCAAGGTGAGCCTGAGCAAGGGTGGTACGCCGAGGACAAAGATGGCAACCATGTGCGCACAGGCCCAACCCCCTTAATAGCAGCTATGCGCTGCTTTTGTGCAAGCAAACTCGGCGACACCGTCGAGATACCAGAGGAGCTGACATGAAAACAACACCGTACAACACAGGCAAAGTCCTGATTGGCAAGCATTACGTACCAGCACCGGACAAGGGACTGACCGAGCCGTGCGCAGACATGTACCACTTGCAGTCTAAGTTGTTGGGCAGCCCGATGCCGACTACGTTGGAGACGTGGGTGTTTCGTGTGGTTGCAGTAGTAGTCTTAGTTGCTGTTGCAGCGGACATGATTGTATGGAGGCCCAACTGATGACCGATAAGACTAACTCACGGCGGTACAGCTTTTACATGGAGTTCAACACGTACGACAGCAAGGGTAACGCCGAGCCGCAACGACTGGTTTGGACTGGGCTGACCAGCAGGCAGGCCGAGGATATGAACCGACGTACAGATAGTAACTATTCACATGTGCACAGTGGCGTGGAATTAGTACGGTTTGGTTGGGAGGAGACCTAACAATGTTATGGCAATTTATGGTTACAGGCTGGTCAACCCGCTACGGCTGTTGGATGCCAGAGCTGATTGAGGCGCGTAGTAAAGCATGCGCTATCGAGCGGTTTACAGCAATTAAGCCGACACTAAAGAGAGTGAAGGCATACGAGATTAAGGAGCGATGAGATGACAATGAAGATGTATGAAGTGGAGCTGAAGCGCGTATCGTTTGTGACGTATGTAGTAGAGGCACTAGACGAGACCCATGCCGAGGATGAGGCGTGGAAGTTGTTGGAGCGGGATGGCAGAGCAGACAACAGCGATGCCACATGGGACGTTAATGACACTTGGGAGTATAAATCATGATGTTTGACACCATAAACAGAGTGCGCAAGCACTATAGCTTTGCCGAGTGGAAAAAGTGGCACGACTCGATAACGCCCATACGTGGACGTAGTCCAGAGCTTAGACCCCTTGGTGAGCGACGTGACTGTGACAAGTTCAGTATCCGTATGGCCTCGCCCGACTGTGTTGAGTTGGTGCTATACCAAACACCCGTTGTCAAATGGTACAGCGACGAGCGGGTAGAGGTGAACTGTGGGCAGTGGACGAGCGAGTTCACATGTCGGTTTGTTGAGTACCTACTGCCGGGGATGCGTGCATTTCATAGGAAGCGTGAGATGGTAATAGAGTGTCTAAACGATGGGATGTTGGTGAAGCACATTGTCCAGAAGAACGAGACCGCAGTGTTTGACTTCGTGCGCGGGCGTATGGTCATGCGTGGGGAAATCCCACAGCGCTACTCATTAGTACTTAACCGCAAGAGGGCTAACATTGTTAGGGCGAGGTACAAGGGCTGGACTGACTACTTCAATTCCATTACATCGGTGTTGAAGGAAAGCCCGCACAGTAACTACGCTGATGTGGCTTGGCAGTTCTTTAAAGACAATGACGCGGCGCTATATACGAGGCAGGGTGAGTTAGGAAGAATCAACAATGATGCATGGGGCGACCAACCGTGTACGGCTGAAGAGGCTGACATAGTAAGAATACGCAGTGAGGTGTGGGATTTGGGCCGAGGTATAGTCCCCCCCACGGTCATTGAATTATTAAGCAGCGGCCCTGATGACTCTGACGACGTGCGTACCGGTAAGTATACGAAGACAGCGGCGTGGGTACTTGCGTTCGCGGCAACGGGCTCACACCGGTGGAGTACTTGGGTTCACGGCGATGGTTCAAGCAAATCTATCCGTGTGTCTTTACCAGCGGCGAAGAAGAAGCTAGACGAACTAATACTCAAAGTCAACGCTGAGGAAGTATTGGAGCGCAAGCCTGTGAGTCCAGATAGGTTGGCAAACGGGTCGTACACCAGTTGGGTAGTAGATGTAAACACCCTGCCTATCACGCAGAAGTAATGTTCGGTAGGCTTGATATGAACGTAACATTGTGTTACAATATAGGTTGATTAGAAGTTTTGTGTGTGTAAACCAAGCCCTAACATTGTTAGGCAAATTAGAAGGAATGAAAATGTCTGAAGTATCTTTTGGTAAGACGGTTACTCTGGCGCAAGCGGCCAAGCTGATTGCAACCAACCCAACGGTTCGGTTCTTGTTACGCGGCGAGCCGGGCATCGGCAAGTCTTCACTGCTGGAGTCTATCTCGGCACAAGTGGGATTCCCGCACAGCTACATTGATGTACCCAACATGGACTTAGGCGACATCGCCATGCCTGTGGTTGACCACGCTACACGTACCACCAAGTACTACCCCAACGCTAGGTTCGGTGTGCATGAGGGTAATCCCGTAGTCATTATGCTGGATGAGTTCACCAAGGGCGCTGAGCCCGTGAAGAATATGTTGCACCCAATGCTAGAGAAGGCGAACCCGCGTCTGGGTGACATCAGTCTTAACAAGGACTGTATCGTGTTCATGACTGGCAACTTAGGGTCAGACGGTGTGGGCGACAACCTCAAGTCACATAGTCGTAACCGTGTGGTCGAGGTCAACGTATCGAAGCCGACTGCGTCCGAGTGGATTGAGTGGGCTATCAACAAGGGCACGATTGCGCCTGAGATTATTGCATGGGTGAATCAGTATCCCAACGCCATGGCAAGCTATACCGACCCAGCCCAAGGTGACAACCCGTACATCTTCAACCCCAAGAAGACTACGGGAGCGTTCGTATCACCCCGTTCATTGGAGACTGCCTCTAACATTGTTAGTTCGAGAGCACATAACGCTACTGATGCGGTCATAGCCGCATTGACTGGTGCAGTAGGTGAGAGCGCAGCCCGTGACTTGCAAGCATACATCGAGTACTCCGATCAGATGCCAACGTGGGACAACGTGATTAAGAACCCAACGACTGCGGAGGTACCGACAAGCCCCGGCGCATGTGCTGTGGTTGTGTTCGGTGGCGTTACCCGTGTGGACAAGGATTCGTTTACACCGTTCATGAAATACATGGAGCGATTCAATGCCGAGTGGCAAGCAGTATTTGCTATCAACGTAGCACGTACACCGAGTAAGCAGTCATTGGCGTTTGGCAACAAGTCATTCGCGCAGTGGTTAGCTGACAACCAAGACTTACTGTAAGGAGACCTAACAATGTTAGCTGAACGTAAATTACAAAAGGTCAAGATCGACCTGCTACGCAACCCGAAGTTCGCGCTTATGTCTGGCATCTTGATGGTGGGTAAGACAAGTATCAAGGACGACATACCAACTGCGGCAACCAACGGGCGTGATGAGTTCTATGGTCGTGAGTTCGTGGACAAGATGAGCACCAAGGAGTTGGGCTTTGTAGTTATGCACGAAGGTATGCACAAGATGTATCGCCATCTAACTACGTGGGCAAAGCTGAACGACATCGACCACAACCTAGCCAACTGTGCGTGTGACTACGTTATCAACCTGCAACTGCGTGACCTCGACACGTCCGAGACTTACATCGCTATGCCCCGATACAAAGAGGGCGAGAAGAAGGGCGGCATCATGGGCTTGGTTGATGAGAAGTACCGAGGCATGAACGCTAAGCAAGTGTTCGACCTACTGCGTGAGGAGCAAGACGAGGGCGGTGAGGGCGGTGAGGGCGGTGAGGGGTTTGATGAGCATGACTGGGATGGTGCGCAAGAGTTATCCGAGGATGCCAAGAAGCAACTAGATCGTGACGTTGACCAAGCTATTCGTCAAGGCTTGATGGCTGAGAAGAAGGTAGGCAACGGCGCAGGTGACATGAGTCGGGCGGTGGGTGATTTGCTAGCACCGAAGGTGGATTGGCGCGAGGTTCTACGTGAGTTTGTTAAGTCTATTTGCGCAGGGCGAGACGTGTCTACATGGCGCAGACCTAACCGACGCTACATCTCGCAGGATATCTATATGCCTACGTTAGTAAGTGAACGTGTGGGCCACATCGTAGTGGGTATAGATACATCTGGTTCTATCGGCGCGGCTGAGATTAGTGAGTTCTTGTCCGAGGTAAAGTCTATCGCTGAGGATGTCAAGCCTGACATGGTGGACTTACTGTATTGGGGTAGCGTAGTAGCGGCACATGAGAAGTACGAGGAGAACGATGTACCTAACATTGTTAGTTCAACCAAGCCACAAGGCGGTGGGGGCACATCACCATCATGCGTAACCGACTACCTTGCGAAAGAAGGTATCACCCCAGAGTGCGTCATCATGTTGACCGATGGGTACGTAGGCAATGACTGGGGTGGTGATTGGCCTGCCCCTGTGTTGTGGGCAATAACAGGAGACAGCGATGCAATTTCCACGAATGGGAAAACAGTTCATATTAAACCGGATTAAAGGAGACCACGTCATGATTACTATTAGAGTTGGATACCAACAATACATTATGGATAACGCCAAAGCAGTAAAGCTAGCTGAGCTCCTTGAGGGAACGGAGATATACGAGGCCAAGTACCATCCGGCAGTGGACGGCAATGATTCGTTTAATACGTACCACGTGTATCCAAGCGAGGACAACTTCACCTTGGAGCTAGTACCCTCAAGCAAGTATCAGATAGCCAAGCTAGCCGGTAAACCGTCTAAAGACTAACAATGTTAGGGGTAAGTTATGAAACTAGGAAGCCTTGAGTACATCGTATCTTCTGAGGAAGGCATGATAAAAATCAACTGGAAAAAAATGCCACCAGACAACATAGTTCTGTTGGACATTCTTAAAGACTGGATATGTGACCTTGAAGGCATATACGAAGTAAAGCACAAAGAAGTTTTTAACAAAGGGGAATCGAAATGAGTATTTCATCAAGCGCAGTACTGACCGAACTAAACATCAGTGTATGGCCAGCGAAGAAGTTGGATAGGACTACGACCGCAACCATTACAGCCAACGCCGTAGCAGTGGGCGATGCCGCACAGGTTAAGAAGAATCTGTTTGCAGGTACAGCCATGCGTTCAGACATTGAGAAGTACGCAGCGCGTATCCGTCTGTACCACAACCAGCATACGTTGCCATGGGCGGACAAGGGTTCACGACTGTTGCCGAGTAAGTTGTTTATGGACTACAAGAAGACTATGAACAACATGCGCGATGGGTTCGACAACTTATGTGATACGTTCTACGCCGCGTACCCACAGCTAGTAGAGGACGCCAAGCTGAATCTAGGTACGTTGTACGATGCCGACGACTACCCACCAGTGGACGATGTACGTACAAAGTTTGGTTTCCGTCTGGCTATTGACCCAATACCAAGCGCGGGTGACTTCCGTCTGGATGTAGGCAACGAGGAGCTAGAGGAGTTGAAGCAGTCATACGAAGCCAAGTTCGAGGAGCGAGTGAACGAGGCGATGAGTACCGCATGGGAGCGACTGCATGAGTTGTTGAGCAAGACATCGGAGAAGCTAGCCGACAGTGGAGGTGACGACGCGTCCGCAAAGAAGCGCTACCACGACACGTTGATTACCAATGCACAGGACTTGTGCGGACTGCTGACCAAGTTGAATGTGACCAATGACCCTAAGCTAGAAGAAGCACGTCGGGCGCTTGAACTAACAATGTTAGGGCAAGACATCGAGTCTATCAAGGACAGCCCACAAGTACGCAGTGAGTTGAAGACCAAGGTTGACGACATACTAAAGAAATTTGAATGGTAAACAGGAGACCAACATGAACTTACTACAACATAAAAACTTTTCGCTTGCACCAGAGTACATCGGTAAGATTGATACCACTACGGCAGAGGGCGTACTGACCACACACCTGCAGGAACTGGCATTGAAGCTGTTCGCTAAAAACCCGAGTTGGTGCTTTGAACTCGACCAAACTTGGCACAGTGCGACCACAGACGCCAAGATTATTTTTCATTCCTTCAAAGTCATGGATTCCAACGGCGTTAAATTAGGCGAAGTAGGACAAGACTGGAGGTATGGTCAAGGCGGCAAGGTACAGCTATACGTAATCTATAACAAGCGGTTTCAGAAAAGCAATAAAAGGACAGCGTCACTACCCACAGCCATGCGTGATATACAGAAAACGTTTCGCGCAGACACACACGACGAGTTAACAGACACTGCTATGGACAAGTTCGTTGATATAAGTAGGGCGCAAGCACGGACAAAGACACAGCATTGGAATCGTTCGCGTAACGAGGTTAAGGATGCCGCGTACACTTTTGCCATGAGAGCAGACCAAAAGAATAACTTTGCTGATTACTGTAAAAAGCACAACAAAGGAGCGGATGAAGCACTATCGTCGGGGGCCAAGTTGCAACTGGAGATAAAGACCATTGAAGATATAGTCAATATGTATGCCATGCACCGGACTTGTCTTTTGATACGCCATGAAAACTCATGGATTATGCGTATTGCCGACGATGCAAAAGTGTGTAACGATTCGTCTCTACCAAACGATGTCAGAATGAAGTTGGGCATGTTGAAGTTAGTAGATGACGATCAGTTCATAGAAAATGTTGGTTGCCGAGTGAACAGCTACACGTTTGTAGTTACGCTAGAACAAGGAGAGACGGAATGACCAAGCCTGTAACACCCAACGCATTTAATACTCCGGGCCTGTTTAAGATAGACATGCTGTCGTTCAAGAAAAGCGCGTCTGGCACGGTAGGAGGCAAAGTAAGGTCGGCCAACACAAACGGCAACGCGCCCCCTATGGTTAACTCAAAGAACGCCGAGAGGTACACGAAAGCCAAATGAAAAAACGTAGTAGGTACCGACCAAAGCCTATTGATGCTAAACAACAGGAGATAAATACATGACACAAGAAGAGATGATGGCAGACGGCACGCAGTACTGCTGTTACTGCGGACAAGAGAAGGCACGATTCCAATGCTGTGGCGAGAACCACTTTCAGACCCTTGCTGAGATGTCCGCTGAGGAGCGACAAGAGTTTTTGGATAACGAGGAGTAAGTATGATTAAAACATCAGAACTGACAGGCGCCGCCCTTGATTGGGCAGTGGCGAAGTGTGAGGGTATTGAGTTCAGGAAGGACGACGTGCGGTTTCGTGGTGCATACGCCAGAAAGTACTCAACCGATTGGGCGCAAGCTGGGGTGATTATTGAGCGGGAAAACATCGGGCTGGTATGTCAGAAGATAGGCAGTACCCAAGGATGTGCATATAGGCACACAGAAAACGGAGAAGTGTTTTATTACTACGGCTCAACGCCACTTATCGCAGCCATGCGCTGCTATTGTTGTGCTACACTTGGGGATGAAATTAACATCCCGGAGGAATTATGCCCGTAGCAAAACAGCTAGTTGGTCAGGTGTTTGGTAGGCTCACAGTAATGGAGCGTTACGGTAGCAGCGAAGGGCGGGTAAACTGGCTCTGTCGGTGTGCCTGTGGTGCCTTACACGAAGCTGTGAGCAACGCGCTTACGTCGGGGCACACCAAATCCTGTGGCTGCTGGCGGGACGAACGCAATCGGGCAACGCCGGTGGTGCATGGACATTCGCTTAGAGCCAGCGGGAAGAGCCCAACCTACTACTCGTGGCAAGCAATGCTGTTGAGGTGCAACAACCCAATATCCAAGTCCTACAAAGACTATGGCGGGCGGGGGATAACAATCTGTGAAAGATGGTTGAAGTTTGAAAACTTCTTGGCCGACATGGGGGTGCGCCCGCCAGAGCGAACGCTTGATAGACGAAAAGTAAACGGAAACTATGAGCCCGACAACTGTCGTTGGGCAACACGAAAGGAACAAGCAATGAACACACAAAAAGTATCGAAGTTAGGGAATGAAGTTGAACTACCAAAGGAGTTGACATGACACAAAAAATCAAAATTTCAACATCAAAACGGATTGCTCGATCTGTTTTGATGTATCTCAATAGCGGTGTTGACCCGCAAGCGGTCGATATAAACGACCAAGTTGACGGATGGTTGGCTGAAATCGGGCTGGGATGGAAGCTGAAAGAAGGATCTTATATCGACGGTATCGCGTGTCAATTCATCGGGGTGCTTGCGCGTGATATTCGATGCATGGCCGTACGGAGATAACACCATGACCGAGCAATACAAAAGGGGCTGGACTGACCCGCGTACCATGTCAACGGCAGAGTTGTTTGCTGATTACGTTGCCACAAAAGCGCAGGTACATAAGCCTTGGGTGGGACTGACAGCAGAAGACTACGACTCAATGCGTCCCCGTGTTCCAGATGTCGTCAATGACTTTTCGTTTGCTGATGTCGCAGCAATTGTCGAAGCTAGGTTGAGGGAGAAGAACGCATGAGTATTGAAGTAATGAAGCCATGTCCATTTGATGGGAATCAACCCGAAATGAAACACAAGGATGGTTCATGTGGATATTCCCCGGGGCAATACTATATTTCCTGCGGATGCGGGTGTAGTTCGCCCAAATTTGACGATGAAAAATGGACAAAGCAGGGAACTATTAGTATTTCCGATGAGGCAAAACAGTCTGCTCTAATTTGGTGGAATAGGAGAAACACATGACTGAAGAAGACGAGTACGCCGAACTGGGGAAGCTCTATACCAAGAATCTGGCCGCTGCTATGCGCAAAACCTTGGACGATGCTTGCAACAAATTTCCTGCGTACAAGGAGATGACCC
>Ga0208770_1001542_pt1 | contig 11350 bp, 13 predicted proteins | sample AntAceMetag02UK9_FD_184771 | JGI IMG/M metagenome (GOLD analysis project Ga0208770, IMG submission 184771) | Saline lake microbial communities from Ace Lake, Antarctica - Antarctic Ace Lake Metagenome 02UK9 (SPAdes) (version 2) | ecosystem: Environmental > Aquatic > Non-marine Saline and...
TAACGCATAGATTAACAGCACTTCTTCAATATATGACACTTTTGTTGTTAATTTTTAATAAAAACTTGTATTAACAGGGATTTTAAGTCCTTTGTGTCTACCATTCCACCACGAGGGCCATTGTTACATAACTAACAACTATCGTTGTTATACTTAAATAATTTAAGATCACAAACTTTTTTTTAGAAGTCCAGAGAGATCCGGAAGTAAATCTGTACGAGTTTTGTACGAGTTTTGGAAATTTGTGAGGCTGTTGAAGATAGGAATTTAGGAAAACTTATGGATCAACAGCCCTAGTAACTCTTTAGACAAGAATTATTATTAATGCACTTATCAATATAATTATTTTTCTGTTTAGTTACAACTATCGTGTGTCCTTTAAAAATCCTTTAATAGTATGGACCCCAACTATCTTTTTTCTTTTTAGTTTCATACTCGTCATACTCATCTTTTTTCTTCGGTTCTAATTCAGTCCATTTAGTGGAATGCTTAACATATACTGTTTGTGGTCCTGTAATCATGCCTCCGTAATTCTTTGGGATAGACATTGAGATATCTCTTTGTACCTTTTGTCTTTGTTGTTGTTGCCACTTGTCAAACCCAGAGACGTACTCTTCGGCAACTATGGGATCTACTTTCTTTTGTAATGAGATTAACTTCTTGATTTCATTATGTTGTCTAAATGCTTCATTAGGATAGTGGGCCTTCTCATGGTTTCCCCTATTGATCTTCCTCTTTGTGGGTACAGGTGTACCCAGGGTTTGACCCTGGTTTTCACGCAGTCCCTCAACAGGTCTAAAAAAGTATTGCCCATTGCGTACCACATATTGGTCCCTATAGTTTCCTCTACGCATAGCCTGTTTGATTGATCCTATGGTTTTACCAATAGATTTCGCAAAGGCACTTCGGGTCAAGGTGTATTCATTATCGTTCATTAAGGTAACATGTAAGTAATTGTACGCTGAATTATTGTACCCATTTGATTCACGCAATCAAACAATCAGTGTCCTTTAAATAACTACTCCCACCTCCCAGACCTCCCAGACATATTTATCAAAGTAGCTTTTAAGAGGGGTCCCTATGGATTTGCCTTTTCGGAAGTTTCAAAAAGGGGGTGGAGGTGTGGGAGTAAAAAAGGGACTCAGAAAGATCACCTGTACACTCGGATCTATAGATAAGCTTGCGGGAAATACTTAATTGGTTTTAAAAGCGAAGTCTAAAAATTTTTGGGAAATTTTTTTGGGATGGTTTAATTGCAGGGAAATTCTGTTTTCATTGCATCAACAGCTAGTAGAGCTAATGGGTATAATTTTTTTTTACTCTTATCTAATTCAAGATTGGATGTGATAACGGTATAGGTTGGCATTACCTATTTTTAACGAACAAAATTTTATTTTGCAACTAAGTAAGTATACATAAACTTTTAAGATACAAATTTAGCTTAATGATTGTTGGTGAATTGATAACTTGCTAGACTGACTATAATAAATTAATTTTCATAATGTGAGATACCAATACAAACAAAACACTTTGATCACTTCAGCATTGATAGCTGCTTTGCTATTACTTATGAATTGTCAAAGCCCCCGGGCAAGATCAGATCAATATTACGAAACAGTTGCTGGCCATATTATTCAAACTGTTCTTTCAGGAGATTGTAACTCCAAGTGTGTCAGTTCCATTGTCAATAGTGATCTAAAATATGCTACCTATGCACAAGCTATTGCCATCCTTGATCGAGTTAGCAAAAATTTACCTAATATTTTCAAGGGTGTAAAAAGAGAATTATCAATTAAAATAGAAGAAAAATATAAAAAATCAGTAAGCGAATGATCTTTATTAAATCAATTCTATTTAGCTCATTAGTTGCAGGGCTCACTTTAGAAAAAACAGAAGATAATTAATTTTTACCTTAAATTATGTTTTAAAAATAAGTAAAAATATTTACTAATTTAATAGTTATTTATTTATAGAATTTAATTAATTTATCAGTTAATAATTAAATTAATTAAATCTTATGAAAATTTTTTTTATTTTAGCTATCTGCTTAATATTTTCTGCATGTACTACTGTGAAGAGCAACAGCATTTTAAATACATGCATTCTCAAAACTTCTGCAGTTGACGAGCCTAGTGACCCAGAATGGTTTAAAACATTTTCATATGATCAGAGTTTTTTTTATAAAATAAAAAACAAAGAAAAATCTGGAGACAAGAAACTTGCAGAACAAAAAAATCTAATAATTGCTAAATTAAAATTAGCTAATCTTATTGCCCAAGATTTTATGACCTGTAATGACCAAAATCAAATGGTTGATTTTGTGAGAAACGGCAGTAGTGATAAAGAACTTTCTAAAGTTAAAAATAGCAGATTAATCAATAATATTACATCAGGATTTAAAATTGAAATAAATGAAACAATTAACAAAGATGGCGTTTATATAAATTATATTATTATATCCAAATTAAAAAAATAATTTTTTAAAAATCTTTTTCTAACTTCTTCTTTCTTTCTTCTCTTTGCTTGTCAATTTTTTCTTTATTCTTTTTATAAATTTGTTCTTCTGATGCTTTGCTATCCAACTTGATAGGTCTAACTAAATACTTGCCCGGAACAAAATTGATTTCTAGAGTATCAGTTTTTTTTAAAAATTTAGCTTTTGTATAATTTGACGTTACTTGTGTAATTGCAACTTGACCTTTAGAAGTTTCTACATTTCCTAAAACTTCTTTTGTATAACTATCAATTATTTTTTCACCTTTTTCAAATATTTCATATTTATCATCAGCTTTAAATTGATTTCCGCCCTGACCCAAATAAAGTTCTCCATTAGCTAACTTCTCTACAAGAACAGGGTAGATAGAGAACAAAATTTCTTCGCCAATTTTTTTTGCAACTATTTCCGATACACCAGACTCTGCACTTTCAGAGTCGTCTTTGATACCAAATGAATGTTTTATAGTATTTGTGTAATAAATTTGCTTAGTTGCCACATCAATTAATCGATAGTTAAGATTAATCTGAGCAGATTTTCTTTTTATTTCTTTATCGGAAGTTAATATTTTTATTATTTTTTCTTTTATTTTGAAATCCTCAATCGAGCCTACAAAAATAAAGTCTGCAGAAATTTCATTTCCTATTTTTGCCATTTCAATGGTAGGTGATTTTCCATCTAAGATTGATTGTTTTTCTTTTGATATTTCTTCGATATAATTTCTATCTAAAACTGTAAATTTACGAGTTTGTACCAAATAGTTATTTAATTCTTGCGACAATCGTCTTTTAAGTTTTTCTTTATCTCCCGCAACATCAAACAATCTGAATGGTAAAATTGCAACTCTTGTTCTTTTTGCCTCTTGAGGTAAATCAAATACTGCAACTTCAGACTCTACTTCAACCTCATCCCAACCAATTTTGTTTTTTGATTTTTTGGTTATTTTATAAGATTTAATTCCACCTTTTGTTTCATCAACAAGGTCCTTAAGATACTTTTGTGAATACTCCGGAGCTTTTGGTTTTTCTTTAACTTTTTTTTCAATGACTTTTTTATCTTTGTTATTTTCTGAAGACTTAATAGCCTCTAAAATTTGAGAAAGAATTGAATTTGTTTTTTTATCTTGAGGTATAGATTCACCTCCTAAAATCTGAATAACGGTTTTAGTTTGAATATTTTTACCATTAACCATGGATATAGCCTCGGCTAATGCATTGTTTACAGCCTCTTCAAGTGATTGTCCTACACCAGTGGTGACTACTTTTTTAAATATAATTTTTGAAAAAACTACATTGGGGGCTAATAATAAAAAAGCAGTTACAACTGAAATAACTAAATATTTTGAATACTTAAATATCACCTAGTTTAGACTCCAAATCTTTTGCACCTTTGATGTCATTTGCTTTAGCTCCAGTGGCAATCAGCTTAGTAGTTTTAAACATAGTTGTAATGTAGCTAGGTATATTAGGAATTATTTTTGCTAATCCACCAATCTCAGAAACAGCTGATATTGGATTTGATTGTATACCAGTAACCATTTGTTGTGCTTTAGGCCTTAATTTGATTGTACCAAGTAAACCTTTGCCTGCTGCAGGAATAGCTTTTGCATACAAAACCTTGCCTTCCGCAGTTATTTTTATACTTTTATCATTAATACTTGCTTCTACTGCCTTACTTGCTTCTGTAGTTGCTTGGATAGAATTTTTCATTCTATCTGCCTCTCCATAATTACTATTCTTTGCGTACTTCAAAGCTGCCGCAACCTGTCCTGCTTCTTGATTTTTTCCGTAAGCCTTTAAAAGCAACTCTTGAGCTTCTAAAAAATTATTTGAAGACTCAAAAAATAATTTGACTAACTCGGTTTTTCCTCCTTTCAGATCAACTTTTGAAGATGAAGAACTGCCACCCCCAACTCCAGGGATTTTTAATTTATTATGTGTCATTGCGTTAGCATTGACTGAGGCTCCTATAAGAAAAATTATAAACAGCCCATAATTGAAATAGTTTTTTATTTTTTTCATTTAATTTACTCCTTTCGCATTTAATTTATCAACCATTTGTTTAGCAACAGATTGTGCACACAATCTAATTCCATTCTTAACTGCCTGATCATAGCTAGTTCCTTTTCCTTTACGTTGATTGCCAGAAACGGTAGCAACTGACCTGAACCTTCCCTTGCTATTCGCTCCCCACAAGGTTGCCCTTGTAACTGAAACATTTACTACTTTTGCACCAGTCGCAGGATCTGTCTCCATTTTGCCTATGTCAAAAATACCTTCTACCCAATATTTTATCCCCTCGTCTTTCATTGCCGTTCCAATACCTCTGCGTAATTTTGGCGGTAGGCTACTATCTTGGCTAAAAGCAATTTTGACATCGTTATTTATTTGATCAAGAGACGCAAATTCAAATGATGGAACTAATTCAAAGCCGGCTGTATTTAGCAATTCTTCCATGCCACCGCTAATTGCTTCATTGTAGCCGTCTTCAATTTTGTATGAAATTTCAGGTGCGCTCTCAATAGTATTTCCTCCTGAAACCTGCTTATCAGTAGTCACTGTTTGACTAGAAATTGATATATTTCCATCTTTTGCAGCTTCAGTTTGATTTATATCTTGCGATTTTTCATTCTGATTAACCGTTGTTCTTCTATTATCTTTTTGTTTTACACTTGATACAGTTCGAGAAACCATAAACATTACTATTTCAGAGCCCTCACCTTTTTTTGTAGCAACTGCAGACGTACTGATCATTGCTTGCTCAATTTTATTCGTATTTACACTTGCCTTAACAACAATATTATATTTATTATTTGCAAAATCTAAGGATTCATCAACTACAGCATTGCAATCTATGTATGAATTTAAATTACTTTCAATTTTGGATTTAACTCTTGCATAATTTTTTAATTTATCTTGATTAAAAGTTGCTAAGTATTTTTTATAGGCATCACTACATGCATCCTTTTTAGCATTATCAATTATAATTGATTTGTTTTCTTCAAATTTTCCAATCGATGAAAAATCATAAGAAGCCTTGCCAACCTGTTCAAATCCAAAAACACTTTGGGCAAATAGTAAAAAAATAGAAAAAATTATTAAAGTTGTTTTTTTGAACATTTGTAAATCTCCTTTATGAGATAATAGACTAAAATTATCTTACTTTATCAAGTACTATATTTAAATTTTGAAAAGCTTTTTTTGCAGAATCTTTGTTTGTTAAAGAATTATTTATCCATTTAGGATCTGGTTTTTTTATATTGGCAGAAAACTCATCAAATAATACCAAAGTACTTATGTAAAATTTTCTCCATTCATCAATATTTTTTATACTATTCGGTATTTTAATTTGATTAGCATTTTTAATTTTTTCATCAAAATAAACTTTATTTATATCTGGTTGCAAAACTTGAATTCTAACAAAAGATCCAAATAAATATATTGTTGAAACATCGGATGTTTTTGCAGCAACTTTTTTAAAACCTCGGATATATAGATTTATATTAAAATCTGGTTTTGGTAATTTTACATCATAAATTTCATCACTATTTACAAATCTCTGCTTCATGGTTCCGCCAATGGCCATTCCTTCAGAATAAGGTACTAACGCAACTGATTGATGAAGCGAAAGTCTAGAGGATAAAGATTGAGCAAAAATATTGTTTAATATTTCTGTATTTCCTTCATGCTGTTTTGGCAAAAATGGTTTCGCCTTATCTTCAAATATAACCTTCGTTACCCCTAGTCGAAATTTATATTTATTTTTTAAATAAAAATTATTTAAAATATTTTCTAACTTACTAAAAATATTTATTTTTTTTTCTTCGTTTTGTGAAATTGATCCAGATGTATAAAATGTTTTTAGACGATTAACAATTTCCTGTTCGTTTAATTTTTTTTTAGAAAAAAATTGGAGTTCAGTATCAAATGGTATGGATGCTATTAACTTTTTTGAATTAAAGTCATAAAATAAAATTTGATAAAAATTAACTAAATTATTTAAATATGTTTTGCTTATAGGTTCATATTCAACTGAATAACTTTCATTATCTAAAGCTATCGCCATTACAATAGATTCTTTTGAACCTTTTTTTAAATCTGCAAATTCAAAACTAATATTAAAATTTTTTGGATTAACTTTTTTAATTGTTGATAAAAGACTATCGCTAACAATATCCATTCCATTATCTTTTTTTATAGATAGTAATTTATTTGTAAACTGACCTGTTTTATCCTTATCTATAAAATTTCCAGAAAAAGAAAAGCCAGCGTAAGTTACTTGTAGCTGATCTGCATATCCAAAACTAACTTTAAGAAAAAATATAATAAATATAATAAATCTCATTTTTGATAATTTTACCTTAAGACTTCAGAAGATATATGTCAAAATTTTCTTTTTTGAGCAATACTGAACCCATAAATACTGCAAAGATTAAAATTTGTTAACTTTGCCATTTTAGAGAATTTATTAGTTTCCTTTAAGTATATGCTGGCATACATTAACTACTTAACCACAATCATTAAAAAATATTTATTTTTTAATTTCTTTCCATCCCTGTTTTAAATAATGTTTTTTGATTATTGAATAAGTGAAAAAAGGATAAATAAAATGAGCTATACCCACAGTTATAAGAGCTAAAATTAGATGAACTACCGCATGTCTCCAAATACCTTGCGCCGCCCAATAAATTGGTCCGATTAAAAAAACCCACAGCCAAGAAAATGGACTTGAAACTTTCTCAATGTAGTTATTTTGAGAGTTCTTAAATTTCATCCCCGAATTCTACTCCAGAATCGTGGGCAATGGAACGGTGTGATATGCTAGTAAATGAGGATTATTTCTTCTTTAGTAGATTTAGTTCTGACTGCAATTCTAGCAATAGATCAACTTCAAAATTATGAAAAATTTTTTTTAAATGGGTTTTGTTTAAATTGATGATCCTAGAGATATTGGAGCTGAAACTACAGTAGTTAACCAGCAGTCTTTAAGTGGACCTTGTTCGGTATATTTTTCAACTGTCCAATTAAATTTATAGTAGGTTTTGTTTTTATCAAGAACCGTTACTTCAAAATTCACTATTAAATCATTAGATTGAACCAATGTAATATTATGCTCTAAATGGTTGAGTAGCATTTCGTAAGACTTTCCTTTAATCATAGTTTTAAATCGGTCTAAGGGACCTGTGTATTTTTGATTGTTGGGATGGGCAAATTTCCAGGTCTGTTCAATCCCATTGTCTTTATTGGGTTTATTGTTCTGCTTTAAACTTCTCAATTGAATTTTGATAACTTGAGAAGGTTCAATTCCATCATTGGGTTCTATTAACTCAGCATAAGATATTGATGAGGCAAACCAGGTAATCAGAATTACTTTGAATAGTATATGTTTCATTCTTATCATTAATCTGAATGTATATTCTTATAATTGTTGTTTAATAATCTAAAAAATAATATTTATTATATAAGCCAAAATATCATAAAAGATAACCATAAGAATTTTTTTTGCTATTGATATAGGCCTTGAAAGAGTTTTTTTACTATGACAAAAAATAAATTAGCAATTATTGGTGGTAGTGGTCTTTATGATGTTGAAGAGTTTAAGGATAGAGAACTACTTGATTTAAATACTCCCTGGGGGAAACCATCCGATCAAATTTTAAAAACAAAATACAATAATAAAGAAGTTTATTTTCTACCCAGACATGGAAGAGGTCATTTTATTTCACCCTCAAATATAAATTTCAGAGCAAATATTGATGCACTCAAACAATTAGGAGTAACTGATATCGTTTCAGTTTCAGCTGTGGGATCTCTTAAAGAAGATCTACCACCAGGTAAATTTGTTATCGTTGATCAGTTTATTGATAGAACATTTGCAAGAACCAAAACTTTTTTCGATGATGAAATTGTAGCGCATGTTTCAATGGCACACCCAACATCTAACGGACTTATGAATGCCTGTGAAGATGCAATTAAGAAATCTAATATAGATTATCAAAAAAATGGAACATACCTTGTCATGGAGGGACCACAATTTTCAACATTGGCAGAGTCTAATTTGTACAGATCTTGGAATGTAGATGTAATTGGAATGACCAATATGCCGGAGGCCAAACTCGCTAGAGAAGCAGAGATAAGATACGCATCTGTTTCAATGGTGACTGATTTTGATTGTTGGCATCCAGAGCATGAAAATGTTGAAGTTCAACAAGTAATTAAAGTTTTATTGGGTAATGCTGAAAAAGCTAAAGTGATGATTAAAAACTTAATTGATAATTTTGAAAGTCATATTGATCCAAAAGATCCAACCAATAATTGTTTGGATGTTGCAATAATTACAGCTTCTGAAAAAAGAACACAAAAAACAAAAGATAAACTGAATACAATAGCTGGGAGAGCTTTAAGTAAATAAAACTATATTGGCTTTCATAATTTACCTGAGGCAGAACAGTAGTTTTTTTATTTAATCTATTAGTTTATAATCAAACAAATGGTCATGAAAAGTTTAATTGTAGCAATAGGAATCTTGTTTTTTTTATCTTTAGAATATCTATTTCCTAAAGAAAAAATTAAATTAAGAGACAAATTATCAAGAATTTTTAAAAATATTTTTTTCTGGTTGGTCAATATCGGGATTACCCCAATAATTATTTTACCCATTACAATTTATGCAACTCAATTTGAATTTCATGGATTATTTAAATTTGAAAACGTAATTTTCAATTTCTTATTTCAGTTAATAATTGTTGATATATTTTTGTACTGGTGGCATCGATTAAATCATCAAATCCCATTTTTATGGAGATTTCACCACGTACATCACCTAGATGAAACATTGGATATTTCATCTGGTGTAAGGTTTCATTTTGGTGAAGTAATTTTAAGTGCGTTAGTAAGATCAATAATTATTATTACTTTTAACATATCCTTAATTAATTTATTGTTAATTGAAGCAATTATTTTACTGAGTTCAATTTTCCATCACTCTAATATTAATCTGCCTGCAAAATTAGAAAAGGTTTTATCAAATTTGATTGTAACTCCCTCCATTCACTGGGTTCATCATCATAAACGACAAAGTGAAACAGATGCAAATTACTCAACTATTTTTAGTTGGTGGGATAAAATATTTAATTCTAAATCAAATTTTGAGAGAAAAATTAAAATGCCCATTGGAGTGGAAGGAGATCGTGAGCAAAATTTACTCCAGCTCATTTTAAGACCCTTTACTAGATAAATTATTCACTAAATTATTTTGATTCGAGTAAAGAAGCGTGTAAAGTTTTTTACGTGATGCATTAATTGAGTGAACATTGTCTTTAAGTGATTTGTAAATTTTAGGTAAATCCTCTTTCACATCAATATCCTGATAGAATTTTTTATTAATATATAATTGAGTTAAATTTTTTGTTAAGTCTTCAAGAACATTATCAGTTCCATACTTAATTTTGTCTATCACATCTAAAATTTTATTATCTGATGTTAACAGTAAACAAAATCCACCATCTACTGAAGGATAAAATATATTTTTGGCAGATTTTATATTTAAACTATCTGTAATATCTTTTGCAGTTAAAGATGGGATATCAGATCCAACAATAATAACTTTTTGAAAGTACTTTAGATTAAACTCAATCACTTCTCTCATGGATTTTCCAAGCTCTTCTTGAGAAGTTAGATACAGTCCATTGGTTATTTTTGAGAACTTAAATGCATAACTCTTGTGTGATCTCTCAGATACAACAATTTGATGAATAGATTTATTAGATTTAATCTTTATTATATTGTCAGTTACAATTTCAATTAAATTTTCATTAAGTTCATTGACAAATGTTTCGGTTAAGTCTTTTCTTAGTCGTGTTTTAGACTTTAGAGATTTTGGGTCTTTAATAAAATGACAAATAACACTAGTTGCACGTTGTTTTCTAAATTTTATAATCTGTAAAATTGTTTTTGATAAAGTGGTTAAAGTTTGAGATGTAGGGTTTGGCAGATACTTTACAGCAGAACTTATTACAAAATTTTCTATAATATTAACTTTGATTCCAATTGATTTTGCTTTCCAAATAAACTCATGGTCTTCACCTTCGTTTAAACTAATTGTAAATTCTCCTAAAAGGTTAAATATTCTTTTATGAACTATAAAAGACTGGTCTCCAAAGGGAATGCCTAAGTATTTGGTTCTAAAATTAGCACCTGATGCGTTTAATTTAAGTTTTTCATCATCAAATTTTAATAAAAAAGTATTAATTTTTTCCTCATTTATTTGTTCTAAATCTGATGGTTGAATTAATGATAAATCACTATCCAGATGGATGAACCAAAGTAAGGGATTGCTAGCTGCTTTTGCACCTGCATTTAATGCTTTCGCTCTTGTAGAGTTTTGAATGGTTATAGATTGATTAGCATATTCTTTTAATTTTTTTACGTTAATATTTTGACTGCAGCATGCAATGATGATTTCATGATCTTTAAATTTATCTTTTAATTGATCAAATAATTTAAAATTTTGATCTTTAGGACCAATAGGTACTACAATTGATAATTTCATGATTTTATTTAAATAAATCTCTTAACGTGCCAAATCCGATAAACCAATAAAAACGTAATTTATTAAAAATACTTTTTTTTGATAATGCTCTTAGGCGGTGGTACTCGGTAATCCCACATTCAGTTTTGATATATTTTTCTATCGGTTTATTCATTTCTTAAACCTCTTATATATAGATTTTATAAATAAAGGAAAAATACCAATTAAGGTTAGTGACGTAATAACTTTTAAAGTTAGTATCTCTTCAATAGAATTTAAACCCCCTATTTGAACACCTGCATTCACAAAAATAGCTGTTCCAATAAA
>Ga0208770_1001544_pt1 | contig 11338 bp, 13 predicted proteins | sample AntAceMetag02UK9_FD_184771 | JGI IMG/M metagenome (GOLD analysis project Ga0208770, IMG submission 184771) | Saline lake microbial communities from Ace Lake, Antarctica - Antarctic Ace Lake Metagenome 02UK9 (SPAdes) (version 2) | ecosystem: Environmental > Aquatic > Non-marine Saline and...
CAACGAATGAAATTTTAGCATTTCAAACCACCCTGAATCACTTTAAACGTACTTTTGTCTCGAAAAATAAATTGAAATAATCTATTTTATCCGATTTATGGGGGCTCAATTTTCAAGTTGGGTTAAGTCCGTATTGTATCAAGATACCCTACGCATGACAATCACCAATAATGCGGAAGATCAACAAACAGGTATAAATTCATTTCAAATTGAGCTCGATCCTGATGATCTCATAGACGAGTTAAATGAAATTAATAATAAGCATCAAGTTGAATATTTTCTCGCAGAAGGATCAGCTATTATTCTTTTTCCAGTCCAAAATGCGACCGTTTCAAATGAGGAGGTAATTTTGAAATATCAATCTGCCAATTTTTTAATAGGAACAAGAGAGTATGCTGTGCAAGTGGATACGGTATTGTCCTTTGATTCGCCATTCAAACAAGATTTTTTAAATGCTGGTGATCTCGTGTTACAACAGGCAATAAACCTCAATACTGTACCTGATTCTACAGCAGTATTCTGGAGAGTAAGATTTTCCAGTTTTAAATCTGAGGAGGATACTTCTTGGGTGAACGGTTGTTTTTCAAAAATAGCAGGCAGTACTTCCACTTGGTCTCAAGTATCTAATCAACAACTTATTAATAACGATACAGAAGGGTTGACTTTTGATAACCAACAAAATCAATGGGACTTCACAAAATCAGAAAGATCGATTGAGGTAAATACTCATGGTATTGAAAATTCGCTTTCTTATGAAGATTATCGAGTGGTGTTTGAAGGGCTTAACCTAATGGCGGCAGACAATCCGAATGATCCCTTTTGTAGATTGAACACAATCAACGCGGTAGTCTTCGACAATCAAACTGGAGCTGCAATAAGACCATTTGGTATTTCGGGTCCAGATATTTTTAATAAACTGGTTTGTGGACAACTACCCCAAATGATTCATAATTTCACTGAAAATGACGTGCTGGGAGCAAATAGATATTTGGACAGCCTTATCTTAGTCTCAGATACGGGTACTAGTTTTTTGATCTTTTCTTTAGACTCAGTAACCTATAGTAATTGGGATAATAGATTGAAAAACTCGTTGGCCTCCATTGGTATTGATCCTTCCTCTTTTAATGCATTAATTGATGGCCAACCAATAGTTTTATTTGGAAAAAAAGGGCTAGGTATTGGAGATGCAGAAGTGTTAATTTCCGATGGTTCTGGAATTCCCCCTAAGCAACAATCATTGAAATTTGTGAGTGAAGTCGTTTCTAAATTATCGCAAGGAACCATGACATCCGAGCTATTAGGACCGGCTCAAAATTGGCAGAAGTTTGATTTTAATATTAGCGAAAAAGGAGAGGATGTCAATGGGTTTAATATTTTAGGAATTAACAATGTGGGTAATGAAGCCGTATTGCAATCTGTAAGTAGAGCAGAGGAAATTGATATCAGCACCATTGATGCAGATAAGTATCCCTATGTGAAATTGCGTTGGTTCACGTCTGACTCTCAAAATCAAACGCCATCCCAGATTAATGGGTGGTCTGTTTCTTATCAAAATCCACCAGAAGGTGTCTTAAGATCAGTTGATTTATCTAAAAGCTCGTTACATGAAGGCGAGAAATTTGTTCGAGAGTTTCAGTTTCTCAATGTCAGCGATGTTGATTTTGAAGATTCTATTCAGGCTATAGTTAAGATGACTAATGTTAATTCTGGAAGCAATATTTATGATACATTAAATTATCAAGGACCTAAAGCTGGTGATACAACATCTATTATGACTGATTTTAATACCATAGGTCAGACGTCAGATAATAATTTGTTAGTGACTGTAAAGAGTTCAAATGTGGAACAGTATGCCTTAAATAATATTATTTCTTTTCCTACCATATTAAATGTAATTCTTGATGAAACTAACCCGGTCTTGGATGTGACTTTTGATGGAAATTATATCTTGTCGGGCGATATCATATCTCCAAACCCGCAGATTCAAATAAAAGTAAAAGATGAGAATCAATTTTTATTTAACGATGACACCTCTTCTGTGAGCATAAGTCTGAAGTCGCCTTGTGAAGTGTGTGATTTCGAGCGTGTTTTATTTTCTAGCAACCAATTAAATTATTCACCAGCTACTTCAGAAGAGGATTTTAATGTAGAATACCTTCCTGGACCATTGGTAGATGGCATCTATTATTTAAAAGTACAGGCGACAGATAAAACGGGAAATCAATCTGGAACAAAACCATTTGAGACCAGCTTTGAAGTAATAAATGAATCATCGCTCAGTCATTTTTACCCATATCCTAATCCATTTTCTACAAGCATGCAGTTTGTGTTTACACTCACGGGATCGGAGTTGCCAGAGGCAATAAAAGTTCAGATTATGACTGTCAGTGGGAGAGTGGTGCGGGAAATATCAGAAATGGAAATTGGATCTATTAAGATAGGCCATAATATTACTGATTCTGCGTGGGATGGCAAGGATGAGTTTGGAGATCAGTTAGCCAACGGCGTATACTTCTACAAAGTATTTACCAAAAAGTCGGGAGAGCCATTTAAACATTTTGACACCACAGCAGATAGAGCTTTTAAAAACGGGTTTGGTAAAATTTATCTGCTGCGGTAAGCATTGTTTACTTCTTTCAGAATAAAGCAGCCAATTTCATAGCAATGCTTTTCTCTCCTTCAACTTTCATCTTTCCAGACATAAAAGCCATCATTGGATTCAAATCTCCCATTATTAACTTTTCAAAATTGTCAAGTGTCATTTTTAAAGTACATGGTGCTTCTAAGGCGCTATTATTGACGAGCGGCGGACTCTGGGTATCATCAAGATGAATAACACCTTCTTCAAATTGAAAATTAATGATGGCCTTTACTTTTCCTTCATTTTTGAATGCCAATTTATTGACTTTGGTGGTTGCTTCTTCTAATGTCATTGTCAAGGTTTATTTTTTAATTAATTCGATTTCAAATAGTGTAGGCCAAAGCTTCCCTGTTACAAAAAGGGAGTTCGTTAACGGATTATAAGCAATGCCATTAAGGACATCTTCGGATCCATTGTGGGAGGGTAATATCCCACTAAGATCAACCTTCTCTATTACTTTCCCTGAGATAGGGTCTATCACGAGGATAATATCCTTAAACCAGACATTGGCAAATAGTTTTCCATTGAAATATTCTAATTCGTTTAACTCCTTGTAAGATCTTTCATTGTCAAAAACTTGCAATTGGCTGAGCTCCGAGAAATCTCGTGGGTCGATGAGTCGTATAATATTGCTTCCATCGCTCACTAATAAAGTATCACCCATAGTCGTAATACCCCAGCCTTGATGAGGATATCGAAATTCGTCTATTAAATTGAAACCTAGGTCATATCTAAAACCAATTTGTGTGGTATAGGTGAGGTAGAAAATTTGGTTATTCCAAACCGTACTTCCCTCTCCAAAATATTTTCTATTTAATGCTTCTGCTTGGTATGGTTCACCTGTTAAGAGATTGATTTTTAATAGGTTCGACTCACTGTTTTGACCTGTGCTTTCGAACAACGTATCTTGATGAAAGAATAGGCCCTGCGTGAAGCTTTCGGGGTTGTGAGGGTAGGTATTTACGACTTTGTAGCTATACTCTACAGGTACAATATCGGAGAGTATCGTGAATTTCGGATAATGCGTTTCTTTCTTATCTCCAATAAATACGGAAACTCGAATTTTTTGCTTGCCTACTTTTTTGGTAAGAGAGGTCCATTGGAACTCATTAGTGACATAAGTCTTTGAAAGGTCGTCCTGAATCACAACAACAGAATCCACTGCGGTTTTACTTTTTACTTGAAACTTAATGACCTCACCAAGTATGAACTCAGCATTTTTAGCAGGTAGTATAAGTTTGCTTTGCTTGATGATTCGAGGGGACTCATTAGAAGAATCCGAATCGTTAGATCCAGATTCATTTTCTGTGTCACATGAAAATAAGCTAATACACAATAATATAAAAAATGTCAAAATTGATCTCACGGCTCAAAAGTAAGAGATATAGGTGACTCCAATGGGCTTATATGATGTTCTTAAACAATGAAAATAGATTATGTCCTTTTTGGGTCGACGCTTGATTTCATTAACATCGGTACAGTCAGACCTTGATAAAGAACAGAGCAAACTACAACTACATATGTCATTGTGATAATAATATCTTTACCTGGAAACTCAGTCAAAGATAAGGAGAGTGCAATGGGCAGTCCCCCGCGAAGGGCGCCCCAAGTAAGAACTGGTATCGTATTTGGTTCAAAAGATCGCTTGACGGACATCAACTTAATAGGAATGAATACACTAAGCCATCTACCGAAAAGCACAATATTTACTGCAAAAAATCCTGCGGCGAAATAATCTAGGCGAGGGGTAATTACGAGCATTTCCAAACCTACAAGCACGAAAAGCATGGCGGCTAGAGTCTCTTCAATAAGATTCCAGAACATAAAGACATAATCTCCAGCTGCGGATGTAACATGCTCACCACGCCCTTCATTACCTATTACAAGACCCATGACAACCGCTGCTTGCTTAGAAGAAACATGAATGAAATCTGCTAGAAATGAGCCTACCATTACGATAGCGAGTGTAATAAGTATTTCTACTTGAACAGCATCATTATCAACATATTTCAATAATCGGAATCCTAGATAGCCTAGCATTAAACCTATGAAAATACCTCCGCCAATGTCTGCACCGATAATATAGATTGTTTCATAAATAGTTAAGGAGTGATCCTCTCCGGCATGCGCGACATCTAATAATGTTAAAGCCAAAACCACAGCCACACCATCCTTAAATAAAGATTCTCCAGCGATCTTAATCTCAAGATCTTTGGCCAATTTGAATCGTTTAATTGTTTTTGTTACCGCAATAGGGTCTGTCGGCGAGATTAATGCACCAAAAACAAGGCAATACAAATAATGCAGCTCAATACCAATGAGGTAGTTGAGCATATAATAAACCAATGTTCCTATGACCAAAGTCGATATCAATACGCCCGTGGTGGCAAGCACTAATACTGGTGTTCGCTGTTGAGCCAGTTTTTTGAAATCAATTTGCAAAGCTCCTGAGAAGAGCATAAAACTCAAAACGACCTGATAGAGTACTTCTGGGTAATCATATTCCTCCAGTTCCTCCTTTCCAATTTGGAATTCAGGAAAAAATTTACCGAGTATCAACAGCACAATCGATAGCACAATGGCTAATATCATTAAGCCGATAGAAGACGGAAGCTTAAGAACAAATGTGTTGATGAAAATGAAAAGACCCGCAAAGAAAATGAAGAGGGCAATAATGTCAAATACATGCATAAAAGGAAGCCAATAAGTTTTTTAGGCGTTTCACCTCAAAAATATTCTATAAAACTTTATTAATTGCTAGTATCGATATTCAATATGTCAATACTACTCATCTTTAATGAGCTGGGGCTTTTTGGTAGTTTACATTTGTAACAAAAAATGCTCGCACGAATATAACTTTTTTTTACGTGTTGCAATAATAAGCTTTGCGTAATGAGCTATTTATCAGGTTAATAAAGCGATAAACGAGGAATTATTCTTGTTAGTAATCGGCTTATCGTAACGTATGAAAACATTAGTTTTGTGTTCTTGATGATATCACCAACGTATTCGTAATTCGCATCTTGATTATGATTAACAGACTTAAAGGAATATTTGATTTGCTTGAATTGGAGAGAGCGAGCTTGTTTGAGTCACTCCAGCATATCTCTGATGAAGACCTGCAACATAGGCCTAGCGTTGAAAGTTGGTCCGTCATTCAAGTTTTGGATCATATGATTCAGGTTGAAAGAGTTTCTTTATTGTATCTGAAAAAGAAAATTAAAGCAGGTTCAAAGATCGAAGAGGCGTCCTTTACCAGTGGTTTCAGGACGTTCATTTTGGTTCTTTTTCTGAATTCACCATTAAAATTCAAGGCGCCCAAATCGCTTGTGCAACCTGCAAATGTTAAAGATTTAGGAGAGATGCTGCATATTTGGAATGCGGTGAGAAAAGATTTGATAAAATATCTTGGAGCTTATCCTGAAAGTTTATTGAATAAAGCGATTTTCAAACACCCACTGTCTGGCAGAATTAAAATAGATCAAACAATGCAGTTTTTTCGGGCACATCAAAATAATCATGTAAAACAAGTCAAGAGAACTTTAAAGAAGGTTAATGACTGAGACAATTATTCAATACCAAAATTTAGTCTACCAATATACTAATTCCAATAAGTTAGCTTTTGGAGATGGCAAAATAGGTAAAGGTGAGCACACCTTATTATTAGGTTCTTCTGGTAAAGGCAAGACCACTTTATTGCATTTGCTTGCTGGGCTTTTGCCTGTAAAACACGGAGAAGTGCTCGCACTTGGTCAAAATATGAGTGAGATGACTCATCGCGCACTTGATCGTTTTAGAGGAGAAAATTTTGGCTTAATATTTCAGCAGGCTCATTTGATCAAATCACTTTCGGTATTGGAAAACTTAGAGGTGGCGCGTTTTTTTGGGAACTCAAAGAGAGCTAAGAATGAACTCAAGCAGTTGTTTTCAGACTTGGGCATAGCCGAAATTGCAAGTAAAAGAGTAACAGAAATAAGTCAAGGACAAGCTCAACGTGTATCAATCGCCAGAGCGCTTGTCAATCGACCAAAAATCATATTTTGTGATGAACCCACAGCGAGTCTCGATGATCATAGTTGCGGTTTGGTAGTGAATCTTTTAAAGTCTCAAGCAGAGACTTACGGAGCAACGTTGATAATAGCTACCCACGATCACAGAATTAAATCTGAATTCCCTAAACAGATTGAGTTATGAATTTGCCATTATTAAGTCTTAAAAGTTTAATATCTAAGCCTTTAACGAGCATTTTAAGTTGGTTGCTTTTAACTTTCGGCGTGTGTATCGTAACATTAATTCTGCTAGTTTCAGATCAGCTAAAATCGGAGATAAACAAAAATGCCGCCGGTATAAATATGGTCGTTGGCGCCAAAGGCAGCCCCTTACAGATCATCCTTTCTTCCATATTTCATATTGATTTTCCGACTGGTAATATTTCCTTAAAGCAAGCAGATCAGCTGAGTAAAAACAGATTTATTACCAGTGCAGTACCTCTTTCTTTGGGAGACAGTTATCGTGGACGAAGAATTGTAGGAACGACAATTGCCTATCCTCAATTATATCAGGCACAGTTAAGTCAAGGGGATTGGTTTGTCGAAGATCTGGAAGCGGTTATTGGTGCGGAAGTAGCCAACGAATTGAGCTTAAAAATTGGAGATGAGTTTGCAAGTCAGCATGGTTTAGATGAAGCCGGAGATGATCACGGACATCATGATTTCCATGTTGTGGGTATTATGGCGCCAACCAATACTGTTATGGATCGGCTAATAATCGTCTCAGTAAGGAGCGTTTGGCTAGTACATGAGCATGAGGAAAAACAACATGCAGAAGAGCATCACTTGGAAGATTCCATGTTTTATTTAAAAAGGCTAAAACTGGAGGTCACCAAAGAGGAGTTAGAGAATGGGGCCATTACCTCATTGCTGCTCACTTACAAGTCGCCAATGGCTGCTGTTATGCTGCCAAGGACTATTAATGCTATGCCTGATCTTCAAGCTGCTTCGCCGGCTTTTGAGACGGCTAGGCTTTTCAATATTATAGGAACGGGTGTGCAAGTGTTAAACATACTTGGAATGGTGGTCGTCATTATTTCAGGGATTAGTATTTTTATAGCGCTGCTTAACTCCTTGAAAGAAAGAAAATATGAGATTGCTATTATGAGATCATTGGGAGCGAGTCAATCAGCAATATTCATACATGTTATTCTTGAAGGCTTTTTCTTGTCAGTTCTTGGCGGAATTACAGGATTGCTCGTCGCTCATATAGGGATTGGAATTTTAGGAGATACAATTGATGGACTGAACACGGAGGTTTTTTTCTTTCTCTATGAGGAAGTCTACATCCTTTTGGGAGCGATAGGTTTAGGTTTCACCGCCTCAATATTACCAGCCATATTTGCGTTGAAAACTGACATTTCTACCACATTATCCAAAGGTTAAAAGATACCTTTGAAACATCTTATTCGTTAAGGAGTATTTACAACTATGAAGAAAGTATTACAATACAGTCTGTTTATGTTTTGTGCCTCGACCATCGTGGCGCAAGGCAACAGCTCAGAAAATTGGAAAACACTAGGGCTCTTGGAATATGAGAAGTCACAAGATGAATATGGAGAAATATTTATCCCAAAATTTACTTCTCCGATCCAAGCTTTAGATGGAAAAAAAATAGAGTTAGCTGGTTACATTATACCTTTTGAAGGTATGTTTAAACCAGAGCAGTTGATTATTTCCTCCTTACCTATCGCGTCATGCTTTTTTTGTGGTGGTGCTGGTCCTGAGTCTGTAGCGGAAGTATACCTAGACGTTGCAGTACAGTACACGGCGAAAAAAGTCAAAATTAAAGGGGTATTAAGTCTTAATGATTCTGATGCGGAGCAGCTAATGTATATCGTGAAAGATGCCACACTTGAAGTTCTGGATAATTAATAACCCAACGATTGTAAAATTCTTTTAAATATGAAATTCCTCTATAGCCTTCTTATCACCCTCTTTGTTTTTTCCTGTGGAACTACGTCCGACAAGCCAAAAGATGACTTGAAAACCTTAAAAGAAGAAGTGATGATTGTTCATGACGAAGTGATGCCAAAAATGGGCGCTTTAATGAAAGCAAAAAAACAGTTGTTAGTAAAGATAGAATCTGAAACTGATAGTATTAAAAAGATCAAGTATCTTGAAGTTTCTGAACAAATAGAATCTGCCAATGCATCTATGATGGATTGGATGCATAATTATGACCCTAACTTTGAGGGTAATGACGAGGCTTTAAAAGAATACTTAAATGGCAAGAAAGTAAGTATTGAAAAAGTAAAAACAGATATGTTAGCCGCACTTCTAGCCGGTGAGCAGAGTTTGTCTGAGTAATAAAACCAAGTGTGATAACGATTTAGCTATTACACTTGATAAGCCACTTCGACACTTCCGTAACATTAATAAGACCTGCTTCATTTCCCCAACTGTTCGAAATATACGTCAGAATTTCAGCGACATCCAATGGGTCTAATGTCGAGTTAGCGATCATTACTTGATTGTATGAAACCCCATTGACGATTATCTCGCCCTGTAATCCATTTTTAATAAGACAAGCAGCTCTGGCCATATCTTCCATAAGATAATCTGACTTGGCTAGCGGCGGATAAAGCTGTGCTAACCCTGTTCCTTCTTTTTGATGACAAGCCACACAATAGGTTGTGTAAAGCGCTTGTCCTTGGACAATATATTGATTCAGCTTTACCTTATCTTCTTGAGAAGTAGCATCGTTGTTCGTCGATGATGAGTTACTATTGCCACCGCAAGCCGATAAAAAAGCCGCTAGTCCCAATAATAGTATGTTTTGCAAAGTTGATTTATTCATGATTTATGAATTAGGTTTTTCTTGTAGTTCGGATTTTCTTTTGAGCCTTTTTATGTCTTTGATTAACAGGTCAACCTGCTCTGGGACTGTTCCATCATAGACGCCTCTAACTCTTCTTTGCTGATCGATTAATAGAAAAGCCCCACTATGGATATATCCGCCTGGTGCAGATTCATCTTCATTAGCGATGACCATATAGCTTCCCTCGCCAATTTCATATATTTCTTCCTTTAATCCAGTAACAAAATGCCATTTTGATGCCTTGACCCCAAGCTTTCCTGCAAAATCGGCTAAAAGCTCTACCGAATCATACTCAGGATCAATAGTATGTGATAAAATGGCTACTTCAGGGTCCGACTCGTAAGCCTCATATACCCGAAGCATTTGTTGCTTCATAACAGGGCAAATGGTAGGGCAGGTCGTGAAAAAGAAATCAGCCACATACACTTGACCTTTAAAAGTGTCATTGGTTATAATCATGCTGTCTTGATCGACAAACTGGAAGTCAGCGATTTTATGAGGGATAGTATCAAAAACCACCTCGCCGTTGACTTCCGTTTCTACAATCTTATCTCTTCCTAAGATGGGCAATTCGAATTTTGAGTTTACTGCGTCACAGCCTATTGACACAATAATGGTGAGCAATGTTATCCAGATATTTTTGATCATCTAAAGTTTATTTTTGTCTTATTTTTTTATAAAGCTTAATTGCGAGCATTAATGTAAACGCGAATGCAAAGATGCCTAATGTACCCCACACCCAACTCACTTGATCCTTAACAACGATGAGAAAAACAATAGAAACGAGAAGCACCGTCGCTACCTCATTCCATATTCTTAACTGCGTCGATGTATACTTAACTTTCTTTTGCTGAAGTTGTTGATAAATATAATGGCATGAACCATGATATAGGTAGAGTAAAAACACAAAACCCAATTTGATATGCATAAAAGGAAGTTTAAGCCAGGCCGGGTTGGAGATGATTAGGCTAGTGCCAAAAATTAAAGTGATGATAGCTGATGGCCAAGTAATACCGAGCCAAAGTCTTCTAGCCATCAAAGCAAGCTGTGATTTTAATTCTTCATTTGACTTTTCCGCAGCTTCTACTTGGTAAACAAATAATCTTACAATATAAAATAAGCCAGCAAACCAAGTGACGATAAAAATGATATGCAGAGCTTTAAGATAGAGATAATTCATTTCCATGGAATTATAATTGAGAGATTTTGTTTTGCTTTACGTAAGTGCAAAAATGCAATTGAATTGCTGGCTTGACAAGTATTTAATATTTTTGCGAATTACAAGACAAAAAAAATGAGCGACAAAGCAAAAATTTGGTATTTCGAAGATGTGGACCTTTTTGAGATCCTTTGTCCAAGAAAATCTCCAGGTCTAGAGAATAAGCATAACCCCAATCTTTACAAGCGGGATGACTACATCTATTTTCCGGAAGAAAATTCGCAGAATATTTACATGATCGCAGATGGTCGGGTAAAAATCGGTTCTTACTTAAAAGATGGAAAGGAAATCATTAAATCTATTTTAGGAAAAGGAGAGATATTTGGCGAGTTGATTTTGGCTGGAGAAGATAAGCGTTCGGATTTTGCGCAAGCAATGGATGACAATACGCGAGTTTGCCCCATGACCTTGGAAGATCTACAAGATTTGATGAAAGATAATCAAGTACTAAGCTTGAAAATTTTTAAAATTCTTGGCTTTAGCCCAACTTGAAAACGGAACTAGCCAATATATTGTAATACAGATAGTTACGTAAGTTATTTTTACAATTGGGTCACAACTTTTGATTTCCTCACATAAGGTCTGTCTTTAAAGTTGAGCGCATCATA